>Ga0194062_1000905_pt1 | contig 12421 bp, 7 predicted proteins | sample SepL2225m_MetaG_FD_155481 | JGI IMG/M metagenome (GOLD analysis project Ga0194062, IMG submission 155481) | Anoxic zone freshwater microbial communities from boreal shield lake in IISD Experimental Lakes Area, Ontario, Canada - Sep2016-L224-25m | ecosystem: Environmental > Aquatic > Freshwater >... | reverse complement strand
CCATCCCGCCGGCTCCCAGCCCCCTCCCCGGCGCTGTTGCGCAGCCTGCAGGGGTTCCAGCACGATCTCGAGCTGCTGGATCGCAGCTTGCTGCAGGGCTCGACGGGCGCGGAGGCCCCGCTGCCGCTTTCGTCGCTGCCCGCTCCAGCAACGACGGCCCTGCCCACCTCGGTGGAGGCGGTGCGCATCCAACGGCGTCAGCGACTCAGCCTGGCCGAAGCCCTGGCGGTGGCCGTGCGCAACGACCCCGATCTGGCGGCCGCCGTGCTGAGCGTGCGGGAACAGCAGGATCTGGCCGGTTCGGCCCGGGGGCGCTGGTGGCCCGAGCTGGGCCTGAATCTGGCGGGGGGCTACCGCCAGCAGCGCTCCTACAGCTCGGTCTGGACCGACAACATCGGCATCTACCCGGCCGGCTCACCCTTTCTGGTCAAACCCCAGGGCTGGAACCTGGTGCAAACCAATGTGGGCGCAGCGGCAGCCCGGATTGAGCTGGCCTGGGACCTGATCAGCCCCGGCCGCGCCGCCGCCATCGCCGAGGCCGACGACAGCCTGAAGGCCTCCCGCCAGCGCTATGGGGATCGGCTGCGCCAGCTGCAGCTGGATGTGAGCATCGCCTACTACGGATTGCAGCTGGCCGATCAGCTGGGGCGCATCCGCCAGGCCGTGGTCGACAGCGACACGGTGGTGCGCGACCAGGTGGCGGCGCTCCAGCAGGTGGGTCTGGTGCCGCGGCTCGATCTGCTGCGGGCCGAGGCCGCACTGCAGCAGAGCCGCTACCGGCTGGAGCAGGCCCAGGCCCTGCGGCTGAGCCGCCAGCGCCAGCTCAGCAACCTGATCAACGTGCCCTTCGATGTCAGCCTGCGGGCCAGCGAAGCGGTGCGGCTCCAACCCCCCTGGCCCCTGGATTTGGAGCAGACGATCCTGCGCGGCTGGAGCAACAACCCCCAGCTCCAGGCCCTGCAGGCCACCCGTGATGCCCTGCTGCGCCAGGCCGATCGCCGCGCCGCCGAACTGCTGCCCAGCCTGCGGTTGGTGGGCTCGGGCGGCTATGGCCAGGGGGTGATCAGCCAGCCGGTGATCCAGCTGGAGGGATGCTGCGGCTCGGCCCATATCCCCCAGCTGCTCAATCAGAGCTCCGACTGGGCCGCCGGCCTGCAGCTGCACTGGCGCTTCTTTGATGGTGGGGTCACCGCCGGAGCGGTGGCCGCCAGCCGCGCCGCTGCCGCCCGCACCGAACAGGATCTGGCCCGGGAACGCAATGCCATCCGCCAGCGCCTGGAGGCCGCCTTTTACGACCATCGGGCCGCCCTTGGCCAGATCGTGGCGGCCCGCGCCTCCTATAGCGCCTCGCGGGAGGCCTTCCGCGACGTACGGGCCCGTTATCAGCTGGGGCTCGCCGATTACAGCGATGTGGCCGTCACCGTCAGCACCCTGACCGGCGCCATGGAAGGGGTGGCCGAATCCACCACCCTGGCCAATGTGAGCTATTCCCAGCTGCTGCGCGAACTGCTGCCGGTGCCCACTCAGCCCGGGGGGCCCGTGGCGCTGCCGCTGGTGCTCGGCGGCTCCTGAGCCCTCGCCTGAAGGCGCTCCCAGCGTCGGTTCCGCCAGGCCATCGTCCGCCAGATCAGCAGCACCAGCAGGGCCGCGAACCAGAACCACACCTCCGGGGAGTTGGCGTGGAGCAGCACCACCAGAAACGCCGCCTCCAGGATGAGCCAGGGCCATTCCTGGCGCAGGCTGCCTGGGCTCGGCATCGCCATGGTGGACTCGGGCTTCTCCATGGTCATGGCAGGGATCCCCGCTGACGCAGCTGGCGATCGTCCTGGTTCTCCTGCTGGCGCAGGGTGCGGTAGCTGCCGGTGAGGTCGCGCAGAATCGGCAGCAGATAGCTCACCGGCGTACGCCATTCCACGTAGCCGTGGGCCTTGAGCGTCAGCCCTTCGTGGATGGGGAAGACGCTGCTACCGCGGCTGAGGGTCCAGCGATAGCCATCCAGGCTGGAGCCCCGCCCCCCAGGCGACGCAGGCAGCAGATCGATTTCGGTGCGCATCACCGGGCCGTTGCGCACCAGGGCTTCCGCCAGCTGGGGGTTGCCCATCGTGGTGTTGACGTCCTCGCGGGTGGCGGGCAGCAGGCTGACCCGGGACACCTGAGAGCGGATGCCGCCGAAGCGCCCCCGCTCGTTCCAGTCCGGCACCACCTCCATCGCCAGGCCCGGGCGCAACCGGCGCGCATCGGCCGGCGCGAAGTAGGCCACGGCGCGCAGCGCTTCGCCGTGGCGGCTGCCAAGGGTGCCGAGCCGTTCACCCGGCTTCACGGTTTGGCCGCGCACCACTTGCAGATCGAGGATGCGCCCATCGCGGTCGGCGCGCAGGGTGCCGTCATAGCTCAATCGGGAACGGGTCACCCGGATGGCGCGCCGGGCATCGTCGATGGCATACCGCCGTCGCTGGGCCTGAGTTTCAATCTCGAGTTTCACGTTCTCCCAGACATCGATCGCCTCCCGTTTGCGGATCCCGACATCGGCGACGCTGTTGCCCAGCTGGATCGCCCGGTCTTCGCTGGCCACCACCTCCTGGGCCAGGGGGGCCACCACCTGGCGGCGGGCCAGATGGCGGAAATCGGCCACCTTCTGGTCGTAGATGCTGCGCAGGTTTTCAAAGCGCCGGCGATCCGCTTCAAGCTTGGCCAGGGCGGTGTCCCGCAGGCGGCCGGCCGAACCCAGTCGGTCCCGGTCCCGTCGGTCGAGATCAGCGTTGATGCGAATCAGTTCGGCCAGGTCCTTCTCCTGACGGCGCAGCTGCTGCTCCAGGGTGGGCAGGTAGAGGCGGATCAGGGGTTGGCCCCGCTTCACCTCCTCGCCCACCCGCAAGGGCAGCTCAAGAATCTGGCCCTCGGCCCTGGAATCGATCACGGTGGCGCCGCCGGGCACAATCACCACGCCCCGGCCGATCACCTCGGTGGGCACGGGCCAGAACAGAAACCAGCCGGCAGTCAGGGCCCAGGCGGCGCCGAGGGCCACCAGCACCCGCTGCTCGGGGTGCTGCAGCGGCCCAGCGCCGTTGGGCTCGGCGGCAGGCCGATGGGGAAAGGGGAGGTTCAAGGAACGCAAATCCACAAAACCCAGGTCCGGGGCCCAGAGGGCATCACAACCCCACCCATCCAGCCTGCCCCACGATCTGGGCAGGGGCTCCCCGGCGATGCCGCTGAACGTTCCGGCCGCCCACGCCGCAGGTGCTGGCTCAACCCTTCAGCCGCTCCACCAGATGGGTGCCCACCCGCAGGGCATTGGCGATGGCGGTAAGCGAAGGATTCACGGCGCCGATGGTCGGCATGAAGCTGGTATCGACGACATAGAGGTTGTCGAGTTCGTGGGCCTTGCAATGCAGATCCAGCACCGAGGTGGCCGGATCACTGCCGAAGCGACAGGTGCCGGCCTGGTGACCCACGGCGGCGATGCCCATGCTGTTGGCGATGTAGATCTGGCGTTCCACCAGGTGCTTGCGCAGATAGAGCCGATCGAGCATGCCCTCCAGCCGGCTCACGAGGCGCGTTGAGGCGGTGAGGTTGTTGGGGGTATAGCTGAGTTGGATCTGACCGGTGCCGGTCACGGTCACCCGGTTATCGGGATCGGGGAGATCCTCACTGGAAATCCAGAAGTCGATCGCGTGTTCGGCGATCTTGTCCATGCTCCAGCCCGGCATCAGGAAGGTTTCCAGCGGGGCATAGCCCTTCATGATCGTGCCGTTGGTCTTCCCCGTCATCTGGATGTTGCCCATCGGGTAGTCGAAGTCGGCGTCCCCGAGGTACCAGTCGTTGACGCAGACCGTTTTCTGGAAGGTGGTGTGGTTGGGCTCGTGGGCCAGGGCCACCATCGCCTTGCTGTTGTGGAACATGTAATGGCGGCCCACCTGGTCGGAGCCGTTGGCCAGGCCGCGGGGATGCTTGTCGTTGGCCGAGATCAACAGCAGCCGGGCGCTGTTGGCCGCGCCACAGCTCACCACCACCACATCGCCGCTGACGGTGAGTGGTTCGCCGTCGCGCTCCAGTTCCACCGCCTTCACCGTGCGGCCGGACTCATCGGTGACCAGGCGCTTCACCTGGGAGCGGGTCAGCAGTGACACATTGGGCGCCGCCAGGGCCGGACGCATGCCCAACACATCGGCATCCGACTTGGCATGCACCAGGCAGGGGAAACCATCACAGCAGTTGCACTTGCGGCAGCGACTGAAGGCCGGGTTGGCCTCGTCGAGCATCACGCCGCTGGGGGCGTGGAAAGGATGGAGCCCGGCGGAGCGCAGGTCGTCCACGAGCTTCTGCATGCGCGGCTCGTGGGCCACCGGCGGATGGGGATAGGGGCCGCTGCAGGGCGGCTCGGTGGGATCCTCACCCCGCTGGCCATGCACGTGGTACATCTCCTCGGCTTTCTGATACCAGGGCTCGAAATCGCTGTAGCGCAGGGGCCAGGCAGGCGAGGTGCCATCAAAGTGGGCCAGTTCCTCGAAATCCTGTTGGCGCAGGCGGAAGTGGGCTGCGCCGTACATCTTGGTGGCGCCGCCCACGAAGTAATGGCTACCGGGCTGGAAGGACTTGCCGTGCTTGTCGAGCCAGGGATCCTTCGAGACGTAGCGGTTCTGCTGGAACACCGCTTCCGCATCCCAGTTCTGTGGTTCCTGGGGCAGCCAGTCGCCCCGCTCCAACACCAGCACCTTCAGGCCCGTGGGCGCCAGGTGGCGGGCCAGGGTGCCGCCACCTGCGCCACTGCCGATGATCACCACATCGAAATGGGCTCCGCTGGCCACCTGCAGCTGGGCCGCATCGGGCAGGGGTGAGCTGGAGAAGGCAGGACCACCGAGCGGGGTAGAGACGGCGGCGGTGCTGGGGGACGGGGAGCTCATGGTGGAGGGGAAGCGGGTGTGAGCTGGGCGAAGAGCAATGAAGGAAGGCGCAGGAGGCTCAGCCGTCGGGGTAGCGGGAGAGCTGGTTGAACATCTTGCAGACCATGGCGCTCCAGCCGGTCTGGTGGGAGGCACCGACGCCGCTGCCGTTGTCGCCGTGGAAGTATTCGTTGAACAGGATCAGGTCGCGCCAGTGGGGATCGTTCTGGAAGATGTCCACATCACCGTTGAATGGACGTCGGCCTTCGCTGTTGCGGCGGAAGATGCCCACCAGCCGCTTTTCCAGTTCCAGGGAGGCCTGCCAGAGGTTGATCCAGTTGCCGGAGCGGGTGGGGAACTCCACCTTGAAGCTGTCGCCGTAGAAATGGGCGAACTTCTGCAGCGATTCGATCAGCAGGAAGTTCATCGGCATCCACACCGGACCACGCCAGTTGGAGTTGCCGCCGAACATGGCCACCGGGCTGTCGCCGGGGCTGTAGGTAAGGGTCTGGCTCTGGCTGCCTTCGGTGTAGGTGTAGGGGTGCTTTTCATACACCTTGGAAAGGGAGCGGATGCCGTTGGGAGAGAGAAACTCCTCTTCATCAAAAAGGCGTTCACAGATGCGCTGCAGCCGCTCCTTGGGCACGAGCGTGAACAGCACCCGGTCGTTGTTCCAGATCCCCAGGTTGTGCACCGTCCAGGAGGGGGTGGTGCGCTCATGGGTGAACCAGGCCAGGGTGTTGGTGACATCGAGCATCGGTAGCCGTTGCACGGTGTCGATGTCGAAGCTCTGCACCGCCAGCAGGGGCACCAGGCCGGAAAGGGAGCGGGTGCGCAGGTAGTCCACACTGCCGTCAGGCCGCTTGATCACGTCGTAATAGAAACCGTCCTCCTCATCCCAGTTGAGATAGTTGCGGCCGATGGGGTTGTTGAGGCCAATCGCCAACTGCACAAAATCAACAACAAAGCGCTCGCAGATGTCGGAATACTCCGGCTCTTCGCGGCTGAGCTCGACGGCAATCTGCAACAGGTTGAGGCTGAGGGAGGCCATCCAGGCCGTGCCGTCGCATTGTTCGATGATGCTGCCGTCGGCCAGAGGGAAGCGACGATCGAAGACGGCGATGTTATCGAGGCCCAGGAAGCCCCCCTCAAAGACGTTGTCGCCGGAGCGGTCGTTGCGGTTGGCCCACCAGCCGTACTCCAGGATCAGCTTGCGCAGGGCCGCGCGCAGAAAGCTGAGGTCGGGGGCGTCGGTGTGCTTGCGATCAATCTGATAGATGCGCATTGCCGCCCAGGCACCAATCGGCGGATTGGGGTCGGAGAGGGCCCATTCGTAGGCGGGGGTCTGGGCGTTCGGGGCGGTGTAGTGCGGCTTGCGCAACAGCATGCACTGCTCCTTGGCCGTGGCCGGATCAAAGATGGCGAAGGCCACGGAGTGGAACATCAGATCCCACTGACAGAAGTAGGGGTACTCCCAGCAGTCCGGCATCGAGATGATGTCGTGGGCATGCAACCGTTTCCAGTAGGCGTTCTCGGTGTGCTTGCGCGCATTTGGTGGAGGGGTGCCGGTGGGGTCCCCTTCGAGCCAACGCAGCACACTCCAGCCGTAGTACTTCTTGCACCAGAGCAGGCCGGCGGTGCCCGCCAGATGGATGCGTCGGTCGTCCTCGGACAGACCCGGCACCCGTTGATCGAAGTACTCCAGCCACTCCTGCTCGCGCTCGGCAAAGACCCTGGCGAATGGGTCTGACTGTGGCGTTACGGGGAGGGCTTCGCTGGTAGCTGCCCCCCTGGAATCTGCGCCGTCGTCCACGCGGAACAGGCGCAACTCCACCACCCACTCCTCGCCAGGGGCCAGGGTGTGTTGCAGCAGCCGGCCGGCCTTGCTGCCCCGCAGGGCAGGATTCACCGCCCCGTTCTCGCCGTTGACCACATGGCGATGGAAGCCATCTTTCTGGAATGGCGAGCTGTTGGGCTGGCCCCAGAGCCGTTCGCTGTTGGTTTCGTTGTCGGTGAAGATCCAGCGACCCTCCTCCGGGCAGTCGAGCTGATAAACCCCGAGGTGGGGGATCTCATCCGTCAGGATGGAGTGGCTGCCCGGATCGTTGATGCTCGTGTCAGCCAGGCCGATCTGGTGCTCGACCTCATCGGGATAGCCCCAGCGCCAGGTATTGCGCAGCCACAGGCTGGGCAACAGGGTGAGTGGTGCGGCGTCGGGGCCGCGGTTGGTGGCCTTGATCCGGATCAGCAGATCCTCAGGCCCCGCCTTCGCATACTCCATAACGACATCGAAGTAGCGGTTGTCGTCGAAGATGCCCGTGTCGACCAGTTCATATTCGGGCTGATCACGGCCGCGACGGCCGTTCTCCGCCAGCAGATCCCCATAGGGGAAGGCACGCTGCGGATACTTGTAGAGCGCCCGCATGAAGCTGTGGGTGGGCGTGTTGGCGAGGTGGAAGAAGTAGTCCTTGAGGTCTTCGCCGTGGTTGCCCTCCGGGTTGCCGAGTCCGAAGGGCCGCTCCTTGAGGATCGGATCAACGCCATTCCAGAGGGCCACCGAAAAGCAGAGGCGGCACTGCTCGTCGCAGAGGCCCAGCAGGCCGTCCTCACCCCAGCGATAGACGCGGGAGCGGGAGTGGTCGTGGGGGAAGGAGGTCCAGGCATCGCCATCGGCGGAGTAGTCCTCCCGCACGGTGCCCCACTGGCGCTCGCTCAGGTAGCTGCCCCAGAGGCTCCAGGGCGCAACACCGTGGTCTCGCTCGGCCATGCGCCGGGTTTCGCTGGAGCTGCTGCCGTCGATCAGGTCGTTGGGGGCGGAGGTGTCCATCACAGGGACGCCTTCAGGGCTTCGCCGATGCGAAGGGCATTGGCGATCACCGTCAGGCCGATGCCCACCGATGGACAGGACGGCAACACGCTGGCATCGACGATCCAGAGGTTGGACACCTCATGGCTGCGGCCCTCCAGGTTCACCACCGAGGTGGCCGGATCCGAACCCATGCGGCAGGTGCCGCAGGCGACGCCGATCACCGACAGGGGTGCCTCCCCGCGGGGATGGGTGGGAGCGGCCTTGGCCACCAGGGTGAGTGGATCGGCTTCCACCGCCTTCAGGCTGTCAAGCCAGCGGTAGACGAGGCGATCGTGGGCTTCGCGATTGTTGGGTGTGTAGTGGATCTGCAGCTGGTTGCCCCTCAGCAACACGCGGTTATGGGGATCGGGCCGCACGGCGCTCATCGCCCACCAGGCGATCGAACGGGAAGCGAGCTGCTCGATGCCGAAATCGGGCAGCATCCGGGTGACCAGCGACAGCACCGGCGGCGATTCGGCGAACAGGGCATCCTGCAGGACACCGCCGGCGTTGTGGATCGAACCGAGCGGAAAGTCGACGTTCTTGTCGCCCCAATAGAAGTCGGTGATGCCGTGCCCGCGGGCGTAGTGGCCCGAGTTGGCAGAAGCTGCCAGCTGCAGGATTGTGGTGAGCTGGGGCTTCATCAGGTTGCGACCCACCTGGTCGGACCCGTTGGCCAGGCCCCGGGCATGGTGCTCGGTGGCGGAGCGCAGAAGGATCTCAGGGGTGCCGATCGCCCCGGCCGCGAGCACCACCTGGTGGCCGCGGAAGAGCCAGCGCTGACCAGCAATGTCCGCCTCAACGCCGCGCACCTCCTGGCCGGTGGGATTGACATGCAGCTGGACCACCCGGGCGTTCTCCTGCACCGTCACGGTCGCGCTGGCGCGGGCATGGATGACGCCGAACAGTTCGGCATCGCCGCTGGGGTCCACGGCTGACTCGGACCAGCTCAAGGGCAGGTCGTAGGGATGGAGGCCCTGGCGCTCGAGGGCGGCGCGCAATTCCACCAGGAACGGCTCCACCGGCCGTGGGGCGGCTGGATAGTCGCCATGGCGGGGAGGTGCAGTGGGATCGGCTCCGGCCACCCCGTGGACGCGGTAGAGCTCTTCGGCCCGCTGATACCAGGGAGCCAGATCGCCGTAGCGCAGTTCCCAGTCCGGAGCGGGGCCTTCCTGCAGCTTGACGCCGCTGAACTCCTGTTCGCGCATGCGTTCGAGCACGCCGCCCCAGATCTTGGTGTTGCCACCAATGGCGTGCACCATCTGGGGGGAGAAGGGATCACCGTCGGTGCCGAACCATTTCTCATCGGGGTGGTAGCGCTCCTTGCGGAACACATCCACCTCAGACAGGTTTTGATCGGCCAGGGGCATCACCCCACCGCGCTCCAGCAACAGCACTGAGTGGCCGGCATCGGCGAGCTGGCCAGCCAGGGTGCCACCTCCGGCACCGCTGCCGATCAGGATCACGTCGTAGTGGTGGTCGTCAATGATCATGGTTCAGGCTCTCCAGGCATAGAGCAGCACAAAGAGGATGATCCAGATCACATCCACGAAATGCCAGAACAGGGAGGTGGCCTTCACGCCTTCTTCACCACCGTTATAATTACCGGGGATGAAGGATTTGACCAGCATCAGGCCCATCAGCAGGATGCCGGTGGCCACATGCAGTCCGTGGAAGCCAGTGAGCAGATAGAAGGTGCCGCCGAAGGTGCCGGAGGTGAACCCGAATTGGAGACCGCTCCATTCCACGGCCTGGCCGTAGAGGAAGTAAGCCCCCATCGCCATGGTCAGCAACCAGAAAGCCCGGAACAGCCAGATCTTCTCTTTGCCCTTGAAGTGCTCGGCCGCCACCATCGTGAACGAGCTGGAGACCAGCACCACCGTGTTGATCAACGGCGTGCGCCATTCCAGGCCATCCACCCCGGCGGGCAGCCAGTCAAGGGCGGAGAGGCGCAGGATGGCGTAGCCACTGAAGAACGCCAGGAAGATGACACTCTCGGAGCAGAGAAAGATGATGAAGCCCGTGAGGTTGTGGTTGGCGTGCTGGCCTTCGCCATGCTTGGCGGCCTGCTCGGTCGCTGGGATCGGGGTGCTGGTCATCGGTTCGCCTCCGCAAGGGTGAGTGCTCGCTCGATCTCGGCCTGGTGTTCCACCAGCGGCTCACCGCTGCCGTAGCCGTAGGGGCGGCTGATCACGGTGGGCACATGATCGCCGAAGTTGTCCTCCGGTGGCGGTGAGGGCAGGAACCATTCCAGGCCGATGGCATTCCAGGGGTTGTGGGTGGCGCGCGGACCACGCGCCCAGGAGCTGATCACGTTGAGCAGGAACGGGATGATCGACACACCCAGCAAAAAGGCTCCCAGACTGGCGAGCACGTTCCAGAAGGCGAACTCCGGGTCGTAGGAGGAGACCCGGCGCGGCATGCCCATCAGGCCGAGGGGATGCATGGGCAGGAAGTTGAGGTTGGCGCCGACGAAGGTGAGCAGAAAGTGCAACTTGCCCAACCCTTCATAGGGCATGCGGCCGGTGAACTTCGGGAACCAGTGGTAGATGGCCGCGAAGATGCACATCACAGCGGCACCGTAGATGACGTAGTGGAAATGACCGACGACGAAATAGGTGTTGTTGACGTGGATGTCAATCGGCACGGTGGCCAGCATCACGCCAGTGATGCCTGCAAATACGAAGTTAATCAAGCCACCCAGGCAGAACAGCATGGGAGTCGTCAGCTGGAGCTTGCCTCGCCAGATGGTGCCCAGCCAGGCGAAGACCTTGACCCCTGTCGGCACAGCAATCAACATCGTGTTGAACATGAACAGGTTGCGCATCCACTCCGGAACGCCACTGGGGAAGAAGTGGTGAACCCAAACAATCAAGCCCAAGATAACGATAATGAATGAAGCCAGGGATACGTAGACGTAGCCAAACAATGGCTTGCGGGAATAAACGGGAAATATTTCTGAAAAGATGCCGAAGGCCGGCAGGATGATCACATAAACAGCTGGATGGGAATAGAACCAGAAGAAGTGCTGATAAAGCACCGGGTCACCACCTCCTTCAGGCCGATAAAAGGATGTGCCAAAATTGAGATCCATCAACAGCATAATCGCCCCGCCAGTTAGGGCTGGCAGGCCGATCAATTGCAGGCTCTGGGCCGCCAGGGCCGTCCAGCAGTACACAGGCATGCGGAAGAAGCCCATGCCCGGTGCTCGCATCCGCAGGATGGTGGTCACGAAATTGACGGCCCCCATGATCGACGACACGCCTGAAAGGGCCACGGCTACCAGCCAAAGCCCCTGGCCGCTGAACAGATTGCCGAGTGGATTCTGAATGCTCACAGGCGGATAGGACCACCAACCCGAATAGGCTGGCCCCCCCGGCACAAAGAAGCTGGCAATCAGCAGGCTGCCGAAGATCGGCACCAACCAGAAGGCAACCGCATTCAGCCGCGGAAAAGCCATGTCGGGGGCGCCGATCATGGTGGGGATCAGCAGGTTGTTGAGCCCGTTGAGCACGGGGAAGATAAACAGGAACAACATGATTGTTCCGTGCATCGTGTAGAGCCCGTTGTAGACGGTGCGATCCACGAGGTCGGAGGCTGGCGTGATCAGTTCGCCCCGGATGATCATGGCCAGGAAGCCACCGACCAGAAAAAAGAAGAAGGCAAGGACGATGTACTGGATGCCAATCACTTTGGCATCGGTGTTAAAGCCGAAGTAGCGGGTCCAGCTTGGGCTTGCTTCGGAATCGGAGAGGGGGATCGTGCTGGTCATGGCCTCAGGCGTCGTGGGGGAGGGTGTTGGAACCTGGAACGTTCACCTGAGGAGCGGGAGCAGGTCGCACGGTGGCCCAGCCAGGATTGCTCAGTTTCTGTCGCTCTTCATATTCACCAACCGCATCACTCAGGCCACTCTGGAGCGGTTCGGATGCAGCCTGTTTGAGCCAGGATTGGTAGGCCTCTGCACTCTCAACGACGACATCGGCTTGGTTGGTGGCGAACCAGGTGCCGCTGAACATGGAGTCCCTGAGCCGATAGCGACCCTCGCGGGTGGGGGTGAGGGTGAAGTCAATCGCCCGGCCAGGAATCACATCCTGCTTCAGCCGGAATGCAGGGATGTAGAAGCCATGGATCACATCATCAGAGGTGAGCCGGAACGTGACGGTTTGATCGACCGGCAGATGAAGCTCGGTCGCCGAGACATGGGACTCGGGATAGCGGAACTCCCAGGACCATTGACGGGCGATCACTTCGATCGATTCAGCCGGCAGCCGATCTCCCGGATAGCCGCCTTGAGCCTCAACTGGGTTGTTGGGATGGATGTGTTCCATCGGGCCGAGGACCCCCAGTTCATGGTTGACCCGCATCGCATAAATGGCGATGGCCATGACGATGGCAAGGGGAATCAGGGTCCAGATCACCTCGAGGCGGGTGTTGCCCTCAATGGGGTGTGCATCACTGGTGTCGTATTTCTCGGCGCGATGGTTCAGCACCACCCAGGCGATCACCGAGATCACGCCCAGGAACACGAAGGTGCCCAACCCTGTCTCGAAGCTGAACAGCCCATCCACCAGGGGGGCGGCATTTGAGGCCTGCACGGGCAGCCAGTGATAGGCCTGGCCCGCCATCCAGGTGCTGATCAGTGCCAGGAGGCCGATCCAGAGGGCCAGGGCGGCCAGGGCGATGGGGCCGGGGC
>Ga0194062_1000902_pt1 | contig 12437 bp, 10 predicted proteins | sample SepL2225m_MetaG_FD_155481 | JGI IMG/M metagenome (GOLD analysis project Ga0194062, IMG submission 155481) | Anoxic zone freshwater microbial communities from boreal shield lake in IISD Experimental Lakes Area, Ontario, Canada - Sep2016-L224-25m | ecosystem: Environmental > Aquatic > Freshwater >... | reverse complement strand
TCGCTGAGGCTCCCGTCGCTGAGGCTCCCGTCGCTGAGGCTCCCGCCGCTGAGGGCTGATCGCCTAGAGCGTGCGCTGGTCCGCCAGCGCATCGCCTGCAGTGCACGTAGCAACACGGACGGTCCCTCCGGGGGCCGTCCGTCGCGTCCAAGGAGCCACCCATGGCCCACGGCGATCCCGGATCAGGCGAAGATCCGAACCACCACTGGGGCGAGCAGCGTAACCACGATGGCGGCCAGCGCCATCGATATCGAGGCGCTGGCGCCGGTCAGTTCTCCCTCGACTAACGACTGCGCCACTCCCTGCCCGCTCGAGATGGTTCCGAGGGCCGTTCCGCGAGCTACCGACCCTTTGATGCGCAGGGCCGACAGGAGTTTGGGGCCGATCATCGTCCCGAGGAGTGCGCTGACGACGACCAGACCGGCCACCAGCGTCGGGTCGGCGTGTACCTGCGGAGCCTCAGCGATGGCGACAGGTGCAGTGGCCGTCTTCAGGCTGAACGCCGCCTGTAGGGCATGAGACTGCCCGAATAAGCGAGCCAGCATGACGGCACTGACCATGGCGACCACCGTGCCCGTGACCAGACCGACACATAACGGCACCACGTTGTCCAGAAGCACGCGTCGACGGCGGTAGAAGGGCACGGCGAGGGCCACGGTGGCCGGACCCAAGAAGTAGGTCACGATCCCACTCGCGCGCGAGTAGCCGGACAGCCCGATGTGCGTAACCGTGATCACCACCATCACCATCGGTGTCGCTAGGAACACGGGCACGGTCAGTGGAGACGGACGACGGATGCCGATCCACCGACTGAGGGCGTAGGCACCGACGGTGATAGCGATCGAGGTTGCCGTCAACAACGTGATCCGCACGCTCATGGATCACGTTGGCTGGTGCGCTGACACCAGGTCACCACCGCGCCGGTAGCAGCGATGCCCGCCGTGACGGTGATGACGGCGATGAGGATCATGGCTGCGCCGTCAGTTCGGATGACCGACCCGTAGCCCAGCAGCCCAACGGCGATGGGGATGAAGAAGAACGCCAGATGTCGGTTGAACAGGGTTGCCGTCGCATCGATCCATTCGAGTCGTACCAACCGGGTGAGCAGCAGTACAAACAGGATCACCATGCCGACCACATTTCCAGGTAAGGGCAGGCGGAGGGCATGAGCGATCCAGCGGCCCACCAGGTTCAGTGCCATCAGGCCTGCGAGCTGAAGCAGTAGTACCAGGATCAACCGGAGCCGGATCATCCTGGATACGGGCTCAGTGGATCAGAACGGGAGGGCGCCCGAACCCCTGAAGTTCGCAGAGTTCGAAGTAGTAGGCCAAGCGCGACTCGCCGGTGATGATGCTGGTGACGACACCGTTATCGCCGAGGTTGAGATTGGCCCCATGGATGTGCCAACGCACATGGGTGTCATCTTCGAGGATCTGCAGTGTGTGGGCCGCACTTGCTGGCTCGTACAAGAACGAACCGGCCCGGTTGACGAAGTCCGACTCCTTGTACTTCCACGCACCCGAGGTGGTGTGGCCCCAGACATTGCCGGTGTGGACGTGCTTGGGGGACTCGAAGCCCCGCTGGAAGATGTTCTCGGTGATCCAGACGTTCTCGAGACGGAAGACCTGGAGGACCTTCAACATGTTGCCCTCACCTAGGTCCACGAACGGCACCTCGTCGGCACCGAGGTGGAGCGAGGGCGGATCGTCTACGGAAAGGTGGTGGACCACGCTCACCTCAGCGTCTTCATTGATATGCATGAGGAGTAAATATACCGATTCGCCTCAGACGGTAGATCGCCTCAGACGGCGGGGGAGTTGGCGAAGGGCCCGACCGGGAAGTGGCAGGCCACCTGGTGTCCAGGAGCCACGTCACGCAGGAGGGGCTCCTCTTCGGCACACCGGTCCTGAGCGTAAGGACACCGGGTACGGAACCGGCATCCAGATGGCGGATTGAGCGGTGAGGGGAGCTCCCCAGTGAGGGCCTTGTGGTCAGACTTGTGATCTGGGTCGGGCTCGGGGATAGAGGCCAGCAGCGCCTCGGTATACGGGTGGCCAGCGGCCCGGTAGAGATCGTCGGATCCAGCCACCTCGACCAGTTTTCCGAGGTACATCACTGCCACCCGGTCGCTCACGTTTTTGACCACGGCGAGGTCGTGGGCGATGAAGACCATGGTCAGGCCGAACCGGGCCTTGAGGTCGGCGAGGAGGTTCAGGATCTGGGCCTGGACCGAGACGTCGAGGGCGGAGACGGGCTCGTCGCAGATCAGTAGATCGGGCTCGGCCATCAGGGCCCGGGCGATGCTGATCCGCTGGCACTGTCCACCCGAGAACTCGCCCGGGGTCCGATCGCTGGCCGAGTCCGGATCGATGCCCACCGCTTCGAGCATGGCTCGGACTTTGACGGCACGCTCGTCCTTGGTGCCACGCCTCCAGATGACCAAGGGCTCGGCCACGATGTCCTTGATGCGACGGCGGGGGTTCAACGAGGAGATCGGATCCTGGAAGATCATCTGGATCTTGGTGCGGATCCGGCGGAGCTTGCGGCCCTTCAGTCCGTTGAGGTCCTGCCCGAGGTAGTTGATCGACCCAGAGGTAGCCGGCTGTACCTGGACCAGCGTGCGCCCGGTGGTGGACTTACCGCATCCGGACTCACCGACGAGCCCTAGGGTCTCGCCCCTGCGGACCTGGAACGACACCCCGGACACGGCCTGGACGCGCTGGCGGCCACTCTTGAACTCGACCACCAGGTTCTGGACATCAAGGACGATGTCCCCAGGTTCATTGGCGGTCGCTTCGTTGGCGGCCTTGGTGTCCGTCATGAGGTCGTCCCTCCGGTGGGAGCGGCGTCGTTGGCCGCAACGTCGTTGGCCGTGGTTGCGGGGTTGGTCGTGATGCTCACGGGAACGGCAGGGGCCGTCGAGACACCATCGACCAGCGGATACCAGCAGGCGAACAGGTGGTCTGGGGAGCCGACGGTCCGCAATGGGGGCTCGATCTCGCGGCACTTGTCCCGGGCATACTGGCACCGAGGGGAAAACCGGCACCCGGTAGGGGGGTGGATGAGGTCAGGTGGACGTCCACCGATGGCGTTGAGGCGAGCACCGCTGGGGTCGGCCAGGCGGGGGATCGAGTCCATGAGCGCCTTGGTGTACGGCATCTTGGTATCGGCGAACAGGGTGCGAGTCGGAGCCCGCTCTACGATGCGCCCGGCGTACATGACGATGATGTCGTCGGCCCGCCCGGCCACCACCCCTAGGTCGTGAGTGACCAGGATGACGGCCATGTGCCGTTCGCGCTGCAGGTCAGCGAGCAGGTCGAGGATCTGGGCTTGGACGGTGACGTCGAGGCCGGTGGTGGGTTCGTCGGCCATGACGAGCCGAGGGGCGCAGGCCAAGGCGATGGCGATCATGACCCGCTGGCGCATGCCACCGGACAGCTGAAAGGGATACCAGCGGACCCGCTGCTCAGGCGAGGGAATACCTACTGAGCGCAGGAGCTCTACGGCCGTCGACCGCGCTTCCTTCTTGTCCATGTCGAGGTGGAGTCTCAACGACTCGGCGATCTGCACGCCGATGCGCTTGACCGGGTTGAGAGCGGTCATGGGATCCTGGAAGATCATGCTGAGCTCAGCACCCCAGATGCGGCGCAGCTCGGTGTCCCCCATGGCGGTCAGGTCATGGCCAGCGAAGTGCACCGTGCCGCTGCGGATCACGTCGCGAGGCGGTAGCAGCCCCATGATGGAGCGCGAAAGTACGGTCTTGCCCGATCCGGACTCACCGACGATGCCCAGGGTCTTCCCTTCGTGGACCTCGAAGGAGACGCCGTCGACAGCGCGCACCGTGCCTCTGCTGGTCCGGAAGGCGGTGTGGAGGTCGTCCACTACCAGCAGGGGACCCGCGTGTGATGCAGCGTCCTTGAAGTCGAACGCGTCTCCACCGGTCTTCTTGGCCATCACAGCAGTCCCTCACGGATATCGAAGCGTTGCCGGAGCCGGTCGCCGATGAGGTTGATCGACCACAGGAGCAGGAACATCGACATGGCCGGCCACAACATGATGTAGGGGTCGGTGCTCAAGGCGTTGTTGGCCGTCCCTTCGTTGATCAGGTTGCCCCATGACGGTGTGGGCAGGTTGACCGACAGACCGAGGAAGGCCAGCGTTCCCTCGATCACGATGATCCCGGCCACGGTGATGAGGCTGAAGGTGACGGTGACGGGGATGACGTTCGGGAAGATCTCGCGGAGCACGATCCGGGTGTCGGTAGCGCCCATTGTCTTGGCTGCCACGACGAAGTCCCGTTGCGCGAACGACAGACTGGAGGCTCTGATGACCCGGAACATCAACGGGATGGTGGCGACGCCCAGGATGATGGTGATGTGCACCAGGGACTGGCCCCAGAAGGTGACGATGGCGATCACCGCCACGATGGCCGGAAAGGCCAGGATGATGAACGACCCCGCGTTGAGGGCAACGTCGAGTCTCCCGCCTTTGTAGCCCGAGATCAGCCCGGCCGTACCTCCGACGATCAGCCCGATGCCCACGCCGAAGAATCCCACGATGAGCGAAACTCGTGCTCCGAAGATGAGGCGGGCCAACAGGTCACGCCCGAGGTCGTCGGTCCCGAGCAGGTGGGCCGAACTGGGACCCTGGCTCAGGGCCGAGTAGTTCTGGAAGTTCGGGTTCTGCAAGGGCAGGAGGTTGGCGAATATTGCCGCCAGGAACACGATGGCTATCCACACCAGGGCGAACCAGAACAAGAAGCCGAAGGGCCGCTTCAGCAGGACGTCGTCGCTGTCCAGTTTTTCGGACTGCATGGCCACCACGTGTTCATCCATAGCGGCCATGCCTGGGAACCGGTCGCCTAACAGCTGAGCTGAGGCGCCGGTATCGAGTAGTTCTCTGTCGTCAGGCATGGATCACTCCCGCACCACTCTCGGGTCGACGATGGTGAAGATGAAGTCGATGATGAACTGGATGGTCACATAGGCGATGGCTACCACCAAAGCGATTCCCTGGACGACCAGGTAGTCCCGTTGATTGACGGCCAGCACCAGCGAGTAGCCGATGCCAGGGATGGCGAAGAGGAGCTCGACGACAAAGGTGCCGGCAATGAGCGCGCCGATATTGATACCGGCAGCGGCCAAGAGCGAAAAACTCGACGGACGGAACGCATGGCGCCACATGATCCGTCGTCCAGAGAGCCCCTTGGATCGGGCCATGGTGATGAAGTCCTGCTGGAGGGTGCTGATCAGGTCGGAGCGGAGCAACCGGAAGTAGACGGCGATGGAGCCTGCGGTAATGGCCACCGAGGGCAGGATCATGTCGTGGATGTTGGTAGCAGGGTTCTGGGTGAACGGAACGTATCCAGTGGCCGGAAACCATCCCAGGCCCACGGCGAAGATGGCGACCAGGATGGGTGCGACCACGAACGGCGGCAGGGCCAGCATGCCGAACGTGCTGGTGGTGGCCACATTGTCGAGGGGTCGGTTCGGCCTACGCGATACCAAGAGGGCCAAGGGGACAGCCACCGAAAAAGCGATCGTCTGCGAGATGATGATCAGTTCCAGGTCGACCGGCGCACCGGTGGCGAGGATGTGCGTCACCGACTCGTGGTTGAGGTAGGAGGTGCCCAGGTTTCCGTGGAACACCGCCCCCAGCCAGGTCAGGTACTGCTGCCACAGCGGATCATTGAGGCCCAACTGCTCGAGCAGGGTGGCACGGTTGGCGGCAGTGTTGTTCGGCCCCAGGATGATGGTGCTCGGGTCACCAGGCAGCAGATGAACCAGAAGGAACGCCAGCACGGAGATGACAAACGACACCACGATCAGCTGCAGGACGCGCCTGACCAGATACTTACTCACGGAACTCCCAACGACCGATCACCAGGGCTGCTACTTGGACAGCCAGATGGCGGTGGAACTGAAGATTCCCTCGTTGAACGCGTACGCCGGTGCGCCGCTGGGTAGCGTGGGGTTGGCGAAGTTCTGCACCCTCGAAACGGCGACAGCCGAGAACAGGTACTGCTGCAGCCACAAGTAGGGAAGGTCCTTGGCCAACTGCTCGTTGACCGTCTGGTAGGCCTTGGTCCGGGTGGCGGTGTCGGCGGTGTGTCGAGCCGTCAACATGTTCTCTTCGATGATCGGGTCGACGTTTCGAGCGAAGTTCAAGGCGATCTGGCCGACCGGCTTGGCGGTGGTCGTGCTCCACCACACGTAGTTGAGGTCGGGGGTGACGTTTCCGAACTGGTAGGACGTGGCTGCTTGGAACTTTCCGCTCACGAAGTTGCTGACCAAGTTGGCCTGCTGGATCTGGCTGATGGTCACTTCGAATCCGACCTGATTCCACATCTGCTGGATGATCTGCACCACCTGGGCGAGCCGGGGGTCAGTGATGGTGATGAGCTCGAGCTTGGGCGTGCCGTGCTCTGCCTTGTACTGCGCCACCAACTTCTTGGCGCCGGCCGGGTCGAAGGTCGGATAGCTGGTCTTCTTATAGTACGGGGAGTCGGGCAGGAAGATGCCGTCGAGCGGCTCGCCGTAGCCCGCGCCGAAGATCTTCTGCACGGTGGCCTGATCCAGCCCCTTGGCCAGGGCCTGTCGGATCCGGATGTCGTCGGTCGGAGGGACCACGGTGTTCAACATGATGAAGGCCACCGACGGCTCACCGATCACGCCGGTGAGCGTGTCGACCACCTGGTAGTCGGGCTTGTCGCTGAACCGCTTGATGGTCAGCGGGTCGGTGGATACGAGCATGTCGACCCCCCCGGTCTTGAGAGTGGCCTCGCGCTGAACGGTGTCGGGGATGGGCTTGAAGGTGATCTTGTCGAGATAGGGAAGCCCCTTGCGCCAGTAGCTCGGGTTCCGGGTGGCGGTGAAGTGATCGTTGGGCTGCCAGCTCTCGAAGATGAACGGCCCGGTACCTACCGGTGTGGGCCTGGCGTTGCCGCCCTTGACCGCATCGATCATCGCCTGCCCGAACACCATGCCCACCTGTGTGGTCAGTCCATTGGGGAATCCGGGGTTCGGGGCCGTCAGTTTGTACTGGACCGTCATCGAGTCGGTGGCAGTCACGGATGCGATCTGGGTCAGGGCCTGGCCGGTCAGGAGCGATGCGTTGAGGGCCTGGTAGTTGGCCACGATGACTGCTGCGGTCAGATCGGACCCGTCATTGAACTTGATGCCGGAGCGGAGCTTCATCGTCCAGCCATCGAATGTGGAGTTGGGGGTGATGGACTCGCACAGGTTGGGCTGGGTGCTGCCATCGGCAGCCACGCCGCACAGCGTGTCGTAGATGGTGAGGGCGATGTTGTACCCGTTGGTGTCGAAGTGGTTGTTGGGCGGGTAGAACCCGTCGATGTCGGCCATGTTGCCGACGGTGAGGGATCCGCCTTGCGCCGGGGTTCCGGTACCGACGCCGGGCTTCGACCCTGAGGCGGCCGTGGTCGACGAAGACGTCGAGTCGCTAGAACAGCCAGCGAGCGCACTGCCGGCGGCGCCGGCGAGCACAACAGCCCCACCGGCTACTGCCCCTCGGGACAGGAATGTACGACGGCTCATGTCATTTGACTTGGTCATGACTATTCCCCCATGTGCGTTGTGGCGATCACTGGCAGGTGAACGCTCTTGGACAACCAAAGTGAACGAATACGGCGAGGTGGATCGTGCACTGCTGGCACTGACTCTGCCACAGGTCGCTATGGCTGTGGGCGCAGGTTACCGCCGACATGCCGTTCAGTCCACGAATTCCTTGATCGGCCTGTCGGTCCGGCACCAAGCAAATCATGCGGATCAGTCGCGATGGTCCGGTCTAGGTGGATACCATGCCAGCCATGGAAGCGGAACTCCCTGGGTCCGACACGTCCGCAGACGAGGCCGGTGACACCATGCTCGACGGCAGGGCCAACCCGATAGCGGCAGGAGTGGCTGGCACTCCTACTGCGGATCCTGAGGGTCCGGCGTTCTCCAGCATCACTCGTGTACTCCTGCTGGTCGGGGCGGCCTGTGCCGTGGTGGCAGGCTTGCTCCTCCGGTTCTGGACGAAGTCCGACCTGTGGCTCGACGAGGCGCTGACCGTGAGCATCGCCCGCAAGCCACTCCATGCGTTGCCTGCTTACCTGAAACGCGATGGTGCGCCACCGCTGTTCTATGCGCTGCTGCACGGTTGGACGGGAATCTTCGGGACGTCGAATCTGGCCGTCCGAGCCCTGCCTGGAGCGATCGGTGTGGCCACACTTCCACTGGCTTGGCTGGCCGGGAAGCGCCTCGCCGGGGAGTGGGCGGCTTGGGCGGCGATGCTGCTGGTGGCGACCTCGCCGTTCGCCATTCGCTACGCCACCGAGGCGCGCATGTACTCGTTGGTGGCCCTGCTGACCGCGCTCGGCTACCTGGCCCTCGATCGGGCCCTCCGCCATCCCCGGCTGGGGAACCTGGCCGCCGTTGCTGCGGTGACGGCGCTCTTGCTGTACACGCATTACTGGGCCTTCTACCTGCTGGGTGTCACCATGATCTGGTTGGCCTACCAGGCGTGGCGGGGTCGGCCCCAGTGGCGCCGGGGTGCGAGCGCGGCACTGCTGGCCGGGGTAGTTGGTTGCGCAGCCTTTCTCCCCTGGGTGCCGATCTTCCTGTTTCAGTCGGCCCATACCGGCACCCCTTGGGCCACACCGGCAACGTTCGCGGCCATGGTGAGTGCCGTGGCGTCGTTCGCCGGTGGAAGCACCAGCGAAGGTCGTGCGCTCGCCCTGGTGTTCTTCGCCCTCGTCGGACTGGGCCTCTTCGGGCGAGCCACGGATCGCATTCATATCGATCTCGATATCCGGACCCGACCACTGGGTCGACCGCTGGCCGTGGTGGTGGTCGCCACGTTGGCCGCTGCGGTCGTCGGAGGTCTGGCCACTGCGAGCGCGTTCGACTCCCGATATGCCTCGGTTGTCTTCATTCCACTGCTACTGATGGTGTCGCTAGGTGTGACGGTGTTCCGTGATCGCCACGTGCGCGTGGGCATCGTCACTATCGCCGTACTGCTCGGACTGGTGGCTTCGGCTGCAAATGTGACGACCAACAGAACCCAGGCAGGCGAGGTAGCCGCAGCCATCGACGCCGCGGGTGCGCCGGGCGATGTCGTGGCGTACTGCCCTGATCAGCTCGGCCCTGCGGTGAACCGGATCCTGCCGATGGGCCGCTATCAGCAGCTGGCATTTCCACGTGGCGGCGGTCCCGAGTTCATTGACTGGGTCGACTATGCGTCAGCGGTCCGCCACGCTTCGTCGCTGGACTTCGCTCGCCGAGTCGACCAGATGGCGTCTTCGGGCAAGCAGATCTTCGTGGTGTGGGCACCGGCCTACGAGGCCTTCGGCGCCAAATGCGAGCAGCTGGTGCAGACGTTGCAGAGCAGCCCTCGGTATCGCGCCACTGGGGTGATTGCTGGCGACGCCAAGCGGTTCTTCCAGCCCATGTACTTGGTGCGGTTCTCGCCGGTCGGATCCTGATCGGCGTGGACACCGGTCCCGGTGCGGCCAACGGTTCCTACCCCGTGAGGGAGCGGATCGGACTCAAGGGCGGATCCGTCGAACTGGCCCGTGCTGTCCTTCAGGTACTGCCCGCGTGGGTAGCGGCTCGGCTGGTCGTCTTGTCGGCGCTGGCCCTGGCACACGGTGGGGTCACGTCGCTGCGTCCGGACAACCCGGAAGCTATCCGTCGCGTCCACGATGGGCTGCTCGGTTGGGACGCAGGGTGGTATCAGGCCATCTCGGCTCATGGCTATGTGGCCGCTGGTCAGGAATCACTGCGCTTCTTCCCGTTGTTTCCACTACTCGGACGTGCACTAGGAGTCGTGCCCGGAGTCGGGGTGGGCGCGGCGCTGATCACCGTGGGCAACCTGAGCGCGTTAGTGGCCATGGCCGTCCTGCTCGTTCTGGTCCGCAGGGACATCGGCGATGGTGGACTCGCCCGCCGGTCGGTGTGGCTGTTGGCCCTGGCGCCGTCGGCCTACTCATTGGTACTGGCCTACTCGGACGCCACCTTGCTGCTGTGCTCCGTCGTCACCTTCCTCGCAATACGGTCGCAGCGTTGGTGGCTGGCGGCAGCAGCCGGTCTGGCCGCCGGCTTCGGTCGCCCCGTGGGACTGTTGCTGGTGGTCCCGGTGGCGGCCGAGTTATGGGCCTGTCGTCGAGATATCGGGAGTGGGAAGGGCTGGATCCCGCCTGGGGCGGCGCTGTTCGCACCGTTGGTGGGTGCTGGCGCCTATCTGGTCTGGGTCGGCCACCGCTTCGGCGATCTCTGGCTTCCGATCACCGTCCAGCAGCGCAGCGGCCACCGGGGTGCGCTGACCGTGCCGCTGGGTGCCATGTGGAGCGACCTCGGCTCGGCCGTGCACGGACAGCACTTGGGCAGTGCGCTCCACGTCCCTTGGGTACTCGGGTGTGCGGCATTGGTGGTGGTGGCCTGGCGGCGGCTTCCTCGCTCGTATGCGCTGTACGCGGCAGCCGTCCTGGTGGTGTCGGCCAGCAGCACCAATTTCGACTCGTTCGAGCGTTACGCCCTCGGGGCCTTCCCTCTGGTGATCGCCGCATCCACGTGCACCACCAGCCGAAGAGTAGAGATAGCCGTGCTCGTGCTGTCGGGGCTGGCCATGGCCGGGTACGCGCTGCTGAGCTTTGTCGGCGTCGTGGTTCCCTGACCGCTGTCGGTCACCGGATCGGGGTCGTTTGCCTTCCAGGCGACCGGAGCCACTAACCTGAATCCGCAACACCCGATGACAGGCGTCGCTGTGCCCTCTGTTGTGGAGGCGCACAGGCATCGCCAGTTCTTCGACACGCCGTCCGCCTCCCCCTGTGGGCCTCAGTTCACCGAGCATGTCATCGACGAACGGGCCAGCTCATCTGGGTTCAGTCCGAGAACCACAAGAAACGGATTCCACTGCATGGCACCGCCCAACCACCTCGAGATCGAGCACCCCACCGCCGCCACGGTCGGCTCGGACCCGTCGCCCGACCGCCCCGTAGTGGTCATTGGTGGTGGCCCGGCCGGACTGACAGCCGCCTATCGGCTGGCCCAGGCCGGAGACCCCGTCGTCGTGGTGGAGCGGGACAGGGTCCTCGGGGGGATCAGCCGCACCGTCGAGCGTGACGGATGGCGGTTCGACATCGGGGGCCACCGCTTCTTCACCAAGGTGACCCCGGTCGAGGAGTTCTGGCACGAGATCCTGTCTGACGAGGACTTTCTGCTGAGACCGCGCATGAGTCGCATCTTCTACGGCGGCAAGTTCTACGACTATCCGATCAAACTGGGTAATGCGCTAGGGAACCTGGGAATCATCGAGGCGATCCGCTGTGGACTCTCGTTCCTGTGGGTGCGGATCCATCCCCCCAAGGACAAGTCGACCCTCGAGGGCTACATCGTCACTAACTACGGTTGGCGCCTGTACGACCACTTCTTCAAGACCTACAACGAGAAGGTGTGGGGGGTATCGGCGTCCGAACTCTCGGCTGACTGGGGGGCCCAGCGGATCAAGGGCATGTCACTGTGGAACGCCGTGTGGGAGCCGATCCGCTCCTCGCTGGGTCGCCGTCGCGACCGTTCGACACAGATGACCAGCCTCATCGAAGAGTTCCAGTACCCGAAGTACGGACCGGGGATGATGTGGGAGCGATGTGGCGAACTGGTAGTCGGTCTCGGTGGCGAGGTCCGCATGAAGACGTCAGCCACTGTCGTCCACGTCGAAGATGGTCGTGCAGTGGCCGTGACCGTGGAGCACGGCGGAGTTCTGGAGCGGCAAGAGGTCAGTCACGTGATCTCCTCGATGCCCTTTACCGCCCTGGCCCGCGCTGTCGATCCGCCGGTCCCGGCGGCAGTGCTTCAGGCCGCCGATGACCTGCACTACCGGGACTTCCTCACCGTGGCCTTGGTGGTGCCCGAAGACCGAGGATTCCCTGATAACTGGATCTACATCCATTCCCCCGATGTGGAAGTCGGGCGCATCCAGAACTTCGGTTCGTGGTCCCCGTACCTGGTGAAGGACGGGCGAACCTGCCTGGGGATGGAGTACTTCGTCTTCGAGGGTGACGAGTTGTGGTCCATGGCTGACGATGATCTGGTGACTCTGGCCACCAAGGAGTTGGCCGCTATCGGGCTGGTGGAACCGGCTGACGTGGAGACTGGCTACGTGGTGCGGATGCCCAAGGCCTATCCGGTCTACGACGACTCCTACCGGGCCAATGTGGAGATCATCCGGAGCTGGTTCGACGCGCACGCGCCAAACGTGCACCCCGTGGGCCGCAACGGGATGCATAAATACAACAACCAGGATCACTCGATGTACACCGCCATGTTGACGGTGGAGAACATTCACGGAGCCCACCACGACATCTGGTCGGTCAACGTGGAAGAGGAGTACCACGAGACCGCAGACGGCTCGACTTCTGCTGGCCGGGCGGCCGGCAC
>Ga0194062_1000901_pt1 | contig 12444 bp, 7 predicted proteins | sample SepL2225m_MetaG_FD_155481 | JGI IMG/M metagenome (GOLD analysis project Ga0194062, IMG submission 155481) | Anoxic zone freshwater microbial communities from boreal shield lake in IISD Experimental Lakes Area, Ontario, Canada - Sep2016-L224-25m | ecosystem: Environmental > Aquatic > Freshwater >... | reverse complement strand
TATAAAGCCTGACCCACCCCGTCTTCGTCCAAAGAACAGACGAATCCACCCCTCCGAGGAGGGGAATCATTTATTTAGTTATAAAATCATCATTCATACGCTGGTAAACCAGAATTATCTTTTCTTATCTTTAACCCTAAAAAATCTTTATCAGCGATAATCCGCTCTTTCGGCGTCATCCGCGTTCCAATCCTCTTTTGCTCTTCAATTCATAATTGAAAAAGCCTTTCTTCCCGGCAGGCATATCTCCATATACCCGCCGGTTCCCGAAAGGATTCATTAACAACTTTACTCTCACCGCTCCCGACAAAAGTAAACTCTATTTTTATTCACTCTCTTTTTAAAAGCAGGGTTCACTTCATCATTGCTCCCCCCGCTTTTTATTAAGGGTTAAAACTCCGCGTTCTTTGTGTCCGCCGAGGCGGATGCCATTTCTTCTTTTCTTCGTGTCGTTTGTGCATTCTTGTAAAAATCTCTTGCTCTATTCCATATTGTTTCAAACAAGAATGTTTGAACTACAGTTTTTATGCCTAAAAATTCTCTATCCGTCCTTATCCGTTCTTTCCGCGTCATCCGCGTTCCAATCTCTTCTCTGTGTTCTCTCGTGGTAAAATCTTCTTTTCTTTTTCTGCTCCTCAATTCATAACTCATAATTAAGGATTCATCATTTAAGTAAGACCATCTTCTTAGTCATAACATATTTATCCGCCGTTATCCTGTAGAAATAAACGCCGCTGGAAAGATTGCTTCCGTTAAACATCACTGTATAATAATCTGCTTTCTTGAACTCATTGTTCACGAGTGTTGCCATTTCTCTTCCTGTGATATCGTAAATCTTCAGAGACACTTTCCCGTCCGTCGGTAACTGGAAATCAATCTTCGTCGTAGGATTAAACGGATTAGGATAGTTCTGGCTAATCTCATATTTAGCCGGCACACCAACTTCCACTGCACCGTTCAGATTATGATATTCAAAGTTTCCGTTGTTATCAATCTGTTTCAGACGGTACTGATATTTTCCTGAGTTTAGTTTTGTATCGCTGAAAGTGTATGATGTCTGGGTGTTCGTCGTTCCCTTTCCTGCGACAAATCCAACGTTCTTCCATTCTGAATTCTGAATTCTGATTTCTGATTTTTCTATGAAGAACCCCGCATTATTCACTTCCGACGCCGTCACCCAGCTCAGTTTAACATCTCTTGAACTTACCGATGAAGTAAAAGAAGATAATGTAACGGGCATTGCTCCATTTTCCCCGCCTGTAAACGTACTGAATCCTGATACTGTACCCGTTAATCTGTGATTTACTGCATCTGTCTGGTTTAATCCTGTCCAGGTTCCGCTGCTGTACTTACCGCACCAGATATTTGCTTCTGTACCGACAACATCTGCCGGGACGTATTGCAATGTAACATTGCACGAAAATGAACTGATACCGCTTGGCGTTACTGTCCAGTATCTGTTAAGGTAATGCGAGAGACTTGAATTACTCCCGTATTTTGAATTGACAAGGTTCACACCTGCATATGCTGATGCAAAAGTACCGCTCGTGAAATTCAATGTAACAGGAGAATATTCGGCTGTTCCTGTTTTATCGCCTACAGGAAACGTAAACGAACCCGTTCCCGTGAATGTTTTTCTCAGTTCACCCGTACCTGTTGCAACAATCATATTTGTCGCAGAAGGCGTTCCGCTAATTACCGATGCCGAACCCAGCGTCAGGTTATAATTTCCCAGAACGAGAAGCCCTGATAGTGTAAGAGTTCCGCTGAGAGAAATATTTGAGCCGAGCGTCACAGTTGTTCCTGACTGAACCTCGAGAGTATTGTATGATACATCCGAACCTGTAACGGGCATATTTGCAGCTCCGGTTTGTATAACAACATTATCTCCCGTTGAAGGAACATACCCGCCAACCCAGTTTGTAGTTGTGCTCCAGTTTGTATTTGTAGTACCTGTCCATGTGTAATTATAAACACCCGATTCGAATGCTCCCATTTGAGGTCCCGTGCGGTTTCTATTGAAATAATCAGTTGTAATTAAGGTGCCTGTTACTCCTGTCAAAGAAGTACCCGCCTGATAACTTCCCGGTGTTGTCCCGCCTGCAGTTGTAAAAGAAGGATTGGTGTTTAAACTGTTTGCATCCTGACTGGTTACAATGGGTAGAATTGCTTTATCCCCTCCATAATATCCCAACTTTCCACCGGTTCCTGAGGCAATATAGTCGTTATAATTATTGGTAATGATTCCATTAGCTGTTAAAATATACAACGAGTAATGAAGGCTGGTGCCTCCAGTGGTTGAACGTGTATTAACGAATATATTGTTCTTGTAATCTCGCGAACTGCTGTTTGCGGCATTATACAAAGCGTATGATTTATTTATAACTCCGCTAACTAATGTTCCCCCAATATATACTGTGTTAAAGTATATATTTGCTGTATTTGATGTACCTGACCCTGGGTCATAAATTCCGTAGAGTGTTGAAGCCGTATTTCCACCAAGGGAAATTATATTGTTTGATGCATTATATGAACCATAACTAGAAAGACCATAAATACTCGCATTGCTTGATAATCCGGTAGCAGATAGGCTATGAATAAAATTGCGTGATATTTCAGTTGCTACTGTTGCGATTCCACTGTTATAAATTCCATAAATAAAGCCAGCATACGAAGAATATGAATTTGTGAGATTATAAACAGTATTACCAGATATCGTATGACCAGCGTTTGCATTATTAACATAAATTCCTGCTAATGGTGTTGTCCCTCCCCCTCCAGACGTAACATTGCTTACCGTATTATTTGTTACCGTAAATATTCCTGAAGTGTTTAAATCAATTCCTCTTGTAATTCCAGTTGAAGAAGCATTTGTTGTCCCGTTCGTTAATTTTGAAATTACATTCCCGTCTACAGTAACATTTCCACTGGCTGATGAAAATATTCCATAAACATACTGATTCGATCCACTTGAAAGTGAACTGGCATATATACTATTAGTTGTGCCGGCATCTGTACTTCCAATTCTGTTATTACTGATATTTGTTATGCTTCCAGCCCCGATGTTTCGAATCGAATAAATCCTTCCATCTCCAGTATTCAAAGTATGGCTTGTAGTAAGTGATCCGATAATATTATTCTGGCAATTTAAACTGCCCGTGCTTTCAAGAGAAATACCATATAAATAATTTCCTCCTGTTACACTTATAGTGTGTGTGATTGAATTATTTCCAGTTGACTCGCCAATTTGGTTTCCTGTAATCGTACCAACATTAACATCGCCAGCAACTACACGAATCCCATACATAGAAACATTATACCAATTATTTGTATAGCTGATATTTTTTATCGTATTGTTTTGAATACTGCTTACTGTTCCTGTACCTGCATTCAAATAAATCCCCGTAAAAGCCATGTAAGACCCGTCATTTTTAGTCCAGGTTCCTCCGCATAAAGGAGCGCTACCTCCTATATAATTATCTTTAATAACATACCCTGTACCTGCAAAATTTGTTTTAGTAATATAAATTGGGTAATGCCCAATGCCACCTGTAAAAGTTGCTGAAGATTGATAAAAACTATTTCCAGTAATTTCCCATTGTGTATTATAGTCATTTAAATAAATACCATACGAAGAAGCCTTAGTTGTTTCCAAAAAGTCATAAATATTATTATAACTAATTATATTTCCACTGTTTTCCTTTGAAGCTGTTCCGAGTGAAAATATGGCACAGTTAATTAAATTACTTCCTTCATGGGTTATGTTATTATGGTCAATCGTATTATTGTCGTTGCCAGTAGTACCTGTTGTTGTACTAAAAAACAAGATACCACTTACAGGTGCATTGCTAAAGTACGAACCTTTAATGGTACAGTATTTAACCGTATTATTTGAAGCGTCATTGATAAAACGAATGGTTGCGCCTGAAACGTTGGTGTTGGAAATTGTCAGCGTATTAGCGCCAGTGAGACCAACGCCGTTTATTGTTACGTAATCAGCTCCGGAAAGATCGATTAATGGCTTGGCAACTCCGCCCGAAATTATCCTGTTGCCGCTAGGGGCAATTGTCAGACTAGTCCACATTCCTGCGGCGCCGGTTAAAGCATTTGTACCGTCTTCCGTTGTTACATCCGCGGTAATGGAAATAGTAATGGTATATCCTACTTGAGAGACAGAGTTAAGTGCAAGAAATGCACCACCTGTTTTTGTAAGTGAAGTGTAGGTTGTGTTACACCCATTTGAACCAGATACAGTTACCTGTGCATTTCCAGATTGCACAAATAAAACTGTGAGCAGAACCGTCGTTAAGACAGTGAGTAATGTCTTTTTCATTTTAATATCCTTTATAATTTGTTAATGAATTATCTTATTATTATCAATTAGCGTGCCAGGATGAAAACGGCATTTGCGGATTATAATTGAGGTTTTTTGATGAGAGAGACAGATATTTTCCCTTTCATTCTGAGACACGAGTCTCATTTTGAGAAAGGCATTATTTAAGGTGAAATAAGAAAAAACGGGAAGGTGGGCGTAATACTATGATATATCAGCAGTTTAGGGCTGATTATGAGAGTTTCTGAGCAATATTATTTGCTGACTTCCCCAAGGATTTTTATGCCCTACAGGAAGAGATTTCAGAATATTATGCATTAATTTTTGCACTATACTGCGATTTCAGATTAGTTTTCAGAAATAGTGTTCTCATTTTGAGAAAATGGGCGATTTTGGGCAAAACAGAAAGGGGCTGTTACCCCAGGTTTTCGGGGTGATTTTTGCAATGGGGGGATTGTGTGAGGAAGATGTCCGGTAATTGGAAAAGTAAGAAACTTAGGAATGGAACGCGGATGACGCGGAAAGAACGGATTAGAAGAAGAAATGGCACACTGATTTTAATGATGAAAAGCTGATTTCCACTGATACAAAATACTTAGGAATGGAACGCGGATTTACACTGATTGAACGGATTTTCACGGATAGAGAATTTTCAGGGTTAGAGATAAAACAGAGATGGCATCCGCCTCGGCGGAATAAGAACTGATGGGGGCTGATTTCCGCTGATTAAAAGATTTTCAGGGTTAAAGATGAGAGAAGAACTTCTCCCGCTAAATTCACGGAAGTCACGAAATAGAGATAAGAGATTTACAGAAAAGATGTCCGCTAATTAGACGAATTAGACTAATTTAACGAATTAGAGAAAGAGCAAGAGAGTTTTCAGGGTTAGAGATGAGATTAAAGAAAGAGATATTTCAGGGTTAAAGATGAGAGAAGAACTTTTCCCGCTAAATTCACGGAAGTCACGAAATAGAGATAAGAGATTTACAGAAAAGATGTCCGCTAATTAGACGAATTAGACTAATTTAACGAATTAGAGAAAGAGCAAGAGAATTTTCAGGGTTAGAGATGAGATTAAAGAAAGAGATTTTTCAGGGTTAAAGATGAGAGAAGAACTTTTCCCGCTAAATTCACGAAAGTCACGAAATAGAGATAAGAGATTTGTAGAAAAGATGTCCGCTAATTAGACGAATTAGACTAATTTAACGAATTAGAGAAAGAGCAAGAGATTTTTCAGGGTTAGAGATGAGATTAAAGAAAGAGATATTTCAGGGTTAAAGATGAGAGAAGAGCTTTTCCCGCTAAATTCACGGAAGTCACGAAATAGAGAAAAGAGATTTGTAGAAAAGATGTCCACTAATTAGACGAATTAGACTAATTTACCGAATCAGAGAAAGAGCAAGAGATTTTTCAGGGTTAGAGATGAGATTAAAGAAAGAGATTTTTCAGGGTTAAAGATAAGAGAAGAACTTCTCCCGCTAAATTCACGAAACTCACGAAATAGAGAAAAGAGATTTGTAGAAAAGATGTCCGCTAATTAGACGAATTAGACTAATTTACCGAATCAGAGAAAGAGTAAGAGAATTTTCAGGGTTAGAGATAAAACAGAAATGGCATCCGCCTCGGCGGAATAAGAACTGATGGGGGCTGATTTCCGCTGATTAAAAGATTTTCAGGGTTAAAGATGAGAGAAGAACCTCTCCCGCTAAATTCACGAAATTCACGAAATAGAGATAAGAGATTTACTGAATGGGCAGACTGAATTATTTTATATATTAAGTGGAATGATTTTAGTATTTTAGATAAATGAATCACTATGAATAAGAATCTTTATAATTTACTCGGGTCTTTTTCCGCAGAGGAATGGAATAAGTTTGACGATTTCGTATCGAACAGGTATTTTGCAGGAAGCAGGGATTACAAAGAGATAATGTCTGTGCTGAGAAAATATATTCTTAAGTCAAAAAAAACGGATGCGCTTACTGCTGATTGTTTCTTTAAAGAAATGAAAGAGAAGATAAGCAGTCATACACTTACAAACCGCCTTTCAGAGATAAATAAACTTGCGGAAAAATTCCTTGTGATTGATTCGATTGACGATAAAACTGTTTCCTTCAGAAGCAACCTGTACGGCATACTGTTAGGCAGAAACCTTTTCTCAAATTTCAATTACATACACAATCCTGTTAAGGAAAAACTTGTTCCAAACGATACAGATGACTATCCCGACTACTGCAAAGTACTGGTTTCGGAAGCACACTACCACAGGATTAATGGCGAGATTCCTGTTGTAATACAAAAATACCTTGAACATTCAGAATATTATGCGGCATATTTCCTGAACAAATCTATATTACTCGCGATGGATTTTCATTTTATGAAGCTGCATGGCTACGACGGGGAGTATGAAGTTTATAATAAATATTTCGACATACTGAATATTGACGAACAGATGCAGAGTATTATTGCCAAAGACAGTCCTGTCTTTAAACCCGCTGTACTAATGTACCATATTCATAAATATTTGCTGAATGCATCCGATAAGGAAATGCATCGCAGAGTGATAGAATATTTTGAGAATAACATACATTTCTTTCCCGGACCTGTTAAAACAGATTACTACATGAAAATGATGTCGCAGTACGTGCATATGCATAACACAAGGGCTGCGAAGTGTATACCCGACATGTTTGAACTGATGAAATCAAGAATACATGACGGAGAAACTGTGGATTTTTCACATCAGCGTTACCCCGCAACCGAATTCAGGGATTTTGTTGCTATCGGATTATTAAACGGCGAGACTGCCTGGGTTGAAAACTTTATTAAGAAATATTCCTCTCAGATTCCTGCGTCAATACGAGAAGATGAATACACGAATGCAATGGTTAGTCTTTACAGGCAGAAGAAAGACCTCCTGAACGCACTTCACGTGATAAGCAGACAAAAACCCAGCCGTAACCATATACACATCCTTGATATGTACAGGATGAAAATAATGATTAACTACGACATCAACAGGACGGAGAAAAATGAACAGGAGGTATTACTGCTGAAGAAGTATTTAAGAAAAAAAGGCATCGATAAAAAGCACAGGGAAGCAACGAATAATTTTCTCACAAATTACATTAAACTTATTGAACTGAAAGAATCGAAAGAGTCAAAAGGATTCAGCACGTTTGTCGAAAAATATACCAAAACACTTCTACTCTCTGCAGATATACAATGGCTGAAAGCAAAGGTGACAGGACTTTTACCGGTTTAGTTACAATGCGGATTATCGGGGGGAATGAACTTACCTGCTACAAAAAAGTAAACAGAAATGGCATCCGCCTCGGCGGAATAAGAACTGACGGGGGCTGATTTCCGCTGATTAAAATTCGCCACGGGGAACGCAAAGAACGCGGATTTTTCAGGGTTAAAGATAAGACGAAACATTATAGCGGGGTGAAAAATAATCAACTTGTTCCAGGCAGACAATAGTATTAATAATTCAAAGCAGGAAAACCTTATATAAAAAACAAGTGCTGTTGAAAATTCAACAGCACTTGAATTAAGTAAAGGGTAATTTGGGGTACTCTTTTATGTTTAAGAATCATGCTTTACCAGAGCATGATTTTCCATATTCTTTTTTGAAAAGGGATTACATTTTTACAATAGTAAATATTACCCCTTTGCATAATAATATATCAATTATTGTGCCAGAAAAATGAAAAGAAAAGAATGTTTATAAACACTGTATTAATATAAGTTTAGAGAAGAGCGAGAGAATTCGTACAATAAAAAAACGAGAATATTTGTCTCATTTTGAGACAGATTTTCTCATTTTGAGACAGATTTTAAGAAATTCAGAAGAAATAGTGCCGGAGTTTTCAGGGTTCCGGCACATGAAATTCTGATTATTTAATGAGTGTCATTCTGTTGGTTTTGAAGAGACTTCCGTTAATTATCATAGCATAAAAATACACTCCGCTCGGTAATCCGTACGAATCGTAGTTGACATAATAATTACCTGCCGAATGATTTTTATTAACCAGTGTCTTTACGAGTTTACCAGATACATCATAGACATTAATCCTGACTTCAGATTGTTTTGCAACAGAGAAATCTATACGTGTAACAGGATTAAAAGGGTTTGGATAATTCTGTTTAAGGGCAAATTCCTTTGGCAGTCCGCTTCCTTCGTTAAGAACACTTGTAGGTACTGAAGATAATTTTATTTCCCAGATACCTGCACCATGAGTCAATGCACGCATTTTCCTGCTGACAGGTACATAGGATAAATCGAATACGATTGAATACGGCATTCCGTTTCTGTACTCGCCCCATGTAGTTCCGCCGTTAGTACTTGCATAAACGCCAAGGTCATTACCGACGTATACGTTGTTCGGATAAACAGGGTCGGAGAATACTGACTGTGTAGAAACATCGGGCAGATTGTTAGTGATATTTATCCATGTAGTTCCTGCGTCGGATGATTTATAAACGTGTCCTGTTCCGAATCCGCCGAAAGTTACGTATACATCGCTTGCCTTGTAAGGATTGGTTACGATGCGTGTAGGATATCTGTTTGGAAGAGCGGCCGTGATATTTGTCCAGGTAGTACCACCGTTTACAGAACGCCAGACAGCTGCAACAACTGCACCTTCAGGAGTTGTGCCGACATATACAGTATCAACAGACAGCCAGGAAGTTGCCATAGACAATGCCTTACCGCCGCCGAAGTTTTTAAGTGATGCAGAGAAAGTAGTTCCTGCATTTGTAGATTTATAGAAGTCAGTTCCTGCAACATAAAGTATATTCGGGTTTGAAGGAGCAACTATAAACGGAGTGTTGAAACAATAATAAGTTTCCGAACCTGAGTTAGGAATATTATTCAGGTAATTCAAAACAGAACCTCCGTTAACTGATTTAGCAATATCACCGTAAGTGTATTCAGTATAACATACGAGCGGACTTGCAGAACTCACCTGCGAGCAGAAACCATCACCGCCGAAAGTTTTATACCAGGCAGTTGTTCCCTGATAATAAGCGGCACGGTTATCCTGCAGACCGCCAAGACAGAAGACTGAATCGGTGAATGAATTTCCGAGTGTTGCATAGAACTGCGATGTTACATAACCGCCGTTGCAGGAATAGAATGTCTCGCCGAAATTATCTGAACGGTAAAGACCGCCGTCTGCTGCGATGTACACTTTATTAGGGTCTTTAGGATTATCCGCATAATAGTGAACGTCTGCGTGAACGAAGTTAGACGGGCCTTCGGGTTGTCCCGGAGGAGTTGCACCAGTATTCCATGCAGACCAGTTTGATTTAATAGTAAAAGATGTACCGCCGTTTGTAGATTTATGAACATCAAGGCATCCGACAAGAATTGCGTTCGGGTCATTAGCTTTTACAAGATGAGCCTGATTGTACCAGCCCTGATTGCTTGAAGGAACGGTAGTAGAGCCGAGAGTCCAGGTAGTTCCTGCGTCAGTACTTTTATAATAGCCGACATAGGTTGTAATATCGTTAGCAATGTTAGCATAGATATAATTCGGATTCCCTCTGTACATCTGCAAAGTTGCCTTACCAGACCAGGTGGCAGGGAGACCACCAGCGAGTTTAGACCAGTTGGCACCGCCATTAGTTGACTTGTACAGACCAACATTAGCATTCGGGATGTTATTGCTCAGATTTCCGATTGAAGCATAGACGATGTTTGTATCAGTAGTATTTATAAGCATATCCATTGCCATAGGATAGTTCAGTACCTGAGACCAGCTTCCGCCTGCATTATAAGATTTATACACACCTTCCGATGTAGCGGAATATATGATATTCGGATTCTTCGGGTTTATCATAACCTTCCATACACCACGCTGGTTATTGTATGACCAGTCGAGTGACTTGGTCCAGGTTGTTCCGCCGTTAGTAGTTTTGAGAATACCTATTCCATACATACCTCTTGTCAGGCGAAGGTTCACTCCGTGATAATCTGAATACTGATATCCGTAATTTTCGCCCGTACCGATGTACATAATGTTCGGATTAACGGAATCGATTGCAATAGAACTCACTGCAAGCGATGGATAACCTGTGTTGATAAGAGTCCAGGCACTTGCTCCGACACCGCCGGTAGTTGATTTCCAGAGACCGCCTGAAGCTGAACCAATAAAGACTATACCTGTATCGACAGGATGTACAGCAAGGGCGATACTTCTTCCGCCGATGTTATTCGGTCCGATAGATGTCCATTGCTGAGCATCGGGACTGTCAAAGACGTTTGAAAGGTGCTGCTGTGAATACTCAAACGCTTTATAAAATTTATCTGCAGGAATATCCTTTTCGGGATAAGCGCGGATTTCGCTCATAAACTGCAACGACTGCATTGCACCCGACGGACCGTTTTCTTCTTCCTCAAACTCAACATTCCTGTTGTTGTTTTTCAGGTTCAGTACAATGAGCATCACAGAAACGAGTAATACAACAACTGCAGAACCGTAGAAATATTTTTTATTCATATTAAATTTATATTATGTTAGATTATTTCAGTTTGGATTTTATTGATTGCGGTAAAGCATCTTTGTGTACGGTAAAGTTCATCATTTTAAGTTTTACGAAATCATCGTTATAGAAATAATATCCTTTAGGGTCAACATTCTTTGAGCCAGCACCCGAGTCTTTGATAAGGTACCAGTCCTTGCCGTTCTTTGTTGTCATACCGACCAGATGTATTCCGTGGTCATCTGTTGTAGTCTGGTTTGAGAACCTGAACTGTCTTGCGCTTTCATCTATATACTGAGAAGGGATATCGAACGTAGGAATCATCGCAACCTTATTCCAGGAATCCATTCCCGGTTCCGAGACATCACCGCCCAAGGCAAGAGTATATCCTTTTTTCACTGCATCTTTTAAGATTGTCATAAATTCATCGAGAGGAATGTTATAGTATTCCCTGCTGTGCCACCAGTTATCAGAGACTTCGTACTCAACGAACTGATTATACGGCTGCTGCATGTACGAAAGGATTTCCACATAATCATCCGGATTAAGTGCAATAACATTTTTGAAATATTCTTTTGGTGTCATATCATCTCCGTCAACGTTTACTTTTGAAGGAGGGGCACCCATGTAGAAATTCATAATGGATTTTACTGTACTGACGACTTCTTCTTCATTCCAGTTGCTGGATTTTTTTATTCCATCCAGATAAGCAGTCATTTCTTCAATCATTTTCCGATGATCGTGGAATACCTGTCCCTGCTTCAGCCCAGTATAATCTTTTTCAGGAACCGCGCCGTATTCCTGCCATATTCTCAGTACTGCATTTGCTTCAGAACCTTCAGAGAACAGTGAGTTGCCGCGTTCGCTGACAAAACGTTTTGCCTTTTCAACGTATTCCCAGTAAACAGTAAACAGAGGAGATATTTTTATTTTTCTGTTATGTATTCTGTAAACTTCAGACTCAAAGTACGAAGTGGTTGAAAACGACCAGCAGGTGCCTGTTAAGCCCTGCGAAACGGTTTCGTTGTGCCAGGCATAAGTAAATTCGGAAAGATTCTTAGGCAAATCCATTCCTGTAAAATCGACCTTAAAGTTCTTTGTATCGGCTTTCGGCTTAGAAGCATAACGATCGGCCTCTTTGCTTATGTCATCAAAGAACCCTGACTTAGGTTCTGTGAATACACCTTTATTTTTTTCCTGAGAGAACAGAGAATTTGAAATGACTATAAGAACCAATAGAAAAAGTAATCTGTAGTTTTGCATGCTCTTAATTTCCTTTATATTTATGTATATTTTAAATATTAATTGTTTAGTGTAAATTAACCTAATTAATTAATATTTAATATTCAAATTTTAACTAATGCGAAAGAACACATTGCCCGTTTTATTTTTGTTATTATTCAGTATCAGTACTGTATTTTCACAAAGTGTGTATGAAGAAAACAAAACACCATACACCGTTTCTTCAGACAGATTAAAAGGTTACAGCCAGAAATCAGATTTATTAAAATATTCACTGTTCAGGGAAATTCCTTTCAGGTCAATAGGCCCGACAATAATGAGCGGACGAGTAGTTGACATAGAGGCAAACCCTGACGACCCTACTGTATTCTAGAATACAG
>Ga0194062_1000899_pt1 | contig 12448 bp, 7 predicted proteins | sample SepL2225m_MetaG_FD_155481 | JGI IMG/M metagenome (GOLD analysis project Ga0194062, IMG submission 155481) | Anoxic zone freshwater microbial communities from boreal shield lake in IISD Experimental Lakes Area, Ontario, Canada - Sep2016-L224-25m | ecosystem: Environmental > Aquatic > Freshwater >... | reverse complement strand
TCGAAAAAGATAAAATAGAGGTTAATCTAAAAGCACAACGCCAGTTACAAGAGGCTATTGAAGCAGAAATAACCCAATTATCAGAACAACAGACTTTCACTCAACGCGCACTTGAGAAACAGAAAGAAGGTCTGGATACGATCCGGTTTGAGTTGCAAGAATGTAAAGTGCGTCAGCAAACCATTAATGAACAACTTAAAGAAATCGATGCAAATGCTGAGCACGTTTTGAAGACATTACCCGAACAGGCCGAAGAATCAAACTGGAAAATTAAAGTTGACGATCTTTCTAATCAAATTGAGCGCTTAGGCACCATTAACCTGACAGCCATAGAAGAATATAAAGCCCAATCTGAACGCATGAACTTTCTTAATGAACAACATACTGACTTAATTGAGGCATTGCAAATACTGGATCAGGCGATTAGTAAAATTGATAAAGAAAGTAGGCTGCGTTTTAAAGAAACATTCGATAAAATAAACACCGGATTACAAGAAAAATTCCCAAAGTTATTTGGTGGCGGACAAGCTTATCTGGAATTAACCGAGCAAGATTTGTTAGAATCAGGTGTAAACATTATTGCTAGACCTCCTGGAAAGCGAAACAGCTCGATTCATTTGTTATCCGGAGGAGAAAAAGCATTAACAGCGGTTGCCTTAGTGTTTTCAATTTTTGAACTGAATCCAGCACCTTTCTGCTTATTAGATGAGGTTGATGCCCCACTTGACGATGCGAATGTCGGACGGTTTTCAAAAATGGTAGAAGAGATGTCGTCATCTGTGCAATTTTTGTATATTTCTCATAATAAAGTGACTATGGAAATTGCAAAACAATTGGCAGGTGTCACGATGAAAGAACCGGGTGTGTCCCGAATGGTCGCAGTTGATATTGAAGAAGCAGTGAGTCTGGCGGAAATCTAATGGATAAAGAACTATTAAGAGTTGTAATTATTGGAACGGGTCTAATAATTGTCATGGGTCTATTGGCTTGGAGTTATTTAAGAAATAGAAAGCTTCAAGAAGAAGACGAAGGTTATGATTTTCTAGGGGTCAACAAACCTGGCAAAAGATATGCGTCAAAGGATAAGAAATCAGCGTCTGTTTCTATTGAAGAAGACGATGATGATGTGGGTCCAGCCCACACCCTTCAACAAGACGAAGATTTTTATGATAGTGATGATGATATTGAACACTCTCCACGGATATCAGCTCCAGCCATTATCCAGTTTAGCCTGATAGCTAATGCCGATGAAGGTTTTAATGGAATTGATTTAGTCAATGCCTTTGGTATCGTTGGACTTGAATACGGAAGCTTAAAAATCTATGAACGCCTGGATGCTAAGCGATTAGTTGATTATGGTGTCGCCAGCATGGTTGGAACCGGAATATTTCCTGATAAGGACATAGAAGCCTTTTATACACCTGGCTTAATCTTTTTTATGCAACCCGGTGTACTGGATGATGCACAAGCAATTTTTGATGACTATATTGAAACATTGCAGCTATTGGCAATAGAGTTAGACGGAACAATCCTTGATCATCATAAACATAAATTAACGGATGCCACTATCCAGGCACTTCGCTTAAGTTTATAACAATCGGGTAAACGGTTTAATCCTCCCCCTTTTAAACCGTTTACTCCACTAAATCCGAAAATCACCCTCTTGAACACCGACTATACCGATTTAATCGCTAAAATAAACCAATGGGATCATGCCTATTACGTGCTGGATAATCCCTTGGTTCCAGATGCTGAGTATGATCGCGTTTTTAAAGAGCTACTATCCATAGAAGCCGATCACCCTGAACTGATCACTGTTGATTCACCGTCCCAGAGGGTCGGTGCAAAACCAATAGATGATTACACCAAGATAGAACATCAAGTTCGCATGCTCTCTTTGGCTAATGCTTTTAACCTAGAAGAAACCTATGCTTTTTTTGAAAAAGCAGCTAAAGACCTGGAGATCGATGCATCAAACCTGACTATTTTTAGCGAGCCTAAACTGGATGGTTTAGCGATTACTATTCATTATGAAAATGGCCACTTAAGCTATGCCGCAACACGAGGTGATGGTCAGGTAGGTGAAGAGGTTACTCACACGATTAAAACCATCAAATCTATTCCGCTTAAATTAGCCACTGCAAATCCGCCGAAACAATTGGACGTGCGGGGCGAAGCGTTTATGCCCAAAGCAGCCTTTGAAAAACTAAATAAGCTAGCGCTAGAAAATGATCGTAAGACCTTTGTAAATCCAAGAAATGCAGCGGCAGGTAGTATCAGGCAAATGAATCCTAAAATAGCGGCTGAAAGGGATTTACAATTTATTCCTTACGGGATAGGAGCTTATGAAGGTGACACCCACTTTACGTTACATTCTGAAATCCTCGGCTATTTACAGCAACTCGGCTTTAGAAGAAACCCACATTGTTATACTTTTCAAGGAAGCTTTGAAAACTTTGAGAGCATTTATAAAATCATGGAAGCTGCCAGAGCACAGCTACCCATGGACATTGATGGCATCGTTTATAAAGTCAATAATTTAGACCTGCAATCCCGTTTAGGTTTTATTGCCCGTTCCCCAAAATGGGCAGTGGCTAGAAAGTTTCCTGCTCAAAATGACATCACCCAGTTACTCGCTGTTGATTTTCAGGTTGGGCGCACCGGTGTTTTAACCCCCGTCGCCCGTTTAACACCCGTCTTTGTCGGTGGCGTTACCGTCAGCAATGCCACCTTACACAATATGGATGAAATCGAGCGTCTAGGTCTGTGTATTGGTGACGATATAGAAATACAAAGAGCCGGAGACGTGATTCCCAAAGTGGTAAAAGTGATAACCCAAGGCACTCAAAGACTGCCTATTATCATGCCGGATTATTGTCCAGTCTGTCAGGCACCGGTTGAACGACTTCCAGGGCAAACTGCATTCCGTTGTACAGCGGGATTAACCTGCCCCGCCCAAGGCGCTGAGCGTATTAAACATTATGCCTCACGCAAGTTTATGAATATCAACAACCTGGGCACCAAGCTAATCGAAGTGCTTTATAGCAATGGCACACTCAAAACGATTGCCGATATTTATGCACTCAGCCTTAACGATATAGCCACCTTGGACGGCCAAGGTGAGAAAAGCGCCCAAAATGTTTTAGACTCAATAGAAGTATCCAAAACGACCAGACTTGCTACCTTTATAGGCGCTTTAGGTATTCACGAAATAGGTGAAGAAGGCGCTAAATACCTCGCCAAATACTTCAAAACCTTAGACGCGATAACTCATGCTTCGCTTGAAGAACTCCTGCAAGTTCCAGATATTGGCCCGGTAATGGCTCAAAATGTCGTGAACTTTTTTAATGATGAAAAAAATCAGCACATCATTTCAGCGATTATAAACGCCGGCGTGAACTGGCCTGATGAAATTTCAGAAGCTGTTAATGAACTACCCTTATCTGGACAAACCTGGGTATTAACAGGCACACTTGAGCAATTAACCCGCAGTGAAGCGAAGGCATTGCTAGAGAGCTTAGGGGCTAAAGTAGCGGGTTCGGTATCAAAAAAAACCAGCTGTGTAGTTGCAGGCAAAGACGCTGGCTCTAAACTAACCAACGCCCAAGCCTTAGGGATTACAGTACTTGATGAAGCTGAATTTTTGACCCGATTTAAAGACAATACAACACAACCGGTCAAATAACGTTCCCTGCTGATAAAAGCCCTATTTCTTAAACAACGCGATAGACTCAACATGCCCCGTCTGAGGAAACATATCCATCACCCCGGCTTTAACCAGTTTATAGCCTAGTTCATTCACAAGAATCCCGGCATCACGGGCCAATGTTGATGGATTACAGGAAACATAAACAATTTGCTCAGGCTGCCACTTTTTAAAATACTTTAAAACCTCAGAGGCCCCTGCTCTAGAAGGGTCTAACATGATTTTGTTATATTTCCGATTAGCCCAGGGTTGATCACTGATATCTTTACTTAAGTCAGCCGCGTAAAACTCAACATTGCTGATATTGTTGTAGCGGGCATTTTCTTTAGCATGATTAACCAGCGGTTGATCGCCTTCAATACCCACCACGAGTCCGGCAAACTTCGCCATGGGCAAGGTAAAGTTGCCTAAGCCACAAAACAAATCCAGAACGGTATCATTTTCATTTAAATCCAGCGTTTCCAAAACCCGGTTAATCATTTGTTTGTTAATTTCGTAATTAACCTGAGTAAACATAGCTGGTCTAAACTTAAACTCAATGCCTTGATCAGGTAAAGCATAGGTTGGAATGACTTCAGGTTCACCGTTTAAAGGCACAATCGTGTCCGGGCCTTTAGATTGCACACATAAACTCATGTTATGTTGCTGCCCAAAAAGACGCATCTTCTCTTGATCTTCTGCCGTCTCCGGTTCAAGGACACGAAAAGACAATACACACTGCTCATCACCAATGGCGACTTCTATTTGAGGAATTTTGTCTCGAATAGATAAACCTGCGATCATTTCACCCAGTGCTACCAGCTTTGTACCGACAATAGGATGCATCACTACACAACTATCGATTTCAGCCAAATAAGGATGCCGTCTTTCTCTAAAACCAACTAATACCCGGTTTTTCTTCTCAACATATTTAACACCCATACGGGCTTTTCGGCGATACCCCCAATGTGGCCCCTCCAAAGGTTGCCAGAGCTCAGGTATCTCTACTTTACCAATACGTTTAAACTGCTCGTTAAGTAATTCCTGTTTAATTCTGATTTGCGCTGCAGATTCAACATGCTGAAAACTACAGCCACCGCAAACACCGTAATGCGTACATAACGGTTCAGTCCTGTCAGCCGCACGGCTTAACAGATTAACCACTTTTCCTTCTGCGTAATCCTTACGGCTGTCTGTATAGACAAACTCGACTTCTTCACCCGGCAAGGCTTCATCAATGAAAATGACTTTGCCTTCAACATGGGCAACACCACGACCATCATGTGCAAGCGACTCGATGGTCACTTTAACGGGCGTTTCAGGGAGTTGTTTTTTTCTTGGTCTTCTTTTTGACATGCAATCGATATTATTTAATTTATAGAGAATGATTAAGCCGGGAATATGCCCGTAGATAAGTAGCGATCGCCTCGATCACAGATAATGACCACGATGATTGAATTTTCAACTTCTTCAGATAGTTTTAAAGCAGCAGCCACCGCACCGCCCGAGGAAACACCGGCAAAGATACCTTCTTCTGACGCTAATGCTCGCGTGGTGTTTTCTGCGGTCAGTTGATTAATATCTATAATTCTATCAACGCGCTCAGGCTGATATATCTTAGGCAGATATTCTTTGGGCCAACGTCTGATACCAGGAATTTTAGAATTACCTTCCGGCTGAACACCGACAATTTGAATCGCGGGATTCTGCTCTTTAAGATATCGTGAGGTGCCCATAATGGTGCCAGTGGTTCCCATAGAACTGACAAAATGAGTGACCTTGCCCTGCGTATCTTGCCATATTTCAGGCCCGGTACTTTCATAATGAGCCAGTGGATTATCAGGATTAGAGAATTGATCCAGAATGCGACCTTGTCCAGCAGCTTCCATTTCTCTGGCTAAATCAATTGCCGCCTCCATGCTACCAGAAGCAGGCGTAAGAATAATCTCAGCACCGTAGGCTTTCATTGATGCCTTACGCTCATCACTCATATTATCGGGCATGATTAAGGTCATTTTATAGCCTTTGATAGCTGCTACCATCGCCAAAGCAATCCCTGTGTTTCCGCTGGTAGCTTCTATTAAGCGATCACCCGGCTTGATCTCACCTCTGGCCTCAGCGTGTTTAATCATACTCAGTGCGGGTAAGTCTTTGACCGAACCCGCTGGATTATTACCCTCCATCTTGGCCAGGATAACATTGCTGGTATTACCGGGTAAGCGTTGCAACCTGGCTAACGGTGCGTTACGTACGAAAGATTCAATCGTTGGGAAAGTCATAGTAGTCAATCCATATTTAGTAAAGATGGTTTGGATTATCCCATAAAAACAAAAAACAACACACACCAGAAACGAGATATCATTAGGGTTGGACGTATATATTTCTTAGTGACATCAAGGCCCGATCGCTTACTTTTTGGCCCATAAGCTCAATCTCACTGTTAAAAAAGTGAGGTCTCAGCACTTGAACAGTGATATCACATTGTTTTGAAGTGATATCGCATTGTTTTGAAGGTGATGTCACATTACTTTGAAGTGATATCGCATTGCTTTGAAGGTGATAGCACATTGCGTTGAAGTGCTATCGCATTGCTTTAAAAGTGCTATCACATTACTTTGAAGTGCTATCGCATTGTTTTGAAAGTGATAGCACATGCCTTGAAAGTGATAGCACTTCACTTTGAATGTGATGGCGCATTATTTTGAAGTGCTTGTCAGTTGGCCATCGTCGCAATCCCTTTTTTGGCAATGTGCCATAGCATATTCCTAACGACTGGTACTTTATGCTCAGGATAAACCGCCAATCTACTCGATAGTGTTAATTTAGGGTATCATGCTAGCTCTGGTTTTCTTGAATACTGACAATAGAATTACAACCGAGCTACCATGAATAATGACGACATTAATAAAGTAAAAGATTATCTACTTAACTTGCAGGATCAAATTTGTTTGGCACTGGAAAATGAAGATGGAACAGCCAAATTTGCTGAGGATCCCTGGGAACGTGCCGAGGGAGGCGGCGGAAGAAGCCGTATCCTGGAAAATGGTCAGGTTTTTGAACAGGCAGGTGTTAACTTCTCTTATGTCAGAGGCATCAACTTACCCGCTTCAGCAACCGCTAAACGTCCTGAACTCGTTAATCGTCAGTTTCATGCGATGGGGGTATCGCTGGTGATTCACCCTAAAAACCCTTATGTCCCGACTTCACATGCCAATGTCCGCTTTTTAATTGCAGAAAAAGAAGGTTCCCCTGCTATCTGGTGGTTTGGTGGTGGGTTTGATTTAACGCCCTTTTATCCATTTAATGAAGATGTTATCCATTGGCATACCACCGCCCTTAATGCATGCGAGCGGTTTGGTCAGGATGTCTACCCAACTTATAAGAAATGGTGTGATGATTATTTTTATCTCCCTCACAGACACGAAACCCGTGGCGTTGGCGGTTTGTTTTTTGACGATTTAAATGAATGGGGATTTGAGCAAAGTTTTGCTTTTATGCAAAGCGTAGGCAATCATTATACAAAAGCTTATATACCCATTGTACAAAAGCGAAAAGACACACCTTATAGTGAAAGAGAGCGTCAATTTCAGCTTTACCGCAGAGGCCGCTATGTTGAGTTTAATCTGGTCTATGATCGAGGTACTTTATTTGGCTTGCAGTCCAACGGCAGAACAGAATCTATTTTGATGTCTATGCCGCCTTTAGCTCGATGGCAATATAACTGGAGTCCTGAGCCTAGAAGTCCTGAGGCTGTTCTCTATGAACGTTATTTAAAGCCCCAAAATTGGCTGGATCTATAATCCCGATACCGACTATTATCCTTATGACTCAATCAATGCAAGGCACTCTAGAAAAAATGCACACGCAACTGGACACTGTTGTTCAGTATGAATTACCTGTTGGTAATGAACGTATCCCTTTAAATGCCTTGCTGGGTAAAACAATTACATTGCGTTTTACCGGCCAGATATCATGCGTGCACTGCAATAGATCCATTAAGAAAAGTTATAATCAAGGCTACTGCTATCCCTGTTTTATTTCGCTTGCACAATGCGACATGTGCATCATGAAGCCAGAAACCTGTCATTATGATGCCGGCACTTGTAGAGAACCTCAGTGGGGAGAAACATTTTGCTTTCAGCCTCATATCGTTTATTTAGCTAATTCCAGCGGCATTAAAATAGGCATTACCCGGCTAACACAAACTCCAACGCGCTGGATAGACCAGGGTGCCGTTCAGGCCTTACCCATTTTTAAAGTTCAATCCCGATTTCAGTCAGGATTAATAGAAGTGGCCTTTGCTAAACATGTCAGTGATAAAACCAGTTGGCAGCAAATGCTTAAGAATCATGTACAACCCATCGATTTATTTGAAAAACGAGATAGCTTGATCAAACTGTGTCAAGCTGAATTAACTGAAATTTCTAAACGCTTCTCAGAAAATGATATTGCCTCTTTATCACATGAATCTATCGTGGATATTCACTACCCTATTGACACCTATCCTAAAAAAATAACATCCTTTAATTTTGATAAGAATCCCCAAGTATCTGGAATTTTACAAGGCATTAAAGGTCAGTACCTTTTACTGGATACTGGCGTTATTAATATAAGGAAGTTTACTGGCTACGAAGTAGAATTCTCCGCATAGACAAATCAAAACTATCGTTATTATTTGTTATAATTAATAAATCATTATTATCTTTCTGGAACCAGGCGATTTTTTGTATCATCCCTATCCTGGAAAACTTAAATTACACTGCAAAGTATTGCTATCAATGTTGAAGATTAAATTTCTGAACTACAGTAAGCGATTGTTTTTATTTCTCGATACAAAAAGCTAATCATGACAAGACGTCAAACATCTAAAGATCGAAGAACTAACAATGGCCTTCAAAGATTTTTATTACTTTATATTGTTGTAATATTAATTTTAGTTTGTTTCGTCGTTGTTAAGCTCGTGCGCGACGAAGTTAAAACATCAAAGTTTCAGGCTAAGTATCTATCGGCAATAAGCCAACAATTAGGTTTCAAGCTTGCATCAGGTCCTAGCTCATCAATCCGATACCCCGAATATGGCCCCTATGACCAAAGAATGGGCTATACCTTATTGCCTGATATTATAAATCGTTTAGATCAGTCAGGTTATCGCATTACCTCGCAAGCCTCTTTTTCACCTATGATGACAGAGCTGGCTAATTACGGTTTTTTTAATATCTATCATGAAAAAACTCAGGCTGGACTTCAGATAACGGATAAAACTAATCAAGTCATTTTTAGTGCCATTTACCCTGCTTATGGCTACCCGGATTTTAAGTCAATTCCCCCTGTTATTCTTAACACACTGCTTTTTATAGAAAATAGAGAGCTCCTTAACGATGAAAACGTGACCATTAATCCAGCAATAGAATGGGATAGGTTAGGGTTTGCGACCTTACAATTAATGGCAAACAAATTAGGCGCCACAAGTGCTGTGCCGGGTGGAAGTACGCTAGCAACTCAAATAGAAAAGTATCGTCATTCAAAGAATGGTTTTACTAATTCAGTTGTTGATAAATTCAGGCAAATGGGCACTGCCTCTTTAAGGGCTTATATGATGGGCCCCAATACCCTGGAAATGAGACAAGAAATTGCCTTATCTTATTTAAACTCAATGCCTTTAGCCGCCACACCCAAATTAGGCGAGGTGCATGGTTTGGGTGATGGCTTATCGGCATGGTTTGGCACTGATTTTAATCTGATTAATCGGTTACTCAGTCAAGATGCTTTAAAAGCACCTAAAAAGATAACACCCCAACAAGCAAAAGCCTATCGACAGGTGCTAAACATTTTATTATCTCAAAGACGTCCCTCGTATTTATTAGGTCGAGGCTTCGAAGCTTTGCAGACCCTGACTGACCGCTATTTACGGATAATGACAGAGCAAGGCGTCATTTCAACAGCACTTAGAGATGCGGCATTACAGATTCATACTAGTCGCCCTTCTAAAATAGAGCCCGCTGAACCTCAATTCTTTACAGAAAAAAAGACCCAAAATGTGTTACGGGCGCGACTGGCGACTACCTTAGGCGTCAAGTCTAACTATGACCTTGATCGACTCGATTTAACCGTTAAAACTACGCTGGACTTTAAAACCCAACAAGCGGTTACTCACGCACTTAAACAATTGAGTCAACCCAATGAAGCTCGTGCTGCGGGAATTTTGGGCTTTAGATTGCTCAACGAAAAAACAGATCTTAAACCCATTGTTTATAGTTTGATGCTGTTTGAGAAAGATAAGTCGGGCAATCTTTTACGCATTCAAACCGATAACTACGACCAACCACTGGATATTAATGAAGGTATTCGAATCGACTTAGGCTCGACTTCCAAGTTTCGAACAATGGTTCATTATCTTGAACTGGTAACCGATACTTATCAGCAATATAAAAACTTTTCAACACTCGCACTAAATCAGGTCACATTGCATCCTCGTGATTATATATCGGCTTGGGTTGTAGATCAGTTAAAAAAATCACCGAAAATTAGCTTGGAATCTTTGCTTAACCTTGCTCTTGATCGACGTTTTTCAGGAAGCCCGGGTGAATACTTCTTTACTGGGGGTGGACTTCATCACTTTAATAATTTTACTAAAGATGAAGATTATAAAATCATGTCAGTGCGGGATGCTTTACGTGATTCCGTTAACCTGGTATTTATTCGCTTGATGCGTGAAGTTGTTTATCATCATCTTTATAAACCCGAGGGTATCGCGAGATGGCTTGATACCCCAGACAGCCCCAAACGTAAAGAGTATCTAGAGCGTTTTGCCAATAACGAAGGCCAGGTTTATTTACAGAAGTTCTTAAATCGTTATGAAGGTAAATCACCAGAAGAAGCAATGGACATGCTCGTTAAAAGAGTATTTCCAACTGCTTCACGCCTAACCATGTTGTATCGGGCCGTTTATCCCAACAATGACGAAATGGCGCTCAATGCTTTTCTTAATAAACAATTAGATAAAGCAACATTAGCCAAGGAAGATATTTATGACCTTTACGATAAATATTCTGTAGAGAAGTTTGATTTACAGGATCAAGGTTATATTACCAAAATTCATCCCTTAGAATTGTGGCTAGTTGGCTACTTGGCTCAACACCCTAATGCTACGAAAAAAGAGGTTATTGAAGCGAGCTATGAGCCACGACAAGTCGTTTACCGCTGGTTATTTAATAATCACCGAGTCAATGCCCAGCAACAAAGAATCATGACGCTTTTGGAAGAAGATGCGTTTAATGAAATTCACGCTGCCTGGAAACGGGTAGGCTATCCATTTGAAGAATTAACACCATCCTATGCTACATCTATAGGTGCTTCAGGCGACAGGCCGGCTGCATTGGCCGAACTTATGGGTATTATTGTTAATGACGGGGTAAAACTACCGGTGGTAAGGTTCCAAAGCTTGCATTACGCGGAAGGAACACCCTATGAAACAGTATTGAACAAAGCCCCTGATGAAGGTGAGCGTATATTTGCCCCTGAAATTGCTAAAGCTTCCCGTGGTGCTCTTATAGGTGTTGTGACCGGAGGAACTGCGTCACGTCTCAATGGAGTTTATACTGATGCAAATAATAACTTGCTTGCGGTCGGTGGAAAAACGGGGACAGGTGATCACCGTAAACAGGTATGGGGAGCAGGAGGCGTGTTGCTTGATTCGAAGTTTATCAGTCGTGCGGCTACTTTTACTTTCTTTATTGGAGACCGTTTTTTCGGCGTTATTACCGCTTATATTGAAGGCGATAACTCAGAGCTTTATCATTTTACCAGCGCATTACCGGTACAAATAGTTAAGTATTTAAAGCCCATATTATCTCCATTGATTAATAATACTGCGTCAATACAAAGCACTGTATCAAACCAAAATCCTGTTTCACCAACGACTATTCCAATGTCTGATGACACTATTAAGCCCATCTTTAGTCCAGGAAACGTTATTACCCCCCCATCTTTGATTGAAAAGGCAGTCGTTAAAGTTGCTGAGCCTTCTGCAGTAAAGCCGGCGGTTAAAATACCTCAACCTTTACCTGTAAAACCGACTGTTAAACCCACTCAGTCTTTAGTTGAAAAAACTGCTGTTAAAGCTGCAGGGCCTTCGCTTGAAAAACCGACTCTTAAACCAACTCAACCGTTGGTTGAAAAAGCTGTCGCTAAAATTGCAGAGCCCTCGCTTGTAAAACCAGTGGTTAAGATTCCTCAACCTTTACCTGATAAACCAACGGTTAAACCCACACTGCCTTTGGTTGAAAAACCGGCCATTACCTCCATAAATCCGCCACTCAAAAAGCCACCCGCTAAAGAGCTGAAGCAAATTACTCCAACACCAGCGCCTAAAGCGACCAAAGCAACAGTGGCGGAGAAAAGCACATCTAAAGACAAGAATGATAGTAAAACAAGATATTACAGATATCCAGTCCCCCCTATTATTAGCCCATTAAATGGACCGCCTAAAACAGTTAATTAGTGGTTAGTCTATTTCCAAATATATTGATTTGGCAGCTGGAGGACATTTAATTTTTATTATCCTTAATTTAAAGCTTCAAGTGCCTCTAAGTCTGTTAATGTATTAATGTTTCTGAAGACATTGGGTTGATCACTGAAATCGACTGTCACCATGCCATGTTGTTTTAGCCATTGCTCAACCTTACGTTGACCACTCGCCAAATAGTTTTGTAAACTAGACTTTAATGATGTTTTTATGGCTAAAAAAACTGGATGCAATCGTTC
>Ga0194062_1000898_pt1 | contig 12461 bp, 10 predicted proteins | sample SepL2225m_MetaG_FD_155481 | JGI IMG/M metagenome (GOLD analysis project Ga0194062, IMG submission 155481) | Anoxic zone freshwater microbial communities from boreal shield lake in IISD Experimental Lakes Area, Ontario, Canada - Sep2016-L224-25m | ecosystem: Environmental > Aquatic > Freshwater >... | reverse complement strand
AAAAAAAGAGCGGGGTATGCCTTTACGACATACTCTACTCTTCTGATTTCGTTACACTATTTCTTAACTTAATGACATTGGGGATTAACTACCCCAAATCTTACACATAGCGGGACTAACTACCCCCAAATCTTACACATACGCTTAATATAGCTCAATATCACTAGATTTTGTTCCTTCCAATTACCATTTTCAAACGTTTTGTTTAATTAGACAGGTCTCAAAGACGCAACTGCTCCCAATTAAAGTAAATTCATAGTATGGACTCGCCGTTTGAGCGCTTTTATAGAGATTCATGTGTAAGAAAAAGGGGTGGTTAGTCCTTTTAAGGAGTAACTACCCAGTTTTCTTACACATACCTTCCTTTCGCGAAGGTATTTTGTTTGGTTTGCTCAAAATTCTAGCCTCTGGGTTATGTTAGCCTAACCCCTGCCCCAGCCCTCGCGAGCCAAGCGCACTTATTCTTCCACGGTCACCTTTGCAATCGTCTGCGGTTCAACTGGCTTATCGCGGTTATCGCAAGCGACCGCAGCGATGGCGTCCGCCACCTCCATACCTTCGATGACCCTACCGAATGCAGCGTAAGAGCCGTCAAGATGGGTGCTGTTTTCCACCATGATGAAGAATTGTGAGCCGGCCGAATCAGGCTGCGTAGCGCGCGCCATCGAAAGGACGCCTTTGTCGTGTTTGATGTTGTTTTCGACGCCGTTCTTCGAAAACTCCCCTTTAATCGTATGCCCAGGCCCCTTTGTGCCAATGCCTTCAGGGCATCCGCCTTGAATCATGAAGCCGGCGATGACTCTATGAAAAATTAATCCGTCATAAAAGCCCTTCTTCGCAAGCATAATAAAATTTTCAACTGTGATCGGTGCAACTTCCGGGTACAATTCCAGTACCATTTTCCCGCCATTTTCCATTTCCATCGTGACTAATGGATTTCCCATTCAAAAACACATCCTCATTTTTTTATTTATATGATAGCACACCGCAGGTGCTGGCGCAATCGCAATTCTATGATATAATGGTTGCATCAAATTCCGAGGAGCGGTGACATGGCTAAGGTACAAATTTCGAATCATCTCATAGGCAAATCATATTTTAAAGTGCGCGAATTTAGCGATCTGCGCGAAATGCTCAAGGAAAGTACGGCGCGTTTTGCGGATGAATATGCATTTAAATTCAGGATTCACCCCGATGCACCGATCCGTTCGAAGACATATAGCGACTTCGACATGGATGTTGACGCAGTTGGGACAGCGCTTTGTGCGCTTGGTCTCATGGGCAAACGCATTGCCATCATCGGCGACAACAGTTATCACTGGGCGGTAACCTACATGGCGGTCGTCAATGGCGCAGGAACCGTGGTGCCGCTGGACAAACTTCTACCCGAAAACGAAATCCTCGGTCTTTTGGATCGCAGCAAAGCGAGTGCCGTCTTTTACCACCAGAACTTCCAGGGCACCATGGATAGTTACATGAAGACCTCGCCACGCATTGAGAAATTGGTTTCGATGAGCTTTGATGAGGAAAAAATCCCAACCGACAACTTGTTTACCAATATGAGTGCAGTGATGCAGCTTGGATATGATTTGCTCGCGCAAAACACAAGAACATTCGTTGATGCGCCCATCGATCCTGAGGCGGCGAACATCCTTCTTTATACCTCAGGCACCACGAGCCAGTCAAAAGCGGTCATGCTCTGTCACAGAAACATCTGCGCCGACCTACGCGGCTTTAACTCCTTCATCACGTTGGGACCTGGAGATATTCTGCTTTCCATTTTGCCGTTGCATCATACGTTCGAGAACACGTGCGGCCTTTTGACACCCCTTCTCTCAGGCGCATGCGTCGCGTATTGTGACGGCCTGCGCTACATTACAAAGAATTTGAAGGAGTACGGCATCAGTTACATCATCGGCGTGCCGATGCTCTATGAAAATATTTATGACAAAATCATTGAAACCGTCAAAAAGACCAAAAAATATGTGCCGTTTCGCATTGCGTTGGTTCTTTCCAATGTCCTTCGCTTCTTTGGAATTGATATGAGACGCAAGTTGTTTGATGGCATTCTAGAACCACTCGGCGGCAAGTTGCGCACCTTCATTAGCGGTGCGGCGCCACTCAGCGATCGCGTCGCGAAAGGGTTTGAAGGCATCGGAATCAATGTGTTTCAAGGCTATGGACTCACGGAGACTTCTCCAGTCATTGCAGGATGCAATGAACACGTGTTGGTCCATGGGACCTGTGGCCATCCGATTGAAGGGGTTGAGGTGAAGGTGGACTCTGAACGTCCTGGCATCCCTGGCGAAATCCTCGTGAAAGGACCCATCGTCATGCTTGGCTACCTAGATAATCAAGAGGCAACCGATGAAGTAATCGTGGACGACTGGTTCTATACAGGCGATTTAGGAGTGATTGAAAAACATGGGCTCCTCAAAATTACGGGACGTCTCAAATCCATGATTGTGCTCAACAGTGGCAAGAAAATCTTTCCGGAGGAAATCGAGGCATTAATCAACAAACTCCCATTCATTAAAGAAAGCATGGTGTTTGCGGAGCCAAAAACGGACGGCGACGCGGAGGTCTACGTACGCCTTGTGTTGAACAAAGACGTCGTGGAAAAGGACATCAGCAAAGCATTCGACGATAAGATTGTTTCTGAGATACTCGGCATTGAAATCAAATCGATCAACAAACAAATGCCCGCCTTCAAAAGCATCAAAGGCTTCTTATTCGGCTACGAGGAAATGCCCAAAACCACGACCTTAAAAATCAAGCGACACATCGAAATGGAAAATATCAAAAAAACGCTCTCACACGCAACCTTTACGGTCAAAGGGGCTGCTGGCAAGAACATTGATACAATCAAGAAGATGTTAGAGGAACGAAAAAAACAAAGCAAAAAGAAATAAATCTATTTGACGAACTCTTTTAAAATGGAGGTTGCTGGGATAATTTCGGGTGAAACAGGACTGAAGTAGGATAAAATATGCTTCAGTCTTTTTGCTTCTGGCGCAAACTTGCCGTAGTTGTGGTGTTCTTTTAATATATCATCGGTAAATGTCTTCAACACGCACGTTTCGTAAGGAAGCCAGGTGTTGAAAGAAATATCCGCGCTGTCCGCGTAGGGAAAAATGTGTTGCTCCTCTCCCTCTCTGACAGACGGCCAACGTTTCAAAGTCTCGAGCGCATCCGTGCAACGATGAAAATAATCCCGCACCATCCGCCGCACAAGCCGCAAGTCAGGCGCATCAAATAGCAATTCTCCTTTGCGCGTGATTTGCCCCATTGCGTTGACAAAAATTTTAAAGCGTGAAATATCATTGCAGTTTTCTGCAATCACGGGATTTAGTGCATGGATGCCTTCCACAATGATCGCTTTGCATTCCCCCGCGCGAATGAGTCTGCCGACCGCCTCTCGCTGGACTTTTTCAAAATTAAAAAGAGGCAACTCGACGGTTATGCCATGCGTCAGCTGATAAATCTGTTCGTTAAACAACGCGATGTCGATTGCCTCAGGGGTCTCGTAATCGCTCTCGCCAAATTCATTGACCGCGTAATACTCTTTCCCGCGGTAATAATCGTCTAAGGAAATCATCACAGGATTGTAGTCGTTTTCACACAGATGCTGAAAAATGTTTTGTGCCAGTGTTGTTTTACCAGAAGAAGACGGACCCGCGATTTGAATGATCTTCATATCGCAGCCGTCTTCTAATTTTTTAAATATTTCCTGCATAGCAGTTTCATGATAGCGTTCGCAAACTTTCACTCCTTCGGCCTGGTAACCAGACCACATCATGGCATTGATTTTATCCACTTCAAGGAAAGGATACTGCTTTTTCCCCATGTGTATGATTTCAGCGCCATACCCAAGTAAAAGTTTTTTCATACCTAAATCTTGTCGCTTCCCGTAGGCTTATCCGACAACACTTCAAGCAAGCCAGCAATGTCCCCAATGGTGTTGACCATTTCTTCGTTGTGGTTCGTCTTTTGTTCGTCTTTTTCTTCGCGCGCCGATGCACGTGAAGAACGTTTCACCGCTTGGTCTGCCTGCGCTGCTTCTCGCTCTTCCAGTCTCTTCGCACGTTCGGCATCTCTTTCGTCACGCTCTTTTTGACGCGCTTCTGCTTCCGCAACTCGAGCTGGTGGGTTGATAGGCTCAATTTCCTTGATGCTCAAACTGATTTTTTGTGTTGGAATGTCCACTTCGATGATTTTGCAAGTCACTTCATCTCCAACTTTGAGGGCTTCTTCCACTTTCGTCAGTCTGAAATCAGAAATCTGAGAAATATGGACAAGACCATCTACACCGTCAGAGAGTACAACAAATGCGCCAAATGGTACGATTCTTGCAACCGTCCCCGTCACTGTCGCGCCAACCTCAAATTTCGCCTCTGCACCAAACCAAGGGTTTTCCTCCGCTTTCTTGCGGGTCAACGAAATTCTTCTCGTCTCTTTGTCTGCATCCAGTACGCGCACTTCGACGGTTTCGCCGATAGTCAACGCTTCGGAAGGATGCTTAATTCTGCTCCATGAAATCTCGGAGATATGAATGCTACCATCAATACCACCAAGATCGATAAACGCTCTGTAATCGGTAAAGTTTTTCACGATACCCGTCGTAGTCTCGCCGACCACGATTTTCTCCCAAATGGAAGCCTGTGCCGCCATTTTTTGAGCCATAGCGTGCTCTTTTGCAGATGCTTTGACACTTCTTCTCTTTTCATCGACTGAGATGATTTTGACTTTAACTGTCTTTCCCACATACTCATCTGCTTGCTCTACATACTTATCAGCGAGCAATGGCAACGGAATAAATACATCTCCCACGCGCGTCTTGGCAATTGCGCCACCCTTGACCGCTTTATCGATCTTCGCGTCGAGGGTCTCGCCCGCTTCCATGATTTCAGTAAATTCTTTCAACATCTTAGTAAAACGATCGACGCCTTTTGAAAGGTGAATCGCATTGTCTTTTTCACTCACGCGATTGACGCGCACATCAATTAAAGTGCCAATCGCAGGCACTTCTTCGCCTTCAAATTGAGCTGCAGGGAGTTCACCCTCAAATTTTCCGCCCAAATCTACATATATTTTGTCAGTGGTAATTCGACTAACAGTACCTTTCATAATCTTCCCAGAACGAATTTCGCCGCTGTATTGATCGAGCATTTGCTCAAACGTCTCAGGCGCCGCTGGCGTCTCGACTTTCGGCTCAGTAGCAACAGGTTCTTCTGCCACCTCAGGTGCTTCTTCCGCAACCACTTCTGGTGCCTCTTCTGGAACCTCTGGTACTTCTACTTCCGGTACTTCTGATACTTCTGATACTTCTGGTACTTCTGGTACTTCTGGTACTTCTGGTACTTCTACTTCTGCAACAGGTTCTGTGGCTTGCACTTCTTCTGTCGTTTCGATCGTCTCAGTTGTTTCAACAGTCTCGATCACATCGTTTTTCTCGTTAATCTCGCTCATTTTGCTAATTACCTCCTTGATTACTCTGTCAGGCGTCGATGCACCTGCGGTAACCCCAATCGTATTAATATATTTAAATAGTTTAGGAGCCAAATCTTGCGCGCCTACAATTAAATATGTCTTCTCGCAAATCCCGGCACAAACCTCTACTAACTTTAGAGTATTTGAACTGGAACGACTGCCAATCACAATCATCATGTCAACTTGCTTTGCAAGTTCCATCGCTTCCGATTGACGTTTCAAAGTTGCATTACATATTGTATCAAATTTTATGACATTTTCAAACTGATTTCGTGCAATTTCATAAACTTTCTCCCATTTTTCTGTCGTAAGTGTCGTTTGGGACACAAAACACAGCCCTTTCGACGATAAATACGCATCGCGCAACGCAGGATCTTCCAAATCTTCTGGTTGCATCACCACATATTTCGGGCCTGCAATCCATCCGCAAATCCCGATGACCTCAGGATGATTTTTGTCGCCAACAACGACGATGACATACCCTTCTTCACTTTTTTGCTTTACCAACGCCTGAATCTTTGCTACATAGGAACACGTCACATCACAGATTTCCGCATCGCGTTCTTTCAATTCTTCAAATACACGCTCGCCCACCCCATGAGCTCGAATCATAACGAGGTCCCCCGCCTCCGCTTCCGCAGGGCTTTCTATGATTTTCACGCCTTCCTTGGCAAACTGTGAAATGACCGTTTCATTGTGAATGATCGGCCCAAGCGTCTTGATGACTTGGTTGGACCTGTTTTCATAAACCAACGCCTCCGCTTTCTTCACTGCGTTGGCCACGCCATAACAAAACCCCGCTGACTTTGCCAGTAAAATTTTCATGGTGCATCCCCTTCTTCGTGTAGCGTCTGCCCAACCAGTCCGTAGGCTTTGCGCATAATTTCTTTACTAAACGTCACATATTCGGCATGCGTGTAATCCACGTCACAACTACCATCAAGATAATAGGGTTCCCCAAACACAATGCGCACCTTGCCAAAAATACGAGCGTTGCCCTCAATCCCCACAGGAACAACGGGTGTGCACGTCTTAATCGCCAACATCGCCGCGCCCGAATGAATCCGATAGCCTTTGTCCGGCCACTTTTTCACGCGATGCCCTTCCGCAAAAATGCCGACCAATTCACCCTGCTCAATCAAATCCATCGAGGTCCGAATTGCACCGACATCGCCCTTGCCTCGCCGCACGGGAAAGGCCCCAAGCGACTCAATAATCCCACCCAAAAATAAATAGTTCCATAGCTCCGCCTTCGCCATCCAACGTACGAGGCGTTTCATTCGAATGCCAATGAAAATAATGTCCATCGCGCTGACGTGATTCGGGCAAAGCAAGACTTTACCGCTCGCCGGAATGCGCTCCAGACCAGTCACTTCCAAACGGTAAAAGACAAATACGAACGCCTTCAAAATCGCTCGAATCAGTTCTCTCAGCCAGTTCGGCGCAAGGTGCTTTTGGGCGGGCGTTTTCACACGATGGGTCGGTAGCTTCGGGTCTTGCTGATGACTCATTGCGCAACACCCTCTAAAAGCAGATTGATTTTCGCTACGACCTCGTCTAGCGTCATGCTGGTCGAATCAATTTCAATGGCGTCGTCCGCCCTTCTCAGCGGAGCAAAGTCGCGCGAACTATCGTTGTGGTCGCGATATGAGATGTCCGCCATAATCTCTTCGACTGGCGGTGTTTCCATTCCTTTTTCTTTCATTTCCATAAAACGCCTTCTTGCTCTTTCTTCCACAGAGGCGGTTAAATAAATCTTCAGGTCTGCGTCCGGCAAAACGTAAGTGCCGATGTCCCTGCCATCCATAATCACTTTCTCCTTCTTCGCAATCGCGCGTTGTAATTCCACCATCTTGATTCGCACGGCAGGGACGACGGCAACGTTGGAAGCACCCAATGAGATCTCAGGGGTGCGAATTTCGTCACTCACGTCAACGCCATCGAGGAAGATTCGCTGCTCTCCGTTGACGTGGGTGATATCAATTTGAATAGACTGCATAAGTGCGGAAAGTCTGTCGGCGTCTTTCGTGTCGATGCCGACGCGGATTGCGTTCAGAGCGACGGTGCGGTACATGGAGCCCGTGTCGAGGTACACAATGTCGAGATCGTGGGCGATGCGCTTCGCGACGGAGCTCTTCCCCGCGCCCGCAGGCCCATCCAGTGCGATTGCAAAATTACGGTTCATTTCATTCATTCTCCATTCGTAAACTTTTCTTCCATTATAGCAAAAATTCCGCCCGAAGTAACCACTTCACGCGAACTCCTAGCGAACTAGCTTCTATCTATGGTAAATAATGGTAATAAGTTAGAATATTTGCCCTCCTACAAGAAAAGGAGATAACGCGTTATCTTCTTTTCTTGTAGGAGGCAAAAAAGTACAACTTTTTAAGAATTTCGAAGATTTACAGAACCAAAACCAGAGTAAATCAACCAATAAATGGCAATTATAGAAGAAATCGCTCGAATTTTGACTGATTTCTTGTCAAAACCACGCTTTTTCGGAGGAGGACGAGTCCAAAGTTAGTAAATAAGTGCTCCTACAGAAAAAGGAGATAACGCGTTATCTCCTTTTCTTTAATAGATACATTTTTGATAACTAATTCCCATCAAATGGAAGTCAACTTGCGGGTTGCACTTGTTTGGCCGCCGGCCGTACAGTACACAGATACCGCTTTGCCTTTGCTGATTTTTGGAATTTTAATCGCAAATGCACCTGTCGAAACGTTTGCCTTGCCTTTGTATGTATGCGTAGAAATCTTCACAAATACCGTGGACCCTTTTGTCGCTTTGCCTTTGACAGCGGTAGCATTCTTATAGATCTTGTATACCAGCGGCACAGCAGGCTTGACATAGATTGACTTTGACGGACTCTCTAGACCATGGAATTTAACGAAAGCCGAAACCATTGTGCCTGCCAAAAGATGCGATTCAAGTTTGATTTCCCACCTGCCATCAACGATGGATGTTTGGTAAAGATATGCCGTCCGCTTATTTTGTATAAGCACACCCACTGATGCTCCTGTCGTACCAGTACCTGAAATAAAATCCGACTGGTTGGTCATCGGGTTTATGACTGGCGCCTTAGGCGGTGGCTCCGGTGTCGGCGTTGGGGTCGGTGTTGGTGTCTGTGTTGGCGAATCAAGAATATAAATAATCCTTTCAGCTGAAGGACTAATCCAAATGTCTAAATAATTACATTTCACAAAATATCCTTCATTTCTAAGCGGACGAATCGTAACTTTATCCCCTACTTTAAACGAACTCAAGTCACAATCAATGAACTGTTCTTCTGGGTAATTCAACTTTAGCAACAGGTTTGATACCACTGTATCATTGACTAACATGACAACATCTATACTGTGCGACTCTGCAATGTCCCCGTATAAGTTTCCTACTCTAAAACTTGTTCCACTAACAGGAATTTTAAGAGTGTTTCTATATATTGTGTTATTCAAAACTTGAATCGCATTATATATGGATGACCATTCTGGGATTGGGGTCGGCGTCGGATTTGGCATTGCCGACGACTTTGGCGATGCCGTCGGTGTTGGCGTTGCCGTCGGTGTTGGCATTGGGGTCGGGGTTACTGGGTTCCAATTGACATGATAAAAACTGAACTCTACTACTCCACTCATTTTGCCTTCTTTAATAGCAACAGCCCTGAATTTATGCCACCCAAATGAATTAATATTCGTTGGATCAAAAACAATGAATACAATGTTTGATGTGCTAATTTGTCTTTGAGAAGTCTCTAAGCGAGGATCTTGATCGTTATCGCGAGTATAGTAAATGAGTGCTCCTGGTTCCGTTTCTATCGAGAAATCCTCGGAACTCCATGTTGTAAAAATCGGAGGGCGTGGAGTCGCTGTTCCGGCGATAATAGGAGGGGTTGGGGTTGGCGTCGGCGTCGGCGCTAGGTTTGGGGTTGTAGTTGATGTTGGCGTTGCACCTAGCATCTGCGTCTGATATCCATGCCAAGGGTTAGTGAACCCCGATTTATTTTGTTGATAATAAACGATAAAACTTATTGAGGCACCTAAAAAAGCATCCAATGAAATAGTAGGCGCATTGCCTTCAAAGGTTACCTTTTGAAGTGACGTGACCCCCTAAACCAGTACCACTTTTAAAGTTAGTAGAAAAAGAATAAAATAACTTTAGGAGTTGGTTGAAATGAAAAGAAACAGGTACACGGCGGAGCAAATAATTATTAAGCTCCGAGAAGCAGAAGTCCTATGTGGACAAGGAAAGACAATTCAAGAGGCGGTACGGCAAATTGGAGTAACGGATCAAACCTATTATCGATGGCGGAAACAGTATGGCGGAATGAATACTGTGGAAGCAAAAAAGTTGAAAGCATTAGAAAAGGAAAACTCAAGACTAAAAAGACTAGTAGCAGATTTGAGCCTTGATAATGCGATATTGAAGGATGTAGCGGAGGGAAACTTCTAAGCCCGACAAAGCGCAAAAGAGCAGTTGAAGCTGCTCAAGCGAATTTTAATGTATCGGAAAGGCGTGCATGCCGGGCGTTATCAATGAGCAGAACAAGTTATCGCTACAATGTAGTCAAACGAACTGATGAGGATGAAGTGAGAGAAGAAATCATTCATCTGGCAGCAAATTACGGACGTGTCGGGTATCGAATGGTTTGTGATTTTATGAGAAACAAGGGACGAAAAATCAATCACAAAAGGGTCGAACGGATCTGGCGAGAAGAAGGATTGAAACTGCCGAAGAAGCAAACGAAGAAAAGACGTCTTCACTTAGGGGATGGTTCCTGTGTAAGAAATAGACCGGAAAGAAAGAATCATGTTTGGAGTTATGACTTTATAGAGGACAAACTCACTAATGGAAAGAAAGTACGATGGCTCAACATCATGGACGAATATTCACGCGAATGCATGGCAACGGTACCTAAACGCAGTTGGAGACACTTTGACATAATAGAAATACTGTCTGGCCTTTTTGTCACAAGAGGGACACCAGAATATATCAGGAGCGACAACGGTAGCGAGTTCACAGCAAACCGTCTGCGAAAATGGCTTAAAGATGTTGAGGTATCAACGCTTTACATCGAACCAGGAAGTCCATGGGAAAATGGATACATAGAGAGTTTCAACAGCCGAATGCGAGATGAATTTTTAAATGGTGAGTTGTTTGACACTATGAAGGAGGTAGAAGTTATGACAGGTCGTTGGCAAGAATATTACAACACAGTTAGACCACACAGCGGATTGAAAGGCCGTCCGCCAGCACCGCAGACCTTCCTTCCACTATCTTGATATAGGTTATCCATTTTCTCAGGATAATCAAGGCTAAAATGAACGGCTACGCCGGCCTTGACAATCCGTCGAAAAAGGATTAGATTGGTAATCAAGAAGTGTAAGGATTTGTTTGCAAAAACTTTGCATTTACTAACTTGAAAGTTGGACCTAGGAATGGGGGCAGACCAGGAAAATGCTATATTTATTATAATACAAATTGTTCTGGAGGGAAATAGTATGATAAAATTTGATAACAAAATGACTACTGTAGATTTTGTGAAGGAAATGACTGCAAAACGGCAACCAGATTTTAATAACTTTCTCAAAGTGCTCAACAAACAAATGCCTGAACGACCCACACTTTTTGAGTTTTTTCTAAATGATGAGATAAATCAAGAATTGACTGGAGTCCCTTATCCACCGCTAGATAATAATTTCATACACGACCAGTTGAGTTGGAATATGATATCCTATAGAAATGCCGGCTATGACTACTTTATGATTAGTATACCCCCAAATATTAGTTTTACAACAAAAGAACACCATAAAAAAAGTAGTTTATCAATGAATGACTTGGTCATGATTCATGACCAAGAAAGCTTTGATGCATATCCTTGGCCGGACCCCGAAGAAATTGAGATTGAAAAGTATGAAGCATTTTTCAAAGAAGTTATCCCCGGGATGAAGGGGATTCTTTACGCGCCAAGTGGGTTATTGGAAAACACTACATCTTTACTTGGATATGATAATTTGTGTTATTTTCTCGCAGATGATCCTGACTTTGCGAAAAAGGTCTTTGACAAAGTAGGAAGCATCTTGCTTCGTTATTATGAGCGGATGATAGAACTTGATTATGTTGGGGCAATTTTAGTAAATGATGATTGGGGCTTTTTCTCGCAAACCATGTTAAAGACAGAGGACATGAGAAGCCTGGTAATCCCATGGCACAAAAAATATGTGGAAGTTGCACACAGGCATGGTAAACCCGCTATGATGCACTCGTGCGGTCAATTGCAAGAGGTCATGGACGACATTATTGATGAGATAAAATTTGACGCTAAGCATTCTTACGAAGATAAAATAATACCTGTCGAAGAAGCTTATGAAAAATGGGGAAATCGAATTGGCATTATTGGTGGCATAGATGTTCATTTCCTTTGTACTTCGACACCTGAAGAAATTTTCAATCGCGCGACAGCGTTATTGGAGCAGACAAAAGAAAGGGGCGGATATGCACTTGGCTCAGGGAATAGCATTCCGTCTTATGTTCCAAAGCAAAACTACTATGCGATGTTATCGGCAGCTCTAATCAATTAGCACATCAAATCTTCAAAGCTAAATTAATTTTGTTTCGAACCCCCAGCTAGCTCAGCACACGCCAGCCATGTTCGTACATCTTAGTTTTTGGTTAGGATTTCTACCATTACTAAGCGCTCCTATTTGTCTCAAAGCATTTTTTATAAATAATCCTGAATTTTCTTGCAAAATTCCTTTGGAGAAAGTCCCAGTTGAGATTTAAATAACTTTGAAAAATGTGCAGGATCATGAAACCCAAGCTGATAGGCAATCTCCTTGGAAGAAAGTCCCAAAGCAAGTTGGTTGCAAGCGTTATTCATGCAATGTTTCGTTATATATCTGTTAGGAGATACACCGAAATAATGAATAAATTCTTTTCTCAGTAATGAATAGCTCACGTTATATTCTCTAGAT
>Ga0194062_1000895_pt1 | contig 12473 bp, 8 predicted proteins | sample SepL2225m_MetaG_FD_155481 | JGI IMG/M metagenome (GOLD analysis project Ga0194062, IMG submission 155481) | Anoxic zone freshwater microbial communities from boreal shield lake in IISD Experimental Lakes Area, Ontario, Canada - Sep2016-L224-25m | ecosystem: Environmental > Aquatic > Freshwater >... | reverse complement strand
GGAGGCGATAACGGCGAGGGAGACGGTGTCCTGCCGGGTGATGCCGGTGACCGTCACGGCCGGGCCGGTTGCGGTCAAGGGGGTTCCGGCAACGGTGGCGGTGATGGGGCCGGTGGTGATCGTTCCCTCGGTGGCGGGGGTTAGTTTGTAGGTGAAGCGCCGCCCGGTGAAGCCTGTCTTGGTCATCCGGCCGTTGACGATGGTGATGCTGTACTGGCTTGCCGACTGACTGCCCAGCAATTCAATGGCGCAATTCCGGATGGCGGAAAGATCAGGGGGCTCCGGATTGTCAGCACCGCCGACCTTGGCTTCCAGGAGAAAGGATTCCCCGAGATAAATCCGGTCGCGGTTGACATTTACCTCAAGAGTGGGAGATTGGGCTAAGGCGACAAGAGGGGCGAGCAGGAGGAAGAGAAGAGTGCGCATGCTCACCAGTCTCTTTCCGCAGGCGACATGGGGATTGAGTTATTGCGCTCGCGTTTTTCCTGCTCGTGCTCCTTCTCCCGTTCCTTTGCTTTCTCCAGCATCCGCTGAAGATCGTCCTTCGACATCTCGCCTTTTTGAGGTTCCTGCTTTTCAGGTTTTTTCTGTTCCTTCGGTTGCTCTTTTTGAGGTTCCTTTGGCTGCTCCTGTTGCTGCTGATTGTCCTTCTGGTCCTGTTGCTGGGAATTATCCTGCGGTTTTTTTTCTTTCGGAAGGAGTTTCTCGATTTCCTTGAGCAGGGCGTGCGCCTTACGCTGGTGGGGGAGGGCGACGGTCAGATTGGTGGCAATCATGTCTTTAGCGATGGTTTGGGTGGCTAATGCCTGGTCGGCCAAGGTGACGATTTTGGCGCGATCCTCGGCGGAGAGGATCACTTCAGTGGTATTGGTGCCTGCAGGCTGGTTGGTGGAGGTTTGCTCAATGGGTTTGCTGATTCCTTCAGGCGGCACGGTCTGCTCAAACCGTTCCTTGAAAAAGCCTGTGAGGATGAGGGCTTCAGACTGGTCCGCCTGCCGGGTTTTGCCTTGCGCCGCGATTGTGGCATTGGTCTGGCGCTCGATGTCTTCCCGGAGCAGTTGCTGATAACCGGCAACTCCTTTCCAGAGGGTGTAAAGGGACGATTCCGCCTGTGCGGCGGAAGGGGCGGCGGAGCGGTCCAGGTCGCGTAGCGCGGTTGATACCCCGAAAAGCTGATCCCGTATGGCTTCGGCGAAGGCGTTGACTTGGGCGAGTTGCTGCTGGGCATTGGTGTTGTTTCCAGAAGATTGCGACTGGGAAATGGCCTGAAGCAGCTTTCCCTTGAGCGGGATCATGAGGTCGGCGGTTTGATCCTGTTCATCGGCCAGAGTCTCCAGATCCCCGATCAGGGAGGGAGTGGTGTTGGTGAAGGCGGCAGGGATGGCCTGGAGGAGTTTGCGCTGCTGCAGGAGCATGGTATCGGCAAGGGAACCCGGCTGCGCCTGGCCATGCTCAGTCATCAGGCGGGCGATTTTAGCCTCTTCTTTTGTGGTTGGTGCGAGGCTCGCCATAGCGGCCAGATTCTTTCGGGTATCCGGGTCATCCAGTCCCTGATACAGCGCCTTTTGGAAGGCTAAACCTGCCTGATTAACTAGTTTATCACGCTTTTCTGGCGCAGTAGGGTCGGGTTGCTTGGAGTCAGATTTTGGTGGGGCGGAATCGGCGAAAAGTGCACAGCCCAGGTTATAGGCGGCGAGTGAACCGCGCTCCCCCTCCACGCTGGTCATGGAGCGGAAAACGTCGGCCGCCTCCCCTGCTTTACCGGCCTTGAGGAATGAGCAGCCGGCATTGAAAAGATAGTCGTCCCGGGTGGCGCTGGCGGCCGTTTGTGCGGCGCTTTGGTAGGTGGCAGCAGAGTCTTCATAGTTTCCGAGGAGGTAGAGCCTCTGGGCCAGGCGGGCCCCTTCCCGACCCGGGGGAGTATTCGTAACAGCCGCCGAGGCGGAAAGGCTCAGGCAACATACCAGTGCCACCACTGGGAGCGCCGGGGGGCGGGCACCGGGTTTCCTCATGGCGATCTGACCCCGGCTGAAGAAGGCGACGGCGAGGAAGCAGAGCAGGGCCGGAAACAGGAACCACTGGTAACGCTCAACGGTGCGGCGCTGTACGGATTCTTCCAGGTCGCGGGCGGTGATGCGGCTGAGATGAGTGCGATAGAGATCGCCCAGTTTGACATTGGCGAGGCCGACCGGGACATAGGCGCCGCCGGTCTTTTCCGCGATGTCCCGCAGGATTTCATGGTTCAGCTTGGAAACCACGGCCTGTCCTTGAAAGTTCATTGTCTCTTTTTTGTCAGTGGCCGAGGGGACGGGCGCGCCTTCGGTGCTGCCGAAGCCGACGGTAAAGATAGCGACCCCCTGTTCCCTGGCCTTGGCCGCCGCCTCGGCTGATTTTCCTGCCAGATCTTCGCCGTCGGAAACCAGGACGATGGCTTTATGGGAACCCGTGTCACCTTGAAAGGTCTTGAGCGCCTCCAGAATGGCGTCCCCGATATCCGTTTCACCCGGGGGCGCGGAGTCCACCCCGGTTCCCTCCAGGGTTTGGGAGAGAAATCCATAATCGGTGGTGAGCGGGCAGAGCAGGAGCGGGCGGCCGCGGAAGGCGAGAAGGCCAACCCGGTCACCGCGCAGTTGCCGGATCAGGTCGAGAAGATCGACCTTGGCCCGGCCTAGGCGGCTGGGATGAACATCGGTCGCGAGCATGGAGCGGGACACATCGAGCACCACCAGAAGATCACGGCCCCGTTGATAAACGGTTTCATCTTTCGTACCCCACTGGGGACGGGCGAGGGCAATCAAGGCCAGTAGGAGGCCGGTCATCAGAAAGGCCAGTTGCCAGTCCCGCCGGGCGGGTGATGACGGGGGGGCGAGTTTGGCCGCCATGAATGGGGAGACGAAAGTACGGCCCAATGTTTGGCGCCTGGATAGGAGGCGCCAGACGAGGCCGATCACGGGGACAATCCAGAGGAGAAGCAAAACCCAGGGATATTGGAATTGGAGGTTCATAAAGGGAGGATTCGGGGTTCAGGGTTCAGGGTTCTGAGGGTCATAAGATTTGCCTCCCAAGCCAGGTGTTGAGGGCGGCGCCGAGGATCAACAGGGCGAGGCCGGGGATAAGGAAGAAGAGGAAATGCTCATCGTACTTGTTAAAGAGTTCAGTATTGATGGTTGTTTTTTCAAGTTTGCTGATGGTCTCCAGGGTTTGAGTCAGGCCTTTAGGGTCAGTGACGCTGAAATACTGGCCGCCGGTGGTTGTGGCAAGACTGCGGAGCTGATTTTCGTCCAGTGTGACATCTCCATAGCCGATGGTCTGGCGGCCGAACATGTCGCGTGTCAGGAAGGGTGCCCTTCCTGTAGTACCGACTCCGATGGTGTAAACCTTGATCCCCATGGTTTTGGCGGCTTTGGCGGCGTCCTCAGGCCTGATGAGGCCGGTGTTGGATTCGCCATCTGATAGGAGCACCATGATTTTTGATTTAACTTCAGCATGTTCCATTCGGGCGCACCCGGTTGCGAGTGCGTCGCCGATGGCCGTCAACATTTCCTCCTGATTCAGAAGCTGGCCCCCTTTATCGAACTGTTCACGCGCGGTCTCAACACCCTTCAGGCTATGGAGCAGGGCATCGTGATCCAGGGTGAGCGGAGCCCGGCTGGAGGCGAATCCGCCGAAAGTGATCAGGCCGATCAGGTCACCGGGTCGCTTTTGAATGAATTGGGCGAAGGTCTCCTTGACTACATCGAGCCGGGTGCGTTGCTTGTCCCGGGTGGAGAAGTCGAGCGCCTGCATGGAGCCCGAACAGTCCACGATCATCTGGATGGCGATGGCGTCGGATTTCCGGAGGGTGCGCGAGAAGATGGTTTGCGGGCGGGCTAGGGCAATGATGGCCAACGCCGCACCCAGAAGATACAGGATCGGCGCCAGAGGCCGGAGCCGGGTCCGCCACGTGGCGCGATTCGCGGGTAGCCGGTGAAAGGGCGAAAAGACAAGCGCCTGCTGGACGCGACGACGGTAAATAAACCAGATCGCCGCCGCAAGGGGCAGAAAGAACAGAAGTGCGATGGGGGTTCCGAAAGTCATAGGGTTCAGGGTTCAGGGTTCAGGGTTCAGGGTTGAGTTATTTGACCGGGGTGTGGCCGGTTGAGCATCCGATTCAATGTAGGTGCGGGCGGTTGAAAGAGCGGTGTCGACGGAGGTGTGGTCGGGGCGGAAGCCTGCATATTTCACCAGGTCGGCGGCTTGCATGAAGTCGCGCAGTCGTTTGACGACATCATGGGAAAAGCGGGGATCCCGGGAGACGATGACCAGAAACTCCTCGGTGGTTTGCTCCGGCGCCCGGATGGAGTGAGCCCGCTCGATATACTGGCGCACAATCATGGTCAGTTCAAAATAGAACTCCTTGACCCGGTCATGGCCGACCAGATCCCTTGCCATGAGTTCAGCGAGCTCGAACAAGGCGCGTTCACGGGGCGACATCCGACGGAGCTGAATGGCACGGCGGAGTTTCCGGAACAGGCGCCACGCTCCATAGGCGAGTGCGGCAAGGCCGAGGGCCGCCAGAGTATACCCGATAAACCCTTTTAGCCCCGGATATATCCAAACCGGCCCGCGGGCGGCCGCGATGTCTTTGCCAGGGTCACCTTTGAGCAGCGGTTCCGAAGCGAGAATAACGGGTTTGGTGGGGAACCATTGCTCGAGACCCGTGCCCGGCTGCTTCCAAGTCACCGCCATGGGGGCAATCCGATATTCGGAAGCAATTCTGGGGGTGAGCCTGACATTTCGGGTAAGTGTGGTTTTGCCACCAGCGAGAACGGGGTGTCCATCGAAACTGCCGGATACCGTGAATCCCTTTACCCGGGTTTCGAGAGGAGGCAGTTTGACGGCAATGTTTGTGGGTGATGTGATTTGGAGGGTCAGGAGAATATCCCGGTCAAGCCGGACCACGGAAGGATCAAATGTGAATTTAATGGAAACCGGACCCCGTGAGGATTCCTCGACACGGGGGGCGTTCGAGGGAGCGGGGGTCGACTCCGAGGGCTTGGAGCAGGCGGAGAGGAGGAGAAGGGATGAGACGAGAAATACGAAAGAACCCTCACCCCAGCCCTCTCCCCTGAAGGGAGAGGGAGAAAAAGAAGGCCTCCTCTCCCCTTGAGGGAGAGGATTGAGGTGAGGGGTATGGTTCTGTGTCTGGTTCATCATTATCCCCGTGCCGCGCGAACCTGGCGTTGATGGAACAGTTTATGGATATCTTCAATGAACGGGCGGTCGGTTGAAAGATGGAGGGCGTCAATCCGGTGCTTCCGGAAGAGCTTGGCCCGAGCCTCCTGTTCTTGCCGGGCATTGTCCCGGAAGGTGTCACGGAGGGCGGTGGAGGAGGTGTCGAGAAGTTCCAGTTCGCCCGTTTCGGGATCTTGGATTTCCAGAAGGCCGACATCGGGCAATTCCTCTTCCCGTGGATCGGACAGGCTGCAGCAGATGACGTCGTGGCGGCGGGCGGTGACGCGCAGTTCCCGTTCAAACCCGGTATCCATGAAGTCGGAGATGATAAACACCACAGCCCGGCGTTTCTGGACCTGGTTGAGAAAGCGGAGGGCTCCGGCGAGATCGGTGCCGCGCCGGGTTTCTTCGGTGGCCAGAACTTCGCGCACGAGTCGCATGGCGGCCGTTCGTCCTTTGCGTGGCGGGATGGACTTCTCGATGCGGTCACTGAAGAGGATCAGTCCGATCTTATCCTGGTTCTTGATGGCGGACAACGCCAGGACGCAGGTGATTTCCGCCGCCAGTTCGGATTTGGCGCGCTGGCCTGAGCCGAAGGCCTGAGAGCCGGAGACGTCCACCAGGAAGAGAATGGTGAGCTCCCGTTCCTCGCAGAACCGTTTGACGAACGGGGCACCCATGCGGGCGGTGACGTTCCAGTCAATGGATCGGATATCATCACCCGGGGTGTACTCGCGGACCTCATCGAATTCTATCCCGTGCCCCTTGAACACGGAATGGTATTCGCCGGAGAGATGCTCATCCACGAGCCGGTTGGTGATCAGGCGGATCTGTCCCACCTGCTTCATCAGTTCTTTGACGTTCAAACTCATTTAAGATTGGTGATTTTTGATTTTAGAGTGAAGAGAACTTTTAATCTGCAATCGGCAATTCTCAATCATCAATCAGGGTACCGGGATCTCGTTCAGGATTTTCGCGATGATGTCCTCGCTCTTCAGGTTTTCAGCCTCGGCTTCATAGGTGAGGATGAGGCGGTGGCGCAGAACGTCGTAGGCGATTTCCTTGATGTCCTGCGGGGTTGCGTAAGCCCGGCCGTGCAGCAGAGCGTTGGCCCGGGCGGCAATGTTCAGGAAGAGGCTGGCACGGGGAGAGCCGCCGTATTGGATGAAATGGGCCAGGTCGAGCTTGTAATCCCCTGGTTTTCGGGTGGCGAAAACGATATCAAGAATATAGTCAGCCACCTTTTCGTCGCAGTAGACTTGATCCAGAATGTCACGGATGGCCAGAATTTGTTCGGCAGACATGACGGGGGTAACCTTGATGTCCGTTTTCCGGCTGAACCGGTTCATGATGCGGCGTTCGTCGTCCTTCGACGGGTAATCCACGCGGCACTTGAGCATGAACCGGTCGATCTGGGCTTCGGGAAGCGGGTAAGTACCTTCCTGTTCCAGGGGGTTCTGGGTGGCCATGACCATGAACGGTTCAGGCAGGGGATAGGTCTGGTTGCCGATGGTGACCTGGTGTTCCTGCATGGCCTCCAGAAGGGCGGACTGCACCTTGGCGGGAGCCCGGTTGATTTCGTCGGCCAACAGAAGGTTGGTGAAGATGGGACCCAGGCGCGGGGTGAAGGTTCCTTCGCGCGGGTTGTAGATCATGGTTCCAATTACATCCGCCGGAAGCAGATCCGGGGTAAAGCTGATGCGCTGGAACTTGAGTCCCAGAGCTTGGGCCATCGTCTTGACGGCGGTGGTCTTGGCGAGGCCCGGTACACCTTCCAGCAGAATGTGGCCATTGGAGATCAGGGCGATCAGCATGCGGTCCAGAAGGCGTTCCTGGCCGACCAGTACTTTGTTGACCTCTTGTCGCACGCCGTCAATCAGCGCCTTTTGTTCGTTAATGATATTGGTGGTTCGGGTGATGTCGGTTGTCATGGTGTGCTCCGGGGACTGAGTTTATCGTTCATGGTTATTCCTACTGTAGGGCATTCTTTTTAAGGATTCGAATAGAAACGGTTTATTTTTCACTTGCTGGTTGTTGAGTTTTAGGAACAGTGATGCGCAACACTTCCTGGTCATAAAGCGCCTGGATGTCCGTCTGATTTCCGGTGGCGCCCGGCAGGCGAAGGTGGCGTTCGAACCGGCTGGCCTGTTGCGATTCCCGGATCAGGGTTCCTTTTGCGGTCCGGGTGGCAGTCCGGGTGTTCTGATTCACGATCAGGCTGAGGACTGAATCGTCCAGGCTGATGTGAATACCGGATTTGTCCACGCCGGGCAGATGAACCGTGATGTCGTAGGAATCTCCGGTGTCCTTGATGCTGAATCCGGGCGTGATTTCGAGGCGGGTCCAGCCTTCGTCGAAACCGGGGGACGGGCTGCCAAGGTCTTTCATTGTGCCGGCGAACATGGCATCAAGCTGGCGTTGCATCCGTCGCATATGCATCAAGGGGTCATCGAATTCCTCTGCAGGGCTCCAGGCGGGTGCTGCAGGTGGTTTCACAGGGGTCGGACGGGCGCGGTTGAGGTGACGCTGGAGCAGCAGGCCCAGTTGCAGGAGTACCACCAGGCAAAGCAACACGATGACGGCGGTCAGAAGCCGGGGCGTGCGTGATGATGGTAGAGACACATTCATATCGGAAGGATACTTTAGCAAAGGCTGTGCCAAGCGTGACACAGAGCTTAAAGGGGACGGGTTTATGCAGGAAAGAGAGGATCCTCCGGGAAAAACATCGGACATTTTGGCCGATCGTTAGGACAAGTTGTCCTCGGGTATATTTTTCTTGAGAGCCTCACTGAGGATGGGGGCGTGGCTTAGTGGGGGCGTGGCTTCGCCACGCTAAGTTGTTGACTCAAAAAGAGATGCGTTAAATTTAGGGCATAGAATGAGCCTTAGAATCACCTAATTACTAGCTAAAATAGTGCTTTAAGCTAGCGTTTGGATGTGGCAAAGTCGTTCGGACTATGCCAAGGGCCTCATGATATCTGAAGGAGGGGTACACCTTCCACCTGGCTCATCGCTGTCATGACCGGCGATTTCTTTTGAAGTTTGCGCGGGATAGGGACGTTTACCGCGAGTGGCTTCGTGTCGGTATCAAACGATATAGGGTTCCCGTGTACGGGTATTGAATTACCAGTAATCATGTCCACCTGGTCGTTCATGTTGATGATCCTGAGCGAGTGGGATTGCTGATGCACTTGGCCGCAGGGGTTTTTGCGCAGCATCTGAATAGGTGGAAAGGGATGGGTTTGTCTCCTTTTGGCGCCGCTCACAGCAAAACAGGTCCGCTTCGATGATCAGACCGGCCTCAGGGCTTCAAAATGTGGGGGTGTACCCGATCTTGACCTTCTCGCCAGTTATCCGCATGATTTCCACCATGAAAACGATGTTTCAGGTCGGTCTCAACGAGCGTGTGCCCGTACCGCCAGAAAAGCGATTTCTTATCCATTTCTTATCGGATATTATATGTGCTGGCAGAGCGTAGCGATATCGCCTGGACTTGGCCCTTGCGGCCTATAGAATCGTTTTAATGAGACTCGTGACAACCTTTCTTGCGGTGGTCTTTCTCTGCGGCTGCAGCCAGACCGTTCTGCGCTCGGATTTCGAGCGGTCTCCCGCCCAATCCGGCTGGTCGTACAAGCTGATGCGCGGGGACGAGCACGACGAACCGTGGACGGACCGCCAGGCCGTTTCGGGCGCGATGTCCCTCAAGGCGAGGCCGGGATTCCTCTGGGAGAGCCCGCCGATCGACGTGCGGCCCTTGGAGTACCTGCGCGTGCGGTTCAAGACGATCTCGGCCACCAACGGCTACTGGGCGGCAATCTTCTACGACCAGACGGGCGAGCGGCTGCTGTCGGACGATTTCGACAGCGTGATGGCGTCGGAGGAATGGCTCGACACCGAGGTGTGTGTGCAAGTCAAGGTCCACGCGCGGCGGATGCGCCTGGAGTTTCGCCCGATCTGCGGCGAGATGTTCATCGACGACATCAAGGTTACCCGCTGTCGGCAAGAGGATGTCGCCGCCTGGGCCGATTCAGTCTACCGCACGCTGCCGCCGGTGAATTACGCTCCCCCGCCGCAGAGCCTGCGACACCTGCCCCTGACCATGCGCAAGCTACGCGAGGGCAAGCCGCTCACCATCGTGATGCTGGGCGACAGCATCGTGTGCGACATGGGGACGGGCGCCTGGGACGTGCTGCTGGAGCGGGCGTATCCGTCGTGCTCGGTGCGCACCATCACGTCCACGCGCAGCGGGACGGGCTGCGCGCTGTACATGCGGCCGGGGATGGTCCGGCGATACGTGTTGGACTACAAGCCCGACCTGGTGATCATCGGCGGCATCAGCAATCACTTCGAAGAGGCGACGCGCAGCGTCGTCCGGCAGATTCGGGCGGGTTCCAGCGCCGAGATCCTGCTGACCACCGGCGTCTACTGGCAGCCCCAGTCCGCGGCGCCAATGCTCCAGCCGACAACGTCACGGGCGATTGCTCCGGCCATCACCCTGCCTCGCGACCTGCCGGAACTGGCCCAGCAGGAGCGAGTCGCGTTTCTGGACCTCCAGGCGGCCGTGAGCGAGTACCTCCGCACAGCCGGGAAATCCCCCAACTGGTACCTCCGCGACGGCGGGCACGCCAACACCCGCGGCAAGCAGGTGCTGGCGCGAATCCTGGTGGAGTTCTTCAAGCCCCAGGCGGCCCGATAGGCCTCGGGCACCGACGTAAACGCAGGAATCTTGTAAGACGACAAGGGACAACTTACCATAATTCCTGTTATGTTGAGCTCAACATAACGGGCAATCTGAAGGATTCCGCTGAAAAACCGCGACGGACGGCGAGGCCGCCGTCCCTTCCGTACTGAAAAAGCCCGCCATTTGAAGAATCTTGGGAGGGTCCGCGGCCTCGCGGACCGTCGGGATGGGGTTTTTCAGCGGAATCCTGAAGCACCAGCTACTCGAATCGCCGGGCCGAGGGGACAGAACCCGGTCGGCCCCTCCCCAGTGTCTGAATCGCAGTAAAGGTCTCTTCAGCATTCCCTTCTTGGGAGTTTTGCGCTACAACCTGATGCCATGTTCAGTGGAAGACATTATCCGGGGCCGGATCGTTCCGTGCGGTTGAATGAACTCCGAGCTGGGCGGGCATTGCCGAGGCGCTACCGTAACCGCCGCATTGGTGAGTTTTTGAAGGAATTGGATATGACCGAGGGTCGGGCCACGGGAATTCCGAAGATTCTGCACGCCATGAAGGCAAACGGCTCACCCCCGCCAGTGTTTGACTTCGACGCGGATCACACCTTCTTCATGTGTCGCCTGCCAGTGCATCCTCAAGCAAAGCTGCTGGAGAGCCTGCCAGGTCATGAAGTTAAACAAGGATCCGGGAAAGGCGGGTCAGGGGTACAGTCAGGGGTACAGTCACAGATGGCAATATCCGTGCTTCAAGCATTGCGACAGGATGCCGCCGGGAAGGCGAGCATTGCCAAGTTATTGGGCAAGACCGGACGAACACGTTAGAGTCAGGGATAACGGGATCGGCACTAATAATTTCTGGCAAATGTAATGAAACTTATTGAAAGAGCCAGAACGATCATAAAGCGGTTTTCGCAAGAAATCGCATTCTATCGCCTTGTGCTGAAGCACCCTCGGACTCCTCGAACAGCACGGTTCTTTCTGGGTTTGGCGATAGTCTATGCTGTGTCGCCCATTGATCTGATTCCTGACTTTATCCCGGTGATCGGGCATCTCGACGACGTGATTGTCTTGCCTGTTCTGATCTGGCTTGCCATTCGGCTCATTCCCAAAGATGTGATTGCCGAGTGTAGGAATCGGCAGAGAGCGAACGACAGGGTTAGAAATGCCTTCGGGCAAATTCCCGACCTGACCCGGATTTCAGGTAGGATTCAAAGGCTACCGCCTTGGCTTCATCTGTAAAGGCTATGCATGTTTCAATACGCCATGGGCGATATTTCGAGGTATGCGGACAGCGTCCCAGATTGTGACGCTCCAATCGTTCAGCCAAATCAGTCGTGATCCCGGTATAATGCGTATCGGGACTTTGTTCGCTCACCAGAATGTATACGTAGTGATATTTGGATGGCATGCCAAGCCGTAGTCTCGCAGCGTCCGTCTCCCAGAGCCCGCCTCCGCCCTGGGTACAGGGTCTACTGCGGGGCAGTCTTCACTCTCCGCTACGCTGCGAGCGAAGGCTGGTGGCGAGGGTCGGAATCGAACCGACGACACGCGGATTTTCAGTCCGCTGCTCTACCAACTGAGCTACCACGCCATTTTGTCTGTAACCATTTAATCTTCAACGACTTGCAAACTCGTCAAAAATCCGTTCTCTTTCCAACTTTGCGTTCCGTGACGGTTTCGTGACGGTCCGCATTTAAAAACGACCTTGAAAAGAGAGCGGACAGAATACATTACGCCCCTTCAGAATCAACCTTTTTTTGAGGTGCAGGTTCATTCGCTATGCTGTCCGCTGCTCTATCACTGCCATTGCCAATCCCCAGTTGAAGTTTCTGCATCTCGCTATTTTTAAAATCGGGCGAGAGATGAGCGTAAACCTCTTGGATCATTTTAATTGATGAATGCCCGACCCACTGAGCGATGACGAGAAAGTTGATTCCGCATTCAACCGCCATACTGATGAAAAAGTGGCGAATGCAATGGGAAGTCATATGTTCTGTCAAACCCGCAAACTTCTGAGCATGGATGTATGTCTTGCGGAACGACCTGCATTGGCGATGGGGGAAGCGATGATTGAAAAAGATCCAGTCATGAGGTTTCTTCATCCCCGAAAACCTTTCATCCCACGCCTGCTTCCAAATCAATAAGGCCGCTTTCAATTCGGGATGAAGAGGCAGGACTCTTGATTTTCCATTTTTCAAGCGATTAGACTTTGTGGAACGGATGGTGATTTGGTTCCTTACAAAATCAATATCGCGCCACTCAGTAAAAAATGATTCTGTAGGTCTTGTTCCTGTGTAGCCCCTGAAGGTTATCCAAGTTGAAAGTTCCAATCCCGCTTCAGCTTTACGTGCCCCTTCAACCAAAGAACGAAATTGGTCAACAGAAGGGATAGTTCGCTCTACCTGTTCTGTTTTCAAACGCTTAACGCTTCGGACAGGGTTCTCATAGGCATACCCTTGAGCTACAGCAAATTGGAAAATACTGCTCAAGAGATTGATGTCTAAATTGATGGTGGTGGCTTTCTTTTTGTCCCGCCGCCTGCAATCTATGAAATGCTCAACATCGCCAGTCGTGACAAAAG
>Ga0194062_1000894_pt1 | contig 12475 bp, 11 predicted proteins | sample SepL2225m_MetaG_FD_155481 | JGI IMG/M metagenome (GOLD analysis project Ga0194062, IMG submission 155481) | Anoxic zone freshwater microbial communities from boreal shield lake in IISD Experimental Lakes Area, Ontario, Canada - Sep2016-L224-25m | ecosystem: Environmental > Aquatic > Freshwater >... | reverse complement strand
ATAGATCATCAGCGCTGGCATACATAACCTCACCGGGTCGTTCACCCAGGTTTTCTTTAATGTACTGAAGTAAAAATGTTGTTTTGCCGGTTCCTCTGGCTCCGGTTATTGCGATCAAACGGTTTTTCCAGTTGATTTTATCCCAAAGGTAACGCTTAAACTCAGGGTTAACAGCGTCAATCTGAGAGGCGGAATATTGAAACAGCTTTTCCATTTTGTCATTTCGGTTTTACAATAATAGTCTATTATGCAAAATGCATATTGCAAAAATACAATAAAAATGTCAAATCCGGTTTGCAAAAAATATATTTGTTTTTGTTCCTTAGCTGCGGATGGCTTGCCGGACTTGGAACTCAAAATGACAATATTTATAAATTCACAGGTAACTTTCCGGTGGGGATCTCCGATGTCTACAGGGATTCAGGGCAACTGAGGGTTTGCCCCAATCCCTCATCCGCAGAAGCGATACCTCAATTGCCTGCTTCGTGGTCGGGAAAAACTCGACAGCTATATGAGGGTGAGCCCGATCTCAAATACATTGGTGCAATCGAGGATACCATTCTCGAACATCGTAAACGGGATAGGATTGTTTTCCGCCAGGCATACGGTGTCCTTCGATTCATTGTGGTTCAGTGATGTCACCAAGGATTCGCTCAAGACCAACCGATATACGAAGGATCTGGGGTTTTAAAATGTACGAAGTACGATGTACAATGTACGATGTACTATTGACAGTAACCCTAACCTCTAATTCCCGACAACGATTTCCCGTGCTTTTGCGAGCGCTGCATGGATCCCGGCAGGGTTTTTCCCGCCTGCAGTGGCAATATGAGGCTGTCCTCCACCGCCTCCCTGCACTTCTTTTGCAATTTCACGGATGATGTTACCCGCATTGAATTTACCTGCTTTAACAAGAGCATCTGAAATAGCAACCGTTAGCCCGGCTTTGCTTTCGGTTTCATTGGCGAGCACAATAAATGCAAGTTCCGAAGAGGTCCTTAATTCGAAAGCCAGGTTTTTTATAGTCTCCGGATCCAGATCCAGTTTTGCGGAAATAAAGCGTATTCCGCTGATGTCCTCGGCTTTCTTTAACAAATCTTCCTTGACCTGACCACCCCTGATCCTGGCCAGTTCAGACGAGTCTTTTTTTAGCGACTGGTTCTCGTCAACCAGGTTTTTAAGGCCTCTGAGAATATCTTTGGGATTTTTCAGGGTATCGGAGATGTCGTCGAGCAGCTGCAATTTTTCGTAGAACCAGTTTTCGGCCCTGCCTGCGGTAATTGCTTCAATTCTTCTGACGCCTGCGGCAATGCCGCTTTCAGAAGTGATTTTGAACAAGCCAATCTGGCCGCTGGCAGCAACATGAGTGCCTCCGCAGAATTCGATGGAGAATGCCGGGTCAAAAGTGACTACCCTGACAAAGTCTCCGTATTTCTCGCCAAAAAGCGCCATGGCGCCCAGTTTCTTTGCTTCTTCAACAGGCATGGCCCGCTGTTCATGAAGAGCAATGTTTTCCCTGATTTTTTGATTGACCAGCCTTTCCACGGTTTCAATCTCTTCTTTGCTTAGCTTGGCAAAGTGTGTAAAATCGAACCTGAGGTGCTCATCATCCACCAAAGATCCCTTTTGTTCAACATGGGTTCCAAGCACAGAGCGCAAAGCAGCATGCATCAGGTGAGTGGCCGAATGATTGTTTGCAGTATCCCTTCGTTTCACTGCATCCACCTCGGCTGTTACGGGTTCACCGGGGTTTGCCGGTAAAGTCGCGCAGATATGAATGATCAGGTCATTTTCTTTGATGGTGTCAGGAATATCGATCGCAACACCATCTGAAATGAGCCGGCCCCTGTCGCCTGCCTGTCCGCCCGATTCAGCATAAAACGGGGTTTGCTGAAGAACGATCTGGTAAAGTTCCTGACCTTTTGCAATGACCTTCCTGTATTTGATAATTTCGGTTTCAATTTTCAAAGTGTCATATCCAGCGAATTCAGGCATTCCGGCATCTTCGACCAGTACGACCCAATCGGAAGTCTGCACACTCGAAGCCTGCCTTGACCTGGTCTTCTGTTCTTCAAGACCTTTACGAAAACCTTCCATATCTACTTCCCATCCTGCCTCCCGGGCCATCAGCTGGGTAAGATCAACCGGGAAACCATATGTGTCAAACAGCTCAAAAGCGAAGGCGCCGTCGATTAAACGGGATACGGGATGCAAGATGCAGGATGCAGGATCCTCATTTCGTACATCGTACATCGTACATCGTACATCAAGATAGGTGTTGAATCTTTGGATCCCCGTCGCCAACGTTCTTAAAAACGCTGCTTCCTCTTCTTTCATCACATTGACAATAAGATCCTTTTGTGAAACAAGTTCAGGAAACACTCTCCCCATCTGGTTTATCAGCACATGGACAAGTGAATAAAGGAAGGGCTCTTTAAAACCAAGGAAGGTATACCCATAGCGTACGGCTCTTCTGAGAATGCGCCGGATCACATAACCCGCCTTGACATTGGAAGGTAGCTGTCCATCGGCAATTGCAAAAGAAATGGCACGAACATGGTCGGCGATCACCCTCATGGCAATGTCGGCTTTTGGATCAGCACCGTATGGCTTTCCGGAAAGTCCGGCGATTTGATGGATCAGGGGTTGAAAAACATCGGTATCGTAATTTGACTTTTTATGCTGGAGTACCATGCACAATCGTTCAAATCCCATCCCAGTATCCACATGCCGGGCAGGCAGGGCATTAAGCTGACCACCCGACTGACGGTTATACTGAATAAATACGAGGTTCCAGATCTCGATGACCAGGGGATGGCTCTTGTTGACCAGCTGATGGCCCGGTACCAGGCTCCGCTCCTCATCGTCGCGAAGGTCGACATGGATCTCGCTGCAGGGCCCGCACGGACCTGTATCACCCATCTCCCAGAAGTTGTCTTTTTTCGAACCAAGTAAAATGCGGTCAGCAGGGATCAGCGCTTTCCAGTAGTCATAGGCTTCGGAGTCTTTTTCAAGGCCCTCTTTTGGGTCGCCTTCAAATACCGTAACATACATCCTGTCTTGCTGAATCTTCATTACCACCGAAAGAAATTCCCATCCCCATTCAATGGCTTCTTTTTTAAAGTAGTCACCGAACGACCAGTTTCCCAGCATCTCAAACATGGTATGATGGTAAGTGTCGATCCCCACTTCTTCGAGGTCGTTGTGCTTGCCTGAAACCCTGAGGCATTTCTGGGTGTCGGCAACCCTTTTGAAAGTAGCTTCTTTGTTGCCAAGGAAGAAATCCTTGAACTGGTTCATCCCTGCATTGGTGAACATCAGTGTTGGGTCATTTTTGATGACCATCGGTGCTGAGGGAACGATTTGGTGGCCTTTCGATCTGAAGAAATCAAGAAAGGCCTGGCGTATAGCGGTTGAATTCATTTAAACAGAAGATAAACAGTTCGTTAACAGGCTTTAACAATTTTTGTGAATTTGAAATAGGGTGCAAAGGTAATTATTTACTTAATTTTGCCTGTTTAGCTCTGCTATTTTAAGCGATTCTATAGTTCATCCTAATGAGCAAGATAAAGTACAAGTTCAATAAAAAATCACTGACTTTCGACCGGGTGCAGACTACCTTCCGGAAAAGGCTGCTGTATTTTTTTACCCACTTGTCGACCGGCCTGGTGTTTGCCGTAGCAGTACTTCTGCTTGCTTACAATTTTGTGGATACCCCCAAAATGAAAGCCCAGAAACGGGAAATCGAGCAGATGAAGTTCCAGTACCGTTTGCTGAATGACCAGATGGGCAGGGTTAAAAAGGTTATCAAAGATCTGCAGGACAGGGACGATAACATTTACCGGGTGATTTTTGAAACCGAACCTATTCCAAGCTCAGTGAGGGAGGCAGGGATAGGAGGGATCGACCGGTATGAAAATCTGAAAGGCTATTCCAACGAGGATATCATGGTCGAGACGTCGAAGAAAATGGACAAGATCCTTGGTCAGCTTTATGTACAGTCGAAATCGTTCGACGAAGTCTTCAGCCTGGCAAAAAGAAAAGAGCAGATGCTGGCAAGCATCCCGGCCATACAGCCGCTCAATAATAAGGATCTCCGAAGGATAGGTTCCTATTTCGGCACGAGGATGGATCCGTTTTATAAAGTCAGAAAATTTCATGAAGGCATGGATTTTACAGCAGCTGTTGGGACAGAAGTGTATGCCACAGGTAACGGAATTATTGATTTTGCAGGAAGGGATGGGGCCGGCGGTTACGGGAATGAGATCATAATTGATCATGGTTATACTTACAGGACCGTGTATGCCCATTTGTCAAAGATATTCGTCAAACCGGGTCAGAAGATATTCAGGGGTCAGATCATCGGATATGTTGGAAACACTGGTAAATCAACATCTCCCCACCTGCATTATGAAGTCCGCAAAAATTTTATTCCCTTGAACCCGGTGTACTTTTTCTTCAATGATATATCTCCTGAGGAGTTCGATATGATGCTTGAATTGTCGCAGCAACCTTCACAAACGATGGATTAATAAAATCATATGTTAAGATCCAAACCCAGGATAGAGAAAATTTATTATAGTATAGGCGAGGTCGCTGAATTGTTTGAAGTGAACCAGTCGCTTATACGTTTTTGGGAGAAGGAGTTCGACATCCTCAAACCACAGAAAAACAAGAAGGGGAACAGGCTGTTCACAAAGAATGACCTTGAAAACCTTAAGCTTATTTACCATCTTGTTAAGGAAAGGGGCTATACTCTTCAGGGCGCCAGGGAAAAACTGAAGCAAAACCGCGAAAACGTGGTGAACGCAGTTCAGATCATCGATTCACTGAACAACATCAAAGGCTTCCTTCTTGAGCTTAAGAAGGAATTATAATCCCCGCCATGCCTTTGAGTGAATCGTTTTTTGATGATGTTTATGAGGTGGTTCAAAAGATCCCTCACGGTCGTATTACATCTTACGGGGCGATTGCTGAATACCTTGGCCTGAGAGGCTCAGCGAGAATGGTTGGCTGGGCCATGAATGCTTCACATGCAGGTAAAAACAATGTTCCTGCCCACAGGGTGGTCAACCGGAATGGTCTTCTTACCGGAAAACATCATTTCGGAGGGCCAAAGGTAATGCAGCAGCTGCTCGAGAGCGAAGGAATTAAAATCAAAGATGACAGGGTTGTGAAGTTTGAGAAACTGTTTTGGGACCCTGGGAGGGAAGTAGCGAAGTAGCGAAATAGCGAAAATTTCGCTACCTCGCTACTTGATATTTATTACAAATAATCAAATGTCAATAAAATGAAGAAAGCTAGTAAAGAAACAATCCTCCGGGCCCTCAGCCATGTGATCGATCCCGATCTGGGAAGGGACCTGGTGAGCCTGAACATGATCGATGAGGTGCAGATAGAAAACGGCAAGGTGAAGTTTCGGCTGATCCTTACAACACCTGCCTGTCCGCTTAAAGATTATCTTACACAGGCCTGTATTGCGGCTATTCATGAACATGTCGATAAAGACCTTAAGGTTGAAGTTGATCTGTCATCGCGGGTGACCACCAAACGGAAAGAAAACGATGAACTTCTCAAGGATGTTAAGAACATAATTGCTGTTGGTTCCGGCAAAGGCGGTGTGGGTAAATCAACTGTTGCTGTAAATCTGGCGATAGCCCTTGCCAAAACCGGGGCAAAAGTGGGTTTGCTGGATGCCGACATTTACGGTCCTTCCATTCCCCTTATGTTCGGACTGCTCGATGAAAAGGCTAAAGGATATGACCGTGACGGTAAAACCTACGTTTACCCTTTCGAAAAATACGGTCTGAAAATGATCTCGATAGGTTTTTTTGTAGATCAGTCCAAAGCTTTGGTATGGAGAGGTCCTATGGCTTCGTCGGCCCTGAAACAGCTGTTCACCGATATTGAATGGGGTCCTCTGGACTATATGGTCATTGACCTGCCCCCGGGAACCGGCGATATCCCTCTGACCCTGGTACAGAGCTTCCCGCTTACGGGAGCAATCATTGTGAGCACTCCCCAGGAAGTGGCTATTGCCGATGTGAGAAAAGCTGCCGATATGTTCAGAAACGAACAGATCAGGATACCCATTTTAGGCCTGGTCGAAAATATGTCCTATTTTGTTCCTCCCGATATGCCTGAGAAGAAGTATTATATTTTCGGACAAAGCGGTTGCCCTAAATTTGCTGCTGAGCTGAATATTCCCATTTTAGGGCAGATTCCGATCGAAGAGGCCATTGCCGGCTCAGGAGATTCAGGGAAACCCGTTGCCGCCATGGACGACAGCCCTACAAACAAGGCATTCACCAAGCTTGCCGAAGCTGTGGCACAGCAGGTGGCGATTTCGAATGCAATCCGGGAAACGTTTGGGAAATCGTGATGAACGCCATAAGGCAAATTTTCTTTATCTTTGCACTCTCAAAATTTGAATGACATGATAGATATTGAACTTGAAAATAAAGTAAAAAACGTTATTGAACAGATACGACCCTATCTTCAGGCTGATGGAGGCGATGTGGAATATGTTGATATGACCGATGATAAGGTTGTAAATCTCAGGCTTCTTGGAATGTGCGGGAATTGTCCCCATTCGCAGATGACACTGAAAAACGGTATCGAAACAGCCGTTATCCGTGCGATCCCCGAGATCAAGGGTGTTGAATCGGTTCAGAACTGAACAATCAGGAAAGATATTTCCCGGCAATAGGCATACGTCGGCCCATCCCGAAAGCTTTGGGTGAGACTCTGAGTATTGGAGGCGTTTGGTAGCGCTTATATTCACTGGTATTCACCAGTTTTAAGACCCGCCTAACGGTAGCTTCCTCAAAACCTGCTTCAATCAGCTCTTTTGGCCCTTTTCTTTGCTCTATATACTGGTATAGTATCTTATCGAGGATATCGTATTCGGGTAGTGAATCCGAGTCTTTCTGATCGGGACGAAGCTCTGCCGAAGGTGGTTTGTTTATTGAATTCTGAGGGATGATATCCTTCTCCCGGTTGATATACCGGGCCAGTTCGTAAACCTGAGTTTTATATACATCGCCCAGCACCGACAAGCCGCCCGACATATCCCCGTAAAGTGTGCCGTACCCAACAGCAGCCTCGCTTTTGTTGGATGTGTTCAGTAAAATATACCCGAACTTATTCGATAATGCCATCAGGATCACGGCCCGAATCCTTGCCTGGATATTTTCTTCGGTAAGGTTAAACGGCAGTCCTTTGAACTGGGGTTCCAGGCTTTGTTCCACCGCCCTGAACGATTCTTCAATAGAAATAATTTCATGGTTTACACCAAGGTTACCGGCAAGATCGCGGGCATCTGTGATGCTGTGGCCCGATGAGAATTCAGATGGAAGAAGTACCGCTTTTACATTCTCAGCTCCTAAAGCTTCGGCAGCAAGGACGAGAGTTACAGCCGAATCAATGCCTCCCGACAAACCCAGAATGGCTTTAGAAAATCCCATCTTTAGGAAGTAATCGTTGATCCCCATAACGAGAGCATCGTGGATCAGTGTGATTGCCGGTTCCTGAACCTGGCCAAAAGCATCATCTGCCTGCAGTTTCTCAGTGTCAAAGACACTGAAGTCTTCGCGGAACCTCTGAAGAACTGAACACAGCTCTCCCTTCGCACTAATCACCATCGAACCCCCATCGAACAGCAGTTCGGTCTGACCTCCGACCTGGTTCAAATAAAACACCGGAAGCTTATGCGACAAGGCATTCCGCTTCAGCAAATCAAAACGTTCTGCCGGCTGGGTGTAATGAAAAGGAGAAGCTGCAATGTTGATCAGCAGATCAGGGCTTAATTTCATCAGCTCATCCATCGGATTCCTGACATACAAGGAATCCTCGCCTATGTTCCAGAGGTCCTCGCATACCGTCAGTGCGATCCGGCTGCCTTTAAAATCAATCACATCATACGGAAGCCGGTTGGGTTCAAAATACCGGTATTCATCAAACACATCATAATTCGGTAAAAGGGTCTTGTGAATGACAGCCTGGACCCTGCCATCAGCAAGAAAATATGCAGAATTATATAGGGGTTTCCCTTTCAGTGCCGGGTTCACCGATGGACTTCCTACAATGGCAGCAACATCAATACATTCAAGGGCAATACGCATCACGCCCTGGTAACATTTTTCAATAAAATCGTCGAACTCAAGAAAGTCACGGGGGGGATATCCGCAAACAGATAATTCAGCAAAAACAACAAGATCGGCCCCGGCAGCTTTGGCTTTATGAATGCCTTCAATGATCGCGGCCACATTGTTATCAAAGTCACCTACACGGTAGTTCAGCTGGGCGAGTGCGATCTTCATACCTAAAACATTATCCCTAAATTCAGCTCGGCATAATTCAGGTAAGCTTTCTGGTTCAGACTGGTCCAGTAGTTATACCCTTTTAAAACGTTGTTCAGACTGTTGCTGTAGCTCAGACCAAAAAATAAGCGGGTCGACTGGTCCAGATAAAAATCAGTCCCCATCCCGATAATCACTGATTCCCTGATCAGCGTGGTCTCGCCCTTAAAATCGTACTGCTGGTCCGAGCTCAAACCTTTGTTGCTGATAAAATCTTTATTCGAATGAGCTACGATCCTGAACCCGGTTCCAAATCCGATCTGCCCGAATAGTGAAAATCTTCCGAATTTTTTGGTGAACATCTTGATCATCAACGGGATCTCCAGATAAACGAAGCTAAGGTTGTTGTTCGTCACTCCACTAAGAGTGTCTTTGCTGTCGGTAATTATTTTATCGGCATACTTGATTTTCCCGCCAAGAAAAGAGAAGTTAAAGCCCGTGGAAAAAGCATAATGCTCGGCAAAATAAAAATCGGTGATAAGCCCCACTATGCCTCCGAACTTGACTCCATTGGAACTGTAGCCCTGTGTACTGGCAGTCATAAATGAAAGATTGGGCGCAAATTTCAGTCCGAGTTTGACCTCGGGTTTTTTCTGGGCAACAACCGACTCCAACGGAAGCAGGCAGATGACAGCAAATAGTAATAAATATTTTCTCATGATCATAGATTGGTTTTTAGCTTCAGAAACAAAAGTAAAGAATTAGGGCCGCCCCATTTCCCATTTTCAATAATTTTATCAAGAAATAATCAACCGTTTCTCACGTTTGTTTTTTATGAAACAATTTACAGTATTTCTGATTTTACTTTTAATTGTCTGCGGATGTGGCCGCCGGAAAAACCTGGATGTGGATGTTTCCAAGATCAGCTGCCCGCCTGTGAAAATACTGCGGTATGACCTTGACCTGTTCAATGCAAATAATGCGGAACTCGGCAGCAACCTGATCAAGCTGCAGCCGGCGTACAGGCTTTTTCTGGGTGATTCGCTTATTCCTCCGTCGAAGTTATCCACATTAAAAGAGTATCTCGATAACCCCCGCAACCAGGATTTTATAAAAGCCGTGAGGCTTAAATATCCTGAACTGACAGAAATTGAGACTGAGCTTACCCAGGCTTTCAGGCATTTCAAGTACTATCTTCCTTCGTTTCGTATTCCCCGGGTTTACGCTTACATTTCGGGAGGTGATTATGAATACCCGGTTCAGTTCTCCGATTCTGTGCTGCTGATCGGACTCGACAACTATCTAGGGAAGGAATATTCTATATACCGGGCCGACGGAGTTCCTCTTTACCGTCTGGCAAGGATGAATCAGCAGGACGTAGTTCCTGCCTGCGTGAGAATACTTGCCAATTCTGCATTTTCCATTGAAACCGGAGGCACGAGCCTGCTTGACATTATGATCGAAGCCGGAAAAAGGCTGTATGTAATGGATGCCGTTCTGCCTGCGACTCCGGGCCCGGTTAAGATAGGGTATACACAACAGCAGTACGACTGGATCATAAAGAATGAAGCGCATATCTGGGCCGCAATCATCGAAAACCGTATGCTGTATTCGAACGATGGCAGCATCATTAAGGCGTTTATGAGCGACGGCCCCTTCACTGCTGAATTCTCCAAAGCCTCCCCTCCGATGCTGGGCAGCTTTATCGGTTGGCAAATCGTGAAGCAATACATGGAAAGAAATCTGGAAGTCAGCCTTGAACAGCTGCTGAAAGAGCCGGATTCACAGAAGATACTGGCCGGATCGAAGTACAAGCCGGAAAAATAAATTCAATTTTCATATCACTTTTCGGCTGATGGCGGATTAAGGTATATAAAAACCTCTGCCATGCTCGTTAAAACATTCGGTTGCGCCATTTTAGGGATCCAGGCCCAGCTTATCACGATTGAAGTTAACATTGACCAGGGCATTCAGTTTTTCATGGTAGGGCTTCCCGACAATGCCGTGCGTGAAAGTCATCAGCGCATTGAATCGGCTCTGAAAAACAACGGCTATAAAATTCCCGGTAAAAAAATCGTGATCAATATGGCCCCTGCCGATATCCGCAAGGAAGGCTCATCATATGACCTGCCTATTGCAATCGGAATTCTTGCTGCTTCTGAGATGATAAGCAACGACAGGCTGGAAAAGTTCATGATCATGGGAGAGCTTTCGCTTGACGGAAGTCTTTTGCCGGTCAAAGGCGCCTTACCGATCTCGTTGGAAGCCAGGAGGCTCAACTTTAAAGGGCTTATACTGCCTGCAGGCAACGCCAGTGAAGCGGCAGTGGTTGAAGATATTGAAATATACGGGGCCGGGAATATCAGGGAGGTGATTGACTTTTTTAACGGGGAGGGTTCGCTCAGGCGAAGCAGGGTTGATATAGAGGCTGAATTCGGGAACGCCAGGGGCAATCCGGCCCTCGATTTTGCAGATGTAAGGGGGCAGGAGAACATCAAAAGGGCATTGGAGATAGCAGCAGCGGGTGGGCATAATGTTCTTTTGATCGGATCGCCGGGAGCGGGAAAGACGATGATGGCAAGGCGCATTCCATCGATCCTGCCTCCCCTTATTCTGCAGGAATCGCTCGAGACCACCAAGATACATTCAGTGGCCGGCCGGCTCAACGGCTCCGGTCCGCTCATCACCAGCCGTCCCTTCCGTTCGCCACATCATACCATTTCAGCGGTAGCGCTGGTAGGCGGAGGCAGTATTCCACGCCCGGGAGAAATTTCCCTGGCACATCACGGAGTACTTTTCCTCGATGAATTGCCCGAATTCAACCGCCAGGTGCTCGAAGTCCTCAGGCAGCCTATGGAAGACCGTGTAGTTACGGTTTCCAGGGCCAGGTTCTCAACCACCTATCCTGCCGGTTTCATGCTTGTGGCAGCCATGAACCCCTGCCCATGCGGGTATTACAACCATCCGCAGACTCCGTGCCAGTGTAATCCCGGCATTATTCAGAAATATCTTCATAAGATCTCCGGACCACTGTTCGACCGTATCGATATCCAGATCGAAGTGACCCCGGTCCCATACCGTGACCTCAGGGATCAGCCATCAGCCGAGAGCAGCAGTGAAATGAGAACAAGGGTGGTTCATGCCCGAAAAAAGCAGGAGATTCGTTTTAATGGTTCAAAAGGGGTCTATAGCAATGCCCAGATGAATCCCCGTCAGCTAAGGCAGTATTGCCGGCTCGATGAAGCATCGAACCTGCTTCTGAAAAATGCCATGGAGAAGCTCGGCCTTTCGGCCCGGGCCTTTGAACGTATTTTAAAAGTCGCACGAACTATTGCCGACCTGGGTAATTCAGAAGATATTCATCCTGAATATCTGGCGGAAGCCATCACGTATCGCTCGCTCGACAGGGAAAACTGGGGGAAATGATCAGAGGTAGAGGTCGGCTATCACGAAGCAGGCGTAAATTACTGAAGCGATACCGTTGAGGGTGAAAAAAGCGAGGTTGACTCTCGACAGGTCATCGGGTTTTACCAGGATGTGCTGGTAAATGATCAGGGCAGTGTATACCATCATGCCGGCCCAGTAAAGCTTGCCGAAGGGGCCGAGGAGGCCTGCGGAAACCAGAAATCCGACGGAAATAACATGAAAAACGATCGAAAGCAGAAGCGCATTTTTCCTGCCCAGGAAAACAGGGATGGATTTTAATTTCTCCGACTGGTCAAAAGCCACGTCCTGCATGGCATAGATGATATCGAAGCCGGCAACCCAGAAAAGCACCGAGAAAGAAAACAACAGGGGGATTAAGGCAAATTGGGCGGTTACAGCCATATAAGCCCCAATGGGAGCCAGGGCCAGGCCCAGCCCGAGGAAAACATGGGCCAGGGCTGTAAACCTTTTGGTGTAACTGTAACCCAAGACGATGAGCAAAGCAAGAGGGGAAAGCAGGAAACAAAGTTTGTTCAAAAGATAGGCTGATCCCATGAACAATAAGACGTTGATTATAATGAACACAAGTGCAGCAGGCTGACTGATAATTTTCCTGGGCAATTCCCGTCCGGCGGTACGCGGGTTTTTACGGTCAAATTCAAGGTCGGCATACCGGTTAAATGCCATGGCTGCGTTCCTGGCGCCAGGAACGCAGCCATGGCATTTAACCGGTATGCCGACCTTGAATT
>Ga0194062_1000893_pt1 | contig 12516 bp, 8 predicted proteins | sample SepL2225m_MetaG_FD_155481 | JGI IMG/M metagenome (GOLD analysis project Ga0194062, IMG submission 155481) | Anoxic zone freshwater microbial communities from boreal shield lake in IISD Experimental Lakes Area, Ontario, Canada - Sep2016-L224-25m | ecosystem: Environmental > Aquatic > Freshwater >... | reverse complement strand
GACATATCGGGAGCCGTGCTCATATAAGGATTCTGGAAAACCCTCGAAAGGACATCCGCCCGGCGGTACGAAGGAATCCTGGTCACATCCCTCCCATCGAGCAGCACCTGTCCCTCATCAGCCATGATATTCCCTGCAACCACATTCAGCAGGGTTGACTTCCCCGAGCCATTGGTGCCGATTACAGTGACAAACTCACCCTCAACGATTTCAAGGTTTATGTTTTTCAGAGCGAAAACCTCATCCACCGTACCCTGGTTGAACCTGACCGATATATTGTTAAGTTGTATCATCATTTGTTCAGTTTGATGACTGCCTTGTTAAGTATGGAATCAGGGATCTTAATCTTTAGCTCCCTGGCAATCGCCAGGTTGAGTGCGAGAGCTTCGGGGACATACCATTCAATGGGAATATCGGCGGGCTCGGCACCGTTGATCACTCCGATCATGATGCTGCCTGCTTTTTTACCGACTTCATAATAGGATGCACCGAAACCTGCGAGGATTCCCGATTTGATGTCATCGGAACTATTTGTAAAGAACGGGATTTTCTTTTCCCTCATCACTTTCGCCAAACTGGGGATCACCTGGGATACCGTCACATCACCGGAAACAAAGAAAATATCGATGCCGGATGAGATCAGCGAGTTCACTGCCTCGTTCACTTCGCTGGTACTCGTGATTGTTCTCTCGAGAAGCCTGAATCCATATGTTTTGCAAGCTTCACGGGCCATCTTGGTACAGATTTCCGAATTGATCTCCGAGGTGTTCCATACCATCCCTATGGTGCGCGCTGCAGGCAACATGGCTTTCATAAGCCGGATGACCTCAGCAACCGGCTGGGGGGTCGCCAATCCGGTAAGGTTTGGCCGGTGCTCATTAGCCGACCTGGCTACACCGGCTTTGATCGGATCGGTAACAGCCGCGAACACATGAGGTATCCGGGTATTTACCCCCGACATAACCTGGAGTGAGATCGTGGAAACAGTGAAAACGTAATCAAAGTCTTCAGACATGATATCCCGGGCTACCGACTGAGCCGTGGCATAATCACCCTGGGCATTATAGAAAACCTGTTCAATCTTACGGCCTTTCAGGTATTTTTCGCGGACGAGCATATCCCTGAAACCCTGTGTGGTCTCGTCAAGCCTCTCGTTACGCACATACTGAAACAGGGCTATTCTTATAGCCTTTCCGCTTGAAGTCCGAGCGGGTAGTTTGTAGGCTTTCTTTGAATACTTACCGCCTGAAACGGTAGCTTCAGCGCGTTTAACCAGGCTGTCGGGAACATTTAATCCGTATTCCCTTACAAGGTCTTTATTTATCCCGAGCAGGGTATGGGCAAAACGTTCATACGGAATGCCTGCAGGAGATTCACCGCGAATAATACGATCGGCCATACGCGCCGCCTGTACCCCGCTGGTATAATATTCAAACCCGTACACGATCATGGCTCCCCTGCCCATGCAGTCGGCATCATTCGCAAAAATGGGCATTTTATGGGCTTTTGAAACCCTGACCACCGACTCCAGCGCATCGAACACGGTAAGGTCGTTGATCAGAACAAAAGCGCAAATATCTTTGGATGCAAGGGCCTGTGCAGCCTGCAGCACTTCGCTCGTACCGCTTACACTGGCCTCTTCGAGTGTAAGCTGGGGAAACGTCTTTATTTCCCTTTTCAGATCGCCCAGATTTACTTTCGTATTGGGAAAGCCGGGGTTATATATCGTACCGATTCTTCGGGTCCCGGGATATATCGTCGACAGGATCCGGAGAAGTTCCCCTATCGGGGCATGGCCGTAAGTTCCGGTCACATTCGCCGGATGGTTGATAGGCGAGCTGCCGGCGCCAAGGATAAATGGATCGGCCACCGTGGCAAATATTACAGGCTTGTCCTTGACTTTGTTAACCAAGGCCTGGGTGGAAGCAGAAGAAATCGAAAGGAAAAGATCTGTACGGTCAGCAATAAGATGGTCCACTATCGTTTTATTTGAAGGGATGTCGCCTTCAGCATTCACTTCATGAATCTCGCAATTGACACCTTCCTTATATCCGAGCCGTATCATCTCCTCCCTGAAGCCGTCGCGGGTTTTCATCAGCAGATCGCTATGGTTTGCGATGACGATACCGATCCTGGTCTTTTTAGCAGAAAGGTTCTGGTTTGACTGATTATAAAAGCTTTTCCACGCAAACCAGCCGAGTAATGCAAGTACAAACAAAGTAAACAACAGCCTGCGGTTTTTCCTGATCCATATACGCAGTTTCCCCTTGTCTTTCTGATCATTCTTAAGAGAATAAGAGATGACCAGAGTAAGAAGAACGAACAATGCAGTAAGTATTTTAAGGTCGTTGGGGTTGAAGCCTATTTTCAGTGCGACAGCAACTGCCAGGCGGAAGATCACGGCCCCGCAGATCACCCCGAGCACAGTGAGCCAGACCTTACGGCTGCGAAAGAGTGCCTGTCCGATGATCACGGCGGCAAGGCTGTAGATAATGGAACCTATCCCCATGCCGATATCGGCAAAACCCTGGTACTGGGCAACAAGAGTACCTGATAGACCCACCATGCCGTTAGCAAGCGTGATCCCCAGTATCTTCATCCGGTCGGTGCTGACTCCCTGGGCCGAGATCATCACCGGATTGTTCCCTGTGGCCATCATGGTCAGCCCCAGGTCCGACTTCAGGAAAGCAGTCAGAAGAGCCCATACTGCAGCCATTATTATAATCAAAACAACCCCGATCCAGATTTCCTGCGGAATACCCGGGTTAATTCGGGCCAGCAAGGTCTCAACCGTAGGATGATTCATCAGAGGTACATTCGAACGACCCATCACATGCAGGTTTACCGAATACAGCCCGGTCATCACCAGGATACCTGCAAGCAGACTGTCGATCTTGAAACGCGTATGAATAAACCCGGTGACGAATCCCGCACTGGCCCCGGCAAGAAAGGCAACAGGAAGCACCATAAAAGGATTCCATCCGTCGACAATCAGAATGGCTCCAGTAGCCGCACCCAGGGTAAAACTCCCGTCGATCGTGATATCTGCAATGTTGAAATAACGATACGTGATAAAAGTCCCCAGCGCCATAAAGGCATAGAGAAACCCAAGATTCATCGCACCTATCCAGAGCTCCATATCAGAATGTTATTATCCCTGCCAGTCCATTAATGAATCGGCTTTCTTCGAGCAGATGAACCACCCTTAGAGGTTCCGAACCCTGCACTATCCGCTGAAGTTCAGCATGCACATCCATCCCTGTTTTGCCTATCAGTCCCTTTGAAAATACGACTCCGTGCATATGCAGTTCTTCATCTCCCCCGCCTTTGGAGTAAATCCCTGCAGCGACGATGGTTTTGTTGATATCAGTGTCCTCCACCGGAAAGTCAAACCATTCGGGAAAATTCTTATCCAGTAAGATATCCGGCTGAGGGGGAGTGTTCTCCTGCCAGGGTATTTTCCGCAGATTAAGCCCATAAATTCCTGCACTTTTTGCAACCATGACGAGGCCGAAAAACTCACTTCCGCTGATTTCGGCAAATTTTCTGGCTAAACTCAGCAGGTCGACAGCAACCTTGGAATCGAAACGAAAGCATACCCTGTAATCACCAGAAAATCTCAGGCCATGAAGAAAATGGACAGGCCCCGGATGTGTTTTTGAATACCAGGCATAATCCACTGCCGGCAGATCCATTGCAGGATAGCCGAAATAATGATGGTTCACCAGCAGAGACTCTCCAAACAGGCTGTAGTAATCCTGCATGGTCTCTCCTATAGAGGCAAGCCCGTGAGAAAACTGCAGTTCCGACTGAGAGATCGTGATGATATCCTTTGGAGTATAATTGCTTGAACGAAGCTTCGCAGGATTTCCAATCCCTGCATATTTCCCGGGAGTAACATCCCTGAACTCCCACTGAAATATCCCATCTTCTGAAGCAAAGTGCGGTAACTGGCTGGTCTCCTTTGTGATCACTTCGGAGACATCACCCAATTCATCCAATATCGAGATGATCCTGAAGATGTTATGCAGTCCGCTGACCTTGAAGACGTCCAGGGCAGTTTCCTGCATGGATAAAAGAATAATTTCCCCTCCGACCGGCTTCAGTTTCTTCTGTGCGTGAAGAAATACCCTGAGCCCGGCACTGCTGATATAAGATACAGCTGAAAAATCAACAATTAAATGATGATTCCCATCTTCAGAAAGTTGTTCAAAAGTTTTATCAAGGGTAGATGAGGTAAGTCCGTCGATACGGCCATCTATTTCAATAATTACATAGGCGCCATATGTTTTTTCACTCTTAAGAATCATCTGCCCATGAACTTGATTGCCATCATGGTGATGTCGTCACTGGGCGGAAAACCCGCAGCAAAAGCAGCGACTTCAGTGAGTACGATCTTAACGATCTCGGTCTGACCTGTCTGCAGATTTGCCTTCAACACCTCTTCCAGTCTGTCATCGCCGTACAATTCACCCTTGCGGTTAAACGCTTCCGTCACGCCGTCGGTATAAAGATAAAGGATATCGCCGGGAGCCAGTTGCATTTTCAGGGAGCGGTAATTGAAATGTTCGATACCTCCAAGTACTGTACCACGGGTAAGTTCCACTGTTTTTATCCCCGAGGAATTTATAAGGTAAGGCGGGTTATGGCCTGCATTCACATATTCCAGTTCACCTGTAGCCGTATTGAGGATTCCGTAGAACACGGTCACAAACATGGAGGCTACGCTTTCGTTGCAAAGAAGGTTGTTTACATAATTCATACATTCATCAGCAGGTCCGCCTTTAATGCCAGTAGCCCTGATAATAGTGCGGCTCACGGCCATAAAGATTGCGGCAGGAACTCCTTTCCCTGAGACATCACCGATCACGAAACCGATGCGGTCATTGTCGATCAGGAAAAAATCGTAAAAATCGCCACCCACTTCTTTGGCCGCATTCATGGCTGCATAAATTTCAAAGTCGTTCCGGTTTGGAAATGGAGAAAATACCTTTGGAAGTATTGCCTGCTGAATCTCGCGTGCGGTCTGAAGGTCCTGCTGAATGGAAATGAGCTGATCATGTTCTTCGAGCCCCTTCCTGATCTGAAGAATCTCATCCATGGTTTTATTGATCGTGATCTCCAGATCTTCGAAATTAACGGGTTTGGTCACGAAATCAAACGCACCACGATTCATAGCAGTCCGTATATTGTCCATGTCACCGTATGCCGAGACAACCACGGTTTTAAGACCGGGATGTTTCAGCTCCTTCAGTTTCATAAGCAAGGTGAGCCCGTCCATCTCAGGCATATTGATATCCGACAGGATAACTCCTATCTCAGGATATTCTATCAGCTTGCTCAGGGCTTCAAGGCCATTGTGTGCAAACACAAAATCGTAAACGTTATCCCTGATCTGCTTTCTGAATTTCTGTCGTACAAGGGGTTCGAGATCGACTTCATCGTCGACAACCATGATTTTGACTTTGATAGCAATATCTTCACTCATAGTATGTTGTTTAAACGACTTATTAATACGTATCACAACCGCAAAACCAGTTGAGATCTTTTGATGCCTTTAAATTTTCTTTTTTTCTCTTGTAAAATTAAATTATTTTCGTTTCCCTAAACAATAATTTGTCATGCGATCCCTGTTTTTTGAAAACGGTCTCTACATCAAAGAGATTCCGGTCCCCTTACCTTCTGCCGGGGAAGTACTTGTTAAAGTTCTCTTCTCTGCTATCTGCAATACCGACCTGGAGATCATTAAAGGATACATGGGTTTCAGCGGAGTACTGGGCCATGAATTCGTTGGAGAAGTAGTCAGTCCCGCACATCCCCTGAGCGGCAAAACCGTGGTTGGTGAAATAAACTGCTCCTGTGGCCTCTGCTACCTCTGCCTGAGCGGAAGGCGTACGCATTGTTCAGCCCGCAGCGTACTTGGTATCGCAGGCCACCAGGGAGTATTTGCCGATTTTATCTGCCTGCCCGAAGAAAATCTGCATATGGTGCCGGATTCTGTTCCTGCCCATATTGCCGTGTTCACCGAACCTCTTGCTGCCGCTATTGAAATTTTCGAACAGCTGCATATAAAACCTTCTTCAACCGTATTTATCTTCGGAGCCGGGAAACTCGGCTTGCTCATCTCGATGGTTGCCAGGCTGCAGGGGTTCGAATATACAACCTTCGATACGGTCAAAGAAAAATCGGACTTCACGGCCGGTCTTGGCATTCATTCAAAGCTGTTATCAGACCTTCATCCTGATGAAAAAGCTGAGGTTTGTATTGATTGTACCGGGAGCCCCGAAGGAGTTTCGCTGGCTTTATCTCACCTCTGGCCAAGGGGAACCCTTGTGTTGAAAACAACGGTCGCCCATACGGCAAGCCCTGATCTTAACAGCATCGTTATCAACGAATTCACTATACTAGGCTCACGTTGCGGAGTGTTTAAACCGGCACTTAACCTGCTTCAAAGGAAACTCATCGATCCTTCTCCCATGATATCCGCCATATATCCATTCGACGATATTCTGGAAGCCTTCGAATCGGCAAAAAAACCGGTAAATCATAAAATTATTATCAAACACGGCTGATGAATGTTTTTTTTAACAAGGCTGTCACATTCAAAAAAATCCTGTAAATTCGCTTTCCCATAATGAAACACTAAACCCATGAAAGCATCCAGAACAATTATTTCAGGCCTTTTTCTTGCCCTCTCTGTAACATTCACAATGACTTCCTGCAATAACGCGGCCAAGGAGGACAAAGGGGCTAACGCAGCAGCTGCCGACACCATTACGAAAGATGTTACACTTTCTCCGGAGCATAAAAACATGCTTTACCAGTTCCCCACACCGTTTGAAGTGACCATGATGCTTCAGAGGGCAAAAGCCGGGTACATCTTCCGAATCACAAATCCTCCATCGAATATTACAAAGTATTCGACTGAAAAAACAAAAGCTCTGAACCTTGGTATTTACAGTGCCGACCTGGCTTATTCGGCAACATACAATTATGTTGATGAAACGAATAAGTTCATCGCATGTACAGGCAAACTTGCAAACGACCTGGGAATCGCCGGAGTATATGACCCGGGCCTGGTCGATAAAGTAAAGAGATTCAATAATAATAAAGACTCCCTGGTGATCATGGTGACCAAGATCTTCAACAGCACCAATGATTTTCTGAGCAAAAACAACCGTAACCAGATTGCGGTGCTTGTGGCTACAGGAGCTTTTGTTGAAGCATTGTATCTTACAGCCTCACTCAACCAGGTTGCTTCCGACAATAAAACGATCTCCACTGTCATTTACAGGCAGAAAGATAACCTTGACAAGCTGATCACTATCCTCACTGCATATAATATGGATTCCGATGTCAAACCTATAGGCGACGAAGTTAGCAGGCTGAAAGCAATTTATACTAATTACGGGCTTGAGCCCGACAAGAAACTGCCCCAGGTGAAAGCTTCGGAAATCGGTGATCTCACTCAAAGTGTAAGGGATTCCTTCATCAAATGACCGAACCAATTCTGATGGCCCTGGTCCAGCTGTTTGCTACTGTCGCAGCAACAGCCCGGAAGCTGGCTTCTGAAAACTCCAGGCTCATTCTTGAATCTTACCTGCGTGATCAGCTGAACAGCGAGGAGCTTGAAGAGTACCTGAAGCTGTTCGATGAGTTACTGTTCTTTCATCAGCCCATTGAAGAACCAACTGAAGCGGTTCCGGCTGATATTTCACACAAGATCTCAACCATCTGTCAGAAAATCTACAAAGACCTCCCTTATCTTGACAGACTGATTATATTTATCAAGTTCACCGAATTTCTTGAAGAGATCTGCAGGAACGAAACGGGAAGGGATCTTAAGGATACTGAATATTTGCTCAGGTATACGGGCCTTCTCAGAACAGCCTTCAGCATACCTGAAAATGAATATATCAACGCTCTTAATTTTGTGCTCGATCCCTTTGGCGGAGATGTGCGGAGCCAGGATCTTCTGCTGGTCGACGGGCAAGCGGAAGACCCGGAAGGAAAGCATATTTTCAGGGAGCATATGGATGGATGCCTGGTGGTTCTGTATTTCCCCAGCATTCGCCGGTTTTTCGCACGATACCTCGGCAAGGACACGCTTTATCTCAACGGTCACAACGTCCAGCCCTACCGTTCATTTTTCCTGGCCAATGGCGCCATCCTGAACAACCTTAAGATCACTCCGGTTTATTATAATGATATTGCCTCTAAATTCCTTCATGGCGCTGACACTATTCCCATTGAATTTACCGCCAATGAGATCGAATACCGCTTCAAAAACAGCACCAATGGCATCCATCCGTTTAGCTTCACGGCCCGTTCCGGTGAACTCATCGGCATTATGGGCGGCAGCGGCGTGGGCAAATCTACCCTTCTGAATGTGTTTAACGGAAGCCTCGGCCTGTTAAACGGAGAGATCCGTATCAACGGATTTAAACTGGGGACCGACAACGATAAGCTCGAAGGGGTGATAGGTTTTGTTCCTCAGGACGACCTGCTGATTGAGGAACTGAGTGTGTTTGAGAACCTGTACTTTAATGCCAAGCTTTGTTTCAGGGATTTCAGTGAGAGGCAACTGATGAAAGCTGTTCTGAAAGTACTGAAAGATATCGGGCTGATAGGCATCAAAGACCTGAGAGTCGGCGACCCCCTGAACAAATTTATCAGCGGAGGACAGCGAAAAAGACTGAATATAGCCTTGGAGCTGATCCGCGAACCTTCGGTGTTGTTTGTTGATGAACCCACTTCCGGACTTTCGTCTATGGATTCCGAACTGGTGATGCTTCTTCTGAAAGAGCAAACCCTGAAAGGCCGGCTTGTCGTGGTGAATATCCATCAGCCCTCATCCGATATCTATAAGCTTTTCGACATTTTGCTGGTGATGGACAAAGGGGGCTACCCCATTTATTATGGTAACCCTATCGATGCGCTTACTTATTTTAAGACTATCAGCAATCATGCTAACCCCACCGAAAGCGAATGCCAGAGCTGCGGTTATGTCAACCCGGAGCTGATCCTTCAGATCACCGAGGCCAAAACCGTAAGCGAATACGGTAAGCTTACCGTGAACCGCAAAGTCACACCTTTAGAATGGTATGATCATTTCCGGAAAATCATTCAGCCCAAACTCCGGATATCTTCAGCTAAGCAGCAACTTCCGGTGAATTATTTCAAAGTACCCGGAGGGATTAAACAGTTCCGCATCTTCAGCATACGCAACCTCCTTTCGAAGATCACCAACCGTCAATACCTGGTCATCAATTTGTTCGAAGCCCCATTCCTTGCTGCTCTTCTGGCTTTTCTGACCAGGTATTCCAGTGGCGACAAATATTTTTTCGGGGGGAACCAGAATCTTGTCGCCTACATGTTTATGAGCGTGGTGGTGGCTTTGTTCCTCGGTATGATGGTAAGCGCGGAGGAGATCTTCAGGGACCGGAGAATACTCAAACGCGAAGCTTTTCTTCACCTGAGCCGCAGCAGCTACCTGAATTCAAAAATCGTACTCCTGTTCGTGCTTTCTGCCATTCAGACCTTGCTGTTTGTTCTTATCGGGAACTGGATACTCGATATCAGGGGGATGACTATTGCTTACTGGCTTATTCTTTTCAGCGTTTCCTGCTTTGCCAATATGGCCGGGCTGAATATTTCTTCCGGACTTGACTCCATCGTCGCTATTTATATCATTATTCCGTTCATACTGGTACCTCAATTGCTTCTGAGCGGGACCATCGTATCGTTCGATAACCTGAACCCGACGATAAGCTCCCGCACTTACGTTCCATTTGTTGGCGATATGATGGCTTCCCGCTGGAGCTTTGAAGCCTTGGCAGTTGAGCAATTCAGGAACAACAGCTACGAAAAACAGTTCTATACCTCCGATAAGGAAATTTCGAAATATTCGCATATCACAGCTTATCTCCTCCCGGCTCTTCAGGGTATGCTTGATGAGTCAAGGATGAATATCGTAAAGCGGGAGGATCAGGACAGGACCGCTAAGAACCTGCGTATTGTTAAGAATGAGGTCACCGCCCTGGAGAAGGAGGCAGGCTTAAGTGCTGCAGTTGTCGTGGTAAGGCTCACCCCTGTTAACTTTACAGATCAGGTCAATACCGATGCCCGTAATTACCTGGATTCCCTGAGTGTGATATTCTCGGCCCGTCTCAGCAAGGCAAGTGCATGGCATGATGCCGTTTACCAGAAGCTGGTGAATACCAAAGGGCAGGATGCAGTATATGCACTCAAACGGGATTATTACAACGATAACCTTGCCGACCTTGTGCTGAATGCAGCTTGTCCCGATAAAGTCGTACAGTCAAAAGACAGGCTTATCCGTAAAAAAGACCCTGTGTTTATGGATCCGGAATCCCAGACAGGAAGGGCTCACTTTTATGCCCCGGTGAAATACATCGGAACTCTGGCAATAGATACCTTCTGGTTTAATATAGGAGCGCTCTGGCTGATGTCGCTGCTGCTTTACCTGGCGCTTCAGCATAATACCTTGCGCAAGACCATTGAATATTTCGGAACCTTGAAAAAATTCAGGAAAACCTGAAACATTTTTTCCGGCGATCAGCTTAAGCCGTTAAGTCTGATCCTTTCGAGCTCCTCAGCGCTGAACAGCCCGCTTCGGTAGAGCTTTAGAAACTGTTCCGAAACCCCGGCCCCGAACAGCAGGACATCATCGGAGTTGACCGTCACCTTCACCCCATAGTCGAACAGTATCCTGATGGGATGTGTTTTGTACGACTTCACACGTTTGAGTTTAATGTTGCTTTCGGGAGAAACATTAAGGCGGATATTGTTAGAAGCAAGCCAACGCATCACATCCGGTGAACCGGCCGCGCCTATACCATGTTGTACCTCGTCGAGCTCCAGGGTTTCCACTGCATGCCTTACCGATTCTGCATCGCCAAACTCCCCGGCATGGGCTTTCAGCTTAAATCCGGCATTACGGGCAAAGCGGTATAGCTCACGAAAGTTCATTGGCGGCTGTATCATCTCATCATCATACATGTCAATACTTTTGAAATACCCTGATTCGAGAAAGGGTTCAAAATGCCGTAACACCTTCCTCAGTGGCAGTGTCTTGGGAAAGCCCAGTTCGGGCCTGAATTCTATTTCAGGAGCGACCAGGGCATGATAGTGCTTCAATGAACTCACCGCCCGTTCAGGTGAGATGTTGAACAGGCTTCCGAAAAAGCCATCCACACTCATCTCCAAAACTTTTATCCCGTCATGCTTAGCCTGAATAAATGAAGCTTCAACAGCTTTTTCAAATGCACCCGCCCGCTTCATAAAAGGAGCATACACCTCACTTATCCACCGGTTGAGAGGTTCGATCCCCATTTTATCAGCATGAAATGGCCTTAACTTTTCCCCAAAAAACCTGTTGATCACCGAGGCTTTGCCTCCAAGCATGCAGTGATTGTGAAGGTCTGATTTCGGGATACTGCGGATGGCTTTAAGGTTGTGGTCCTTCAGGGCTGCGATGAAAGTGGCATCGTTTGCAGACATAGGGTCAGTTTATTTGATTTGACGAAGGTACATCTGTATCGTATTCTCAAGGCCATAGTATAGCGCATCACATATCAGTGCATGGCCAATAGAGACCTCAAGAAGATTCGGAACATTCTGATAAAAATAGCGGAGGTTAAGCAAATTGAGGTCATGACCTGCATTCAACCCCAGTCCGGTCTCAGAAGCAATTATCGCAGCCTCCCTGAAAGGTTTTACTGCTGCTTCGGGATTTTCAGAAAACTCACGGGCATAAGATTCAGTGTAAAGCTCCACCCGGTCAGCTCCTGTTTTTGCAGCATTCCGTATCATCTTTTCATCTGTTTCTACAAAAATGGAGGTTCTGATCCCTAATGATTTAAACCGTCCAATAGCATCCAAAAGAAGGCTTTCATATTTTACCGTATCCCATCCTGCATTCGAAGTAAGAACACCGGGAGGATCAGGGACTAAGGTGACCTGGGCAGGTTTAACTTCTTCTACCAACTTAATAAATTGCTCCGACGGATAGCCTTCAATATTGAATTCTGTAGTAAGAAAAGGTCTCAGTTCAATCACATCACGAAAACGGACATGCCGTTCATCGGGCCGGGGGTGTACTGTAATACCCTGGGCGCCGAAACGTTCGCAATCGAGCGCTGTTTTCAGCAGGTTGGGTAAGTTTCCGCCACGAGCGTTACGCAAAGTGGCTATCTTGTTGATATTAACACTTAGTTTGGTCATCCCTGGAATTTCTGCAAAGCTAATACTTCAGAACGAATTGAGATAAAAAGCTGTTATCTTTGTGTGATATGAGGGTAGTTGTACAGAGAGTATCGTCGGCATCGGTGGAGATTGCACAAACCACCATAACACAGATCGATCATGGACTGCTTATCTTACTTGGTATTGAAGAAGATGATAATCAGGATGATGTTATATGGCTTTGCGGAAAAATATCGAAGCTTAGGATTTTCAACAATGATAACGATGTTATGGACCTAGCGGTAAGAC
>Ga0194062_1000891_pt1 | contig 12525 bp, 9 predicted proteins | sample SepL2225m_MetaG_FD_155481 | JGI IMG/M metagenome (GOLD analysis project Ga0194062, IMG submission 155481) | Anoxic zone freshwater microbial communities from boreal shield lake in IISD Experimental Lakes Area, Ontario, Canada - Sep2016-L224-25m | ecosystem: Environmental > Aquatic > Freshwater >... | reverse complement strand
TGATGGCTGGCATGGCAGAATCTCGGTGAACACAATCAACACTTCTACCATGCATTAAAACGAAGTGCTATCACTTCGTTTCAAAATGACTGACTACTAGAATCTTTTTACACCGACTACAAACGATAAAGCGGCTCCAAGCTTTTATCCTCAGTCACCGCAATTTTCTCTCGGGCTTTATTTTCAGTAAATGCCTGAAATAGCTTTTTCCCTTGCCATTGCCCCGCTTCTTTGCCATATAAAACATGATTTAAATGCAGAATTTCATCTCTCAATCGGGCATCACAAAACATGGCTATAGCGCCCAGATTGGAAACATTAAACTTTTGCCGCCCCCATTCCAGTAAGGCATCTTTAGCCGCAAGCGCATTGTCGCTATTACAGGCAGTTTTTAAGTTCTTAATACAATCTTTTAAATTTATTTCCGGGCCGTTATTTTCAATAATAGGTTTGGTAACATTGCGTTTAGTTAAGAAATAAAACACTGTCAGTAACCAGCAGATTGCTAAAAATACAGAAACCCATAACCAGACATTGATTTGTTGCGGGACTTTAATAACTGGACCGGCTTCAATTTTCTCTGGGGTTGCTGGCGTAAGCTCTGGAGCCACAGATGCAGGCTGACTCCCGGCAACAGCAACCGCTGTAATTGTTGTTTCGGGGATTCTTGCCACTTCCATTTTTTGGCTTTTGGTATTAAACCAGGGAATTTCTATGGCCGCTAATGTGTAGCTGCCTGCTTTTGAGGGAATCAGGGCGATTTTTTCTTCCCTGAAAGCCAGCAATCCATCGGCTTTTTTCTGTTCTTGTAATACAGGTTGGTCGGGATAGGCTTTTAACTGATCATTGGTGTTGGTAGTATTCAATTCAGGAAGTTGACCAACCGTTGTCCCTTTTGCCAGTAAGGTTAAGGTTCTCGTCAAAGGTTCTCCAACCTTCATTTGTTGGAAATCGCCGGACCATTCCTGCTTTAAAACCAGTTCTTCAGCCGATAGCCAATGTTTGCCGTTAAAAGAGGCCGGAACTGGTTTTACATCCAGCGTTATCGCTTTAGATTCGACCCGTTTGGTTTTTGTCATTTGCGAATTAAAAAAACTATTAAAATTGGGGTTGCCGTTGGTTAACACTTCGGCAGTTAATACCAAAGGCTTAATAATTAGTTGTCCACTTTTTTGTGGAAAAATGACATATTTCCGTTCAGTCACCGAATAATTAACGCCGTTAACTTGGGTATTAAAGTTACTGTCTTCACCTAATCGTTCAATCACAGCATCTGCCAGTTCAGGTTCATTCAATCTGGCTTGAGAAATATCGACTTTTGTATATAACCGCAAGGTATAGAAAACCTGGGATTGTATAAAGGGGTTTAGCGGAGTCGCCTCAACTTCTATAAACAAATCCTCGTCGTTATTAACAGCTTTTCCGGGTGCATTCTCAGTCACCAAAATGGTAGAAGGTTGACTGACATCATTACCAAATTTCACCGATGGAATAACCAGGCTGCCCGTTTTTTTTGGCATCACATTGACCGTCCACTGAATAGTCTTGCTGGACTTTCCGTTTATCCACGATGAGCTGCTGCTGTTACTTTGGTTGATTATCGAAAAATCCTGTTCCAAGGGACTGAAATCGGGATCATCGTCAGGTGACTCAGTCGCTGAAAAGATTATCTGGAAAGATTCATCAATACTGACCGGATTACGATCTACGGAAACATTAATGTCTGCTGCGAAACTGCCTTGTGTAGCCAATAATAGCAACAGCAGAAAAAAACCTAAAAACCGCATCTCAACTTTAGGTATAAGTATTTGTTTTATAGTTTTCATAGTTTAAAATTTTGATTGTCATTCAAGTTTGAGCAGTGGTTTTTTAGAAACGACCAAAGCACAGCGCTCTATAAGCATCATCCGACAAAGAATACTGTTAAAAGTGCAAAGTTCGCAGGCGAGGGGCTGGTAGCAATCCGCTAGTTCGACATGAATGGCTCAATTGCTCTTATTAACTAACGATGTTTTAAAGGATGGGCTGAAATGCCCATTCCTTCAAAACATCCGCATTTATCGGCAGCTAATCAATGAGACATTTTTAATCAAGTTTGTTCAGGCAAGGCTTTTGCTGGCCACTTCATAAACGTCCTTAGAAATATCCTCAGTGTTCATTATCCTCTCCAATTGCGCTTTCATCAGCGCCTGTCTGCCGTCATCGTATCTGCGCCATGATGTTAATGCGCTTAACATGCGAGATGCTACTTGCGGGTTTAAGGTATTAAGAGCAATAATTTGGTCTGCCAAAAATTGATAACCTTGGCCGTTTGCGGCATGAAAATGTAATGGATTCGCCTGACTGAACGCACCAATCAAGGATCTGACACGATTCGGATTTTTCAAATCAAACGCTGGATGCTGCATTAACGCCTGAACGGTAACAAAAGTGTCGGGGTTATGACTGGATGCTTGTAGTGCAAACCATTTATCAATGACCAATGCTTCCGCTTGCCATTGTTGGTAAAATCTGGCCAGGCACTGCTGCTTGACAGGATGCGAACCATTCACCACAACGGCTAAAGCGGCTATTTGATCGGTCATGTTTTTAGCAGCGTCAAATTGCTGCTGTGACCATTGATGTATTTCCGCTTGTTCAAGTCGACCTAAATAAGCTAAACAAACGTTTTTGATGCGTCTACGGCCAATAGCGCCGGCATCAAATAACCCTGATTCATCCCGATGATTATCCAGATATAGGGCTTTAAACTGATTTTGTAGCTGTTCCGCCAAAGTCAGCACGACAAACTCTCTGGCCTTATGAATAGCTTCAACATCGACAACCTGCATTCGTTCTGCCAAATAGGTTTCCGAAGGCAGGCTTATTAATAATGAAAAATACGACAAGTCATCCCATGATTGTTCCATGACTTGTTTAAAGGCAGTGACAATAATCGGGTTCAGCTGCATCTCCCGACCGTTCTGCACATCAGAAATCAGCCCCGCGATAATCTGACCCGCAAGTTGCTGTCCTGCCTCCCAGCGATTAAAGGTATCGCTGTCATAGCTTAATAAAAACGCCAGCTCATCAAGACTGCGCTCCATGGACAATTTAACGGGCGCTGAAAAGCTTCTTAAAATAGAAACAACAGGCTGTTCTTTTAAATCCTCAAAGGTGAAGATTTGCTCGGCCTGGGTCAGTTGTAAAATGACCTCGTCAGATTTGTTGCCTTGCAATTGACATGGCTCGATAGAACCATCTTTATTGAGCAAACCGACAGTAACCGGAATGTGTAGCGGTTCTTTAACGGCTTGTCCAGGCGTTGGCGGACAATGTTGGTTAATGGTTAAAGTCAGCGTTTGTGCATCAGGGTCGTAAGATTGCCGGATATTTAATACGGGTGTTCCAGCTTGTTCGTACCAACGGCGAAATTGGGTTAAATCAACTGAATTTGCCGCTTCCATTGCATTCACAAAATCATCGCAAGTTACTGCTTGACCATCATAGCGCTCAAAATATAAATCACTACCTTTGCGGAAGCCTTCGGCGCCCAGCAAGGTGTGAATCATCCGCACCACTTCGGCACCTTTTTCATACACGGTTAAGGTATAAAAGTTGTTGATTTCTATATAAGCATCCGGCCGGATCGGATGAGCCATGGGGCCTGCATCTTCCGAAAACTGCCGGGTACGTAAATTAATTACATCTTCTATGCGTTTTACCGCTTTGGAGGTGCGGTCGCCGGTAAATTGCTGATCGCGAAACACCGTAAAGCCTTCTTTCAGACTGAGTTGAAACCAGTCCCGGCAAGTAATGCGGTTCCCCGTCCAGTTATGGAAATACTCGTGGGCAATAACGCCTTCAACATGCTCATAATCGAAGTCGGTCGCGGTATCAGGACGCGCCAGCACAAATTTGGTGTTGAAAACGTTAAGACCCTTGTTCTCCATCGCCCCCATATTGAAATGACCGACAGCAACAATCATGTATAAATCCAGATCGTATTCGCGGCCATAAACCTCTTCATCCCAGCGCATGGCGTTTTTAAGTGACTGCATGGCATGGGCGCATTTATCCAGGTCGTGCTTTTCAACAAAAATCTGCAAACTGATGTTGCGGCCTGATTGCGTGATAAAACTGTCTTCAATGCAATCCAATTGCCCGGCAACCAGCGCGAACAAATAGCTGGGTTTGTTAAACGGGTCTTCCCAGGTTACCCAATGGCGGTTTCCCGCTAACTCTCCTTGAGCGATTTTGTTGCCGTTGGATAATAAGACGGGGTAACGGTCTTTGTCGCCAATCAGGGTCGTGGTGAATTTTGCCATGACATCCGGTCTGTCGAGAAAATAAGTGATTTTTCTAAAACCTTCCGCTTCGCATTGAGTACATAACATGCCGTTGGACAGGAACAAGCCTTCCAATGCCGTGTTGGCTTTCGGATTAATCATGTTTTCAATGGTCAGCACAAAACTTCGGTGCTGAGGCACGTCATGAATGATTAACGAATCTGGTGTTTGTAGATAGTGTTGGTCGTTTAATTGATTATCATCATTCAGAACTACGCTGATCAGGCCCAAGTTTTCGCCCGCCAAAATCAATGCGGTATCACCTGTAGTACTGGCAGGATTCCGGCTTAAGGTCAGCCGTGATACAACACGCGTATTGTCTTCAGTCAAGTCAAAATTTAAATCGACACTATGAATTAAATAATCAGGTACGGTGTAGTCTTTTAAATATATTGTTTGGGGGTTAGCGTCGCGCACTTGTATACCTGCTGTGATGTTGTTTTCTTGCTGCAAAAATTGCGATTAAAAGCCAAGCCGTTATAAAACTGACACCGCCCAAGGGCGTAATCATTCCTAACCACTTTTGATCGAGGAGTACCAACAGATATAAGCTGCCGGAAAAGAGGAGTATGCCAATAAACATCAGCCAGCCTGACCAATTGAGTAGTTTGGACTCAGGGACTTGCTGACTTATGACTGCAATGCTTATCAAACCCAGCGCGTGCCACATTTGATAGGTTACACCGGTTTGATAGACCGCTAACATTTCGGGACTTAAGATGGCTTTTAAGCCATGAGCGCCAAACGCCCCCATGCCGACACCAATAAGTGCGCTGAGCGCACCCAAAAATAAAAAGCCGGATTTCATATTATTTTTCCATGAGTCTGGGCATCAGCTGAACCAAATTACAAGGCCGGGTCCGGTAATCCAATTGTTCCTTGATTAGAGCATCCCAGGCAGTGCGGCACGCACCCGATGAACCGGGCAGGCAAAATACATAGGTGGCATTTGCCACTCCGGCAAGGGCTCTGGACTGGATAGTTGAGGTTTTTATATCCTGATAGGAAAGCATTCTAAAGATTTCGCCAAAACCATCCAGAACTTTATCCAGTAATGGAGCCACGGCTTCTGGCGTTCCGTCCCGGCCAGTAACGCCAGTCCCGCCCGTGCTTATCACCACATTAATGTCGTCTGCGGCAATCCAGTTTGAAACAGCAGCCCTTATCCGGTAAATATTATCAGGCACAATTTTTTTATCAACGACATGATGTCCGGCTTCCGTTGCACGTTCTACCAGGGTTTTACCCGAAGTATCATCAGCCTCGGTGCGTGTGTCGGAAACCACTAATATGGCAATGTTTAACGGGATAAAGCTTTTATCTGCATTCATAAATATTAAAGGAAGACGAAATGCAAAGGGCAAAAGGCAAAACAATTTCTTTTTGCCTTGTATCTTTAGTCTTGCGTTAGTTTTATTATCTTAACACAACAAAGAACCCTTCCTGTCCACGTTGGATGTTAATTAACAGGGCGTCTTCAGGATCAACAACCTGTTTTAATTCTTCCAGATTACGCACCCGATAGCGATTTGCCGAAACAATAACGTCGCCGGGACGCAAACCTAATCGCCAAGCATAAGAAGAAGTGTGGATTTTCCCCAATACTATGCCTTCAACCTGATCTTTTTGCGTTACGCCTAAAACGGTTCCTTTTAATAAGGGATGCAATTTTTCGCCTGCCAGTTGCGCTTGTTCACGTTTACCAATAAATGCATCGACTTCTTTTTTGTCATTGCCCCGAAAAAATTCGATATTAACCTTGTCGCCAATCTGCAATAAACCGACGATATTGTTTATGTCCTGACTGCTTTTAACCGGCTTGCCATTTGCGGCCACAATAATATCACCCGGTTCCAGACCGGCTTTTGCCGCAGGCGAATTGCTTTCAATGCGACTAATAGCCGCGCCTTGCTTATTTTCCAGGTTAAACGCATTGACCAAATCCGGCGTTAAATCCTGGGTGGTTACGCCCAGCAAGCCACGTTTAACCTCACCGTGCTTAACCAGGGATGCTTTGATAGTCATAATCATATTGGTTGGAATCGCAAAACCGATACCGACATTCCCGCCAGTGGGCGCGAGAATCGCCGTATTCATGCCTATTAATTCACCTCGGAGATTAACCAATGCGCCGCCGGAATTGCCCGGATTGATCGACGCATCGGTCTGAATAAAGTTTTCGTACTTTTCTATGCCAAGGCCCGAACGGCCCAAGGCACTGATAATGCCTGACGTTACTGTCTGGCTGAGTCCGAAGGGACTGCCAATCGCGGCTACAAAATCACCGACTTTCAGTTGGCTGGAGTCAGCAATGGGCAACTGGGTTAAATTGTTGCCGGGAACGCGGATGATAGCGACATCGGATTCAGGATCGGTACCTATTAACTCCGCATTGAGCTGGCGGCCATCATGCAAGGTGACCATAATTTTATCCGCTTTATCAATAACGTGATTATTGGTCAGCACCAAGCCCTGAATGCTGTCGATAATAACGCCGGAGCCCAAACTATTTTTTTGCTGCCGATTCATTTGTTCCGGCACATTAAAAAATTGACGAAAATACGGATCCTGCATCAACGGGTTATCGCTAACCTGAATATTGGTTGAGGTGGAGATATTCACAACCGCCGGCATGGCGCGCTCCAGCATGGGAGCAAGGGACGGCACCGGCTGCCCGTCAACGAAAGGGGGCAAGCCCGCGGCTTGTAATGTAAAGGGCATAGACAAACATGTGAATAAAATGGACATCAATAACAACGGTTTTACTACTTGAGCATTCATCAGGATTTACCAGAGATTGTTTAACATGAATAGCAGACAATATAAGTATGAAAACGTTTAATACAAGAGCTACAGGTCAAAACTTGTTTTGAAGTAGTTATTTTGTTTGCCACAAAAACCACGAAGAAAAACAGCAAATTTTGCGTGCTTCGAACGGTTTGCGTCGCAATGAGGGTTAACTAAATTTGCAAGGTTAAACACGTCGAGAATATCGATTATTTATATTTTTCCTTATAAGTTGCTATTTTCGCCAGTATTTCATCGACAGTTTCTTTCAATTCAGAACCCATTCTTAACAATTGATTAGGGTACTTTTCCGGCGCTATTGTAAGAAACGCGTAATAAAGCGGTTTTAACCGATCCGAAAACTCATACTGTTGCTGCCATATGTCAAACAGGTTGGTTTGGCCTTTAGCTAAAAGTAGTATCAACAGATCAATAAAAAATTTCTCATTATCAATATCCTGCTGCCAGCTTGCAGTTAACAGAATTTTTTCTATTGCTTCCCGAGCAGTATCGATTTCATTGTTCCAAAGCGCGACGGTTGCCAAGGTATGTAAACAGGCAAAGCTATGGACATCAGCAACTGCAAGGTGGGCAAAAGATAATGCAGCCGTTTTTTTGTCTTTCTGAACTGTTTCAAAATAGAACCAGGCGAGAGAATTTGCTGCGCCCGTAACTCCCAGATTGATGGCTTGTTTGAAGTTATCTTCAGCTTTTTCATACTGCTTGAGTTCACTGAATAGATTGCCCAAATTGTTATACGCTTCGGTATCACCGTGCTCAATGGCCAGCCGGTAATTCGCTTCAGCCTCTTCATACCGCTTGAGTTCGCGGAATAGATAGCCCAAATTGTTATACGCATCAGTGTGTCCGTGCTCAATGGCCAGCCGGTAATTCGCTTCAGCCTCTTCATACCGTTTGAGTTCGCGGAATATAATGCCCAAATTGATATACGCTTCGTTATAACCGTGCTCAATGGCCAGCCGGTAATTCGCTTCAGCCTCTTCATACCGCTTGAGTTTGCCGAATAGATTGCCCAAATTCATATACGCTTTGGTATTACCGTGCTCAATGGCCAGCCGGTAATTCGCTTCGGCTTCTGTGTTTTGCTTGACTTCGCCGAATAGATAGCCCAAATTGAAATACGCAGCGGTATCACCGTGCTCAATGGCCCACCGGTAATTCGCTTCAGCCTCTTCATACCGCTTGAGTTCGCGGAATAGATAGCCCAAATTGTTATACGCATCAGTGTGTCCGTGCTCAATGGCCAGCCGGTAATTCGCTTCAGCCTCTTCATACCGCTTGAGTTCGCGGAATATAATACCCAAATTGATATACGCTTTGGTATCACCGTGCTCAATGGCAAGCCGGAAATTCGCTTCGGCCTCTTCATACCGCTTGAGTTTGCCGAATAGATTGCCCAAAATGAAATACGCTTTGGTATCACCGTGCTCAATGGCAAGCCGGTAATTCGCTTCGGCCTCTTCATACCGCTTGAGTTTGCCGAATAGATTGCCAAAATTGAAATACGCTTTGGTATCATCGTGCTCAATGGCAAGCCGGTAATTCGCTTCAGCCTCTTCATACCGCTTGAGTTCGCGGAATAGATTGCCCAAATTGTTATACGCTTTGGTATCACCGTGCTCAATGGCCAACCGGTAATTCGCCTCGGCTTCTGAATACTGCTTGAGGCTGATAAACAAGTTGCCCAAAATCAAAAAAGCCCGATTATTTCCACCTTTTATCGCTTTTCGAATATATGTTTCTGCCTCTTTATACTCACCTGACGCAAGCAATTTGATGCCTTGCTGCAAATAATAATCGCCACCAATGTCTGCTAATTCCCTGACGAGATCGCTATTACCTGTTTGTTCAAGGTGCAAGCGGGTTTTGTTATAAACTTGCTCCCTTTCGTTAAATTCCAGTTTGTCACTGTTGATGAGTGCGCTGGCATAGATCATTGCGCCTCTGGGACTCGATGCCTGTGATAATTCTTTATGAAAAACCTTGGCGCGTTCTGCTAGCTCATCTTTTGAACACCACAGCTCAAAGAAACGGGTCAGCCAGATCAATTTGTTCCGGTCTTTACGTCGGCCATAACGCATCAGATACCAGATATTAAAAAACCGCTCTTGTAGTGCATAAAGGTGGTTTTTGGTTGAAGTCGGTATCTTTTCTATCAGCCATTGCTTTTGCAATTGATTGAGTTGGGCGGAGACTTGCTTGCTATCCATGCGTGTTTTTTGCGCAATTTCCTTGGCTGACATCGCATCCCAATTTTTAGCAATGGCATGAATGATGGGTTTTTGTTGTTTTGACAGATCATCCATCCGGTGTTTATAAATGGGTGAAACCTTATCCAGCGTATCTTCCAGATATTGAAAGGTGGTTCCTCTGGGGCCTTCTATTAAAATCTGGAACAACAAAACAATCGTTCTGGGTATGCCTCCGGTTAACCGTCTGAGGGTTTCAATTTTTTCCGGCTCTTCTTGAATGAGCCGTCTGATTTTTTCTTCTTCTTCCTTGCCTGAGTATTTGCCCAGTTTGGTTAATAGGTTGATGGTTTCCTGTTGGTTGATTTCTTTCAGTGTGATGATTTGAAAAAACTGGTAGAAGGGAGCTTTATTATCATAAAAATTTTCAAGGCTGATCGCTGAACCGCCAATAATTCTTATGTTATTGTTCTGGCTTAACACTTCTCTGAGCATTTCTTCTTCATTTTTCGAATAAACTTCAAAAAGCTCGGCCAGATTATCAATAAATAGAATGATTTTTTTGTTTGCCTTAAGCAGATAACTGTCCAGAAGCTTAAATGCAGCTTTAGGGTTATCTTCCAAAGCTTCCATTTTTTCCAGTAAACCGGCGAATTGATCCGCATAGAGCGAATGCTCTGTTAATTCTTCGGCAATATGTTCCCAAAAAGTAAACAACGAGGTAATGCCGTACTCTTCTTCTCGAAAAAGAAGTGGAATTAGCCATTGTGAAAGGTCTTTATCTTCTTCAACTTCTATCGATAACCGGGTCAGCAAGGTGCTTTTGCCGGAACCTCTGATGCCTTGAACGATGAAATGTTGCTCGGGGTACAACATCTTGGAACATTTAATAGCCTTCCAGAGCTTATCGAACTCCTTTAAACGGATGACAAAAGTATCTTTTATGGTTGCATTCGATGCGTTTTGCGGATTGTAGAGCTTAATGGCCTCTTTAAAGTGTTCTATCGGCATAACGTCTCCACCATTCTTTTAAAATCGGCGAGGTAAATTTAAACGATTTTTCCTTATGTTCAAAAAGGTAGCCGTCATGCTCAAGGCAATCCAGAATATAGTTGCCGTTCAGGTGTTGATGCTTTTCATCCTGAAAAATATTGTAGATTTCGTTAAGACTCAATTCGCCTGTTTCGGTGAGCTTATCCAAAATGATTTTGGCGAGTTTGGCTTCATCTTTTTCGAAGCGATTGAGGCGCTCTGCCCAGTGGTTGAAAGTGGTTCTGTAATTTCTATCAAAAAGTAATTCAAAGGCTCTGTCTACATCAGCCTCGGTTGGGTTTTCTATATCCTCATCGCAACATAAATCTTCAAGCCTTAGCCATAAAGCTTCAATGTAATACGGCATTAACCATTCAATTTTTTGCAACAAATAAATGGCGATGGATTTATCAAGTGAGAGCTTACTTTCGTTGTTATTTGCCAGAAAGTCGATAAATGCTATCGCGCTGGCTTCTGTGAGCGGGTCTATGGCAACCTTATCCCTGTCATTAATCAGACCGGAGGAGTCAAGACGATTCGCCAGAGTATCCAGACCTATCGAGCCTGTAAAAATAAACTGTACCTTTTGGCTAAGTTCGGTATTTTGGCAAAGGCTTCTGGTGTTGGCTAAAAAATCAATTGCAGCTTGTTTGCCTTGGTTATTGTTGATTTTCTCCAGAACATCAGGGTATTCATCCAGAACCAATATCAACTTTTGATCTAATTCCAACCCGTTAATGACTTTTTCCAGATCCGAGGCTGTCAGCTTGTACTTGCTATTCTGGAAGGATATGCCGGCATCACCAAATTCAATGCCTTTGATATTACCTAGAATTGAAGTGATCAATTCCTTGCTTTTGTGACTTAGCTTGTCAAGTCTGTTGGTAAACTCGGAGCCATGTAGTTTTTCGAGTATTTCTTTATAAAATTCATGCTCGGTATTGCACGACTGAACCATGGTATACAAAAACACATAACCTTGCTACGGATTGTTTTCCAAATGCCTTAAAAGAGATGTTTTACCAACGCGGCGTGGTGCCAGCAGCAGTAAGTGTCCACCCCTCTTCAATCGCCGCCAAACTCTGTCCTCATCTTTTGGCCTGGAAAAATACTTATCCCCAAAAATAACCTGACCTGTCATAATTACGCCTCAATATAACAATAAATTTTTTGTTATAATATATAGCAATAAATTAATTGTCAATTTAGATGGCATAATAATTTTTGTTAACCTATTTTGAGAAGCTATATTTGCGCTGTTCATTGAATAAGTATATTTGTAGAAAAACTGACAAATAGACGCTTCCACACAACAAATTTGAAGTTAATCCATAACAAAGTTGACCCGATAGTTTGTAATAGATTTCAGGTAAACTATGTTTTTTATCATCGCGGATTACCCTCCGTTTCACCCCCGTTTACGCGTTATTTTTTACGCCTGATTCGGTTCAGCGTCACCCCACGAATCCTGCGTTTTTGGGAGACGGCTCAAGTCGTCTATAACATGCACCGAATGAGGGACTGTGTTTGACCACTGCCATAACACGAGATTACAGTTATTTTCCGAGCAGCCGGGCGCGAAACTACGCACCAGCAAACCAGCTACGCCATTGGTCTGTAACCGATCCGCCAGCAACCAGGTAGGCGGCTCCCGATTTTGATCAGCCATATCTTCCCAAGCACAGCCAAGCTCGACGGGTGTGCATCCTATGATACGTTGCACCTCTGAATTGTTAAGATCGGCGACATTATCACAGTCCACCTGGTAAGCGACCAATGTCATCGGTTGAGGTTTGAACGGAAAGCCCTGTTGCGCTTCCATCCATGCAGTCGTTGGATCTAATGAGGTATAGAGCGCATTAATTCCGGGCCGGTTGAAGCGGCCGCCATATTTTTTTGCGCCCTCACCCGAAAGCGGCGTATAGGCCCACATGGGATGGTGGGCCCGATAGACGATGCCGGTGTAGCGGCAGACGGGTACTTTCAAGCGTAGCCGCCATCAGCGATACGGGAGAGATAGGCTTTAACCGCATCCGCACGTCCTTCTTTTACCAAATCCTCGGCCGTTTTATCGCCGAATGAAGGCAGCGGTTGAGAGCGGAACCACGCAAAAGCACGCCCTTCACCACCGGACCACTGAGCGACCCGGTTTATGATTTCCACCGTAT
>Ga0194062_1000890_pt1 | contig 12530 bp, 12 predicted proteins | sample SepL2225m_MetaG_FD_155481 | JGI IMG/M metagenome (GOLD analysis project Ga0194062, IMG submission 155481) | Anoxic zone freshwater microbial communities from boreal shield lake in IISD Experimental Lakes Area, Ontario, Canada - Sep2016-L224-25m | ecosystem: Environmental > Aquatic > Freshwater >... | reverse complement strand
TTACGCTGATCGCAAAAATCGGCGCAAACCAGTCGAACCAATTCACGAAGAGTTATCTGAGCCACTCTCCGAAATCTTGGGCGACACCTATGGCTTGATCGTTTATCAAGAGCAGGTAATGGCAATCGCGCAGAAGGTCGCTGGCTTCTCGCTGGGACGCGCGGACTTATTGCGTAAAGCAATGGGTAAGAAGAATAAAGAGATCCTTGATAAAGAGTATGTGAATTTCGAAGCAGGAATGGTTGCTGGCGGTTTTGGTAAGAACGCCATCAAAAAGCTCTGGGATACCCTGATTCCATTCTCCGACTACGCATTTAACAGAGCGCACTCCGCTGGATATGGATTGGTTTCATATTGGACCGCCTACTTAAAGGCGAATTTCCCCACCGAATATATGGCGGCGCTACTAACGAGCGTGCGCGATGATAAAGATAAGAGCGCCCTCTATCTCAACGAGTGTCGTCGGATGGGAATCAAGGTTTTACCACCGGACGTTAATGAATCGGCATCTGATTACACGCCACTCGCTGCGGATATCCGTTTCGGATTAACTGCGATTCGCAATGTCGGCGAGAATGTTGTCGGGTCGATCGTTACTAACCGTGCGAGCAAGGGCCGTTACCTCTCCTTCGGCGACTTCTTGGCAAAGGTTGATCAGCAGGTTTGCAACAAGAAGACCATTGAATCTCTTATTAAGGCCGGAGCCTTTGATTCGCTGGGAGCAACCCGTCGTGGATTAATGATGGTCTATCTCGAAGCGATCGATTCCGTGAGCGAGGCCAAGCGGGCAGAGGCGATCGGTCAATTCGATCTCTTTGGTAGCACCGAGAGCGCGGCGTCGACCAGCGTGAGCGATGTGGAACTCGATATCCCGAAGGATGAATGGGATAAGAACATGCTCCTCAGCTATGAGCGGGAGATGCTCGGACTCTATGTATCCGACCATCCACTACTCGGAGTCGAACATGTTTTGCGTGCAGCCGTTGATATGCCGCTCTCCCAAATCGCTGAAGATTCAGTCGGACACGAACAGATCGTCACCATCGGTGGATTAATCACCCAGATACAGCGCAAAGTTTCTAAACAAGGCAACTCATGGGCCATTGTGTCGATCGAGGATTTGGAAGGTGCGGTTGACGTCCTCTTCTTCGCAGCCACTTATCAGACTCATGCAATGAATCTGATGGAAGACCGAGTTATTGTCGTGCGCGGAAGAATTGATAAGCGAGAGGAAGCACCTCGAATCACCGCGTTGGAAATGACAATTCCTGATATCTCTGGCGCTCCGACTGGACCTTTTGTTATTACGATCGATGCCGCCCGCGTCACCGCTCCACTTGTCGATCGGATGAAGGAGATCCTGCGCTCTCATCCTGGTCCGCGCGAAGTTCATTTAAAGCTCGATGATGGAAAGAAGGGTTTGGTGATGAAGATTGACGATGACTTGCGCGTCACCGCTTCACCAAGTTTGAGCGCAGATCTAAAGTCAGTGCTGGGACCAGACTGCCTAGTCTCCTAAGAAGAGGGGTCGGGCGAGTTATTAGGTCACAGGTTGGCTCGCCACGCTTTAGAATATGCGAGTGAATCCTGGCATCGCGATCCCTCTAATCGATCTGCGGGGGAAAACGCTCTCCAAAGCGGATTATAAGAGAGCAATCCCGCGCGCCAATCTTGATGTTGCCCGCGCTATGGCGGCGATTGAACCAATCCTGCACCGCGTGAAAAATGGAGACGAAGCCACTCTTAAAGAATTGGCGCTGGAGTTCGATGGGATTTCTCCTGCGCACATTCGCGTACCGCGCAGCGCTATTGATCAAGCGCTAGTTGAGTTGGATCCGGCGGTCAAGATTGCGCTAGAGATCTCCATCGGACGCATCCGCGCTGTTCATGAATCGCAAACCCGGCGAACCGAGCGAATAGATGTTGTTCCTGGTGCCAGTGTCACCCAGAAATGGATCCCGGTAGATCGGGTAGGACTGTATGTCCCCGGCGGTAACGCGGTTTATCCCAGTTCGGTTCTGATGAATGTAATTCCGGCGCAGATTGCTCGAGTACCCAGCATCGCGGTGGCCTCTCCGCCACAGCGCGAGTTCGATGGATTACCGCATCCCACGATTCTCGCCGCCTGTGCGCTGCTTGGCATTTACGAGGTTTATGCCGTTGGAGGAGCGCAAGCCATTGCCATGTTCGCTTATGGGGTGGATGGACTCTGCGAACCGGTGGACCTGGTAACTGGCCCTGGCAATGTTTATGTCGCCGCAGCTAAACGGGCGTTACGTGGATTGATAGCTATTGACTCTGAAGCCGGACCTACCGAAATTGCAATCCTGGCCGATGAAAGCGCCATCGCCAGCGATGTTGCGGCAGATTTAATCAGTCAGGCGGAGCACGATGTTAACGCTGCAGCTGTTCTCGTCACGACTTCAACGACCCTTACCGACGCTGTCACAAGCGAGTTGGCAATTCGAGTTGCTCGCACGCGCCACTCCGAGCGAATTCGCGCCGCACTCACTGGGGTGCAATCTGCGATCGTGCTCGTTGACTCTATAAAGCAAGGCATCGATGTAATGAATGGCTACGCCGCCGAACATCTTGAACTTCATGTGAAGGAAACCGTGGCCGTCGCTTCGGAGATTCGCAATGCTGGCGCGGTCTTCATTGGCAGATTCGCACCAGTCTCACTGGGGGATTACTCCGCTGGTTCAAACCATGTACTACCAACCGGTGGATGCGCTTGTCACTCCAGCGGACTCTCCGTGCAAACATTTCTCAAGGGCGTCAACTTCATCGAGTATGACGAGAGTTCGTTTATGGATATTGCCGCCACGGTAATTACACTCGCCAACGCAGAGGATTTGCCGGCTCACGGCGAAGCGATGAGCGCACGCTTTGAGGAGAAGAAATAATGGTTCAATCACAATGGCCTTACTGGTTGCCGCTACGCACCGACCTGCGCAATATTTCACCGTATGGCGCTCCGCAGTTAGATGGCGTCATCGCGCTCAATACCAATGAGAATCCCTTCCCGCTGCCCGCTGAAGTTGTGGAAGCGATGTCTACCAAACTCACTTCGGTAATGGCAGATCTCAATCGCTATCCAGATCGGGATGCCCACGGACTTCGTCAGAAATTGGCTCATTACATTACACAAAGCACGAGTGTTGAGGTGAGTGAAGAGAACATTTGGGCGGCCAATGGCTCCAATGAAATCTTGCAGACGCTCTTTCTGGCTTGCGGGGGAGCAGATCATCTTGCGCTGGGGTTTACTCCGTCTTACTCCGTCCACCCCCTGATTGCTCAAATTACAAAGACGCCGTGGTTCGCTGGAAGTCGCGATGCAGATTTTGGAATTGATATCGCCAAGGCAAAGAAATTAATCCGCGAAAAGTCTCCACATTTGGTCTTTGTCGCAACTCCAAATAATCCATCGGGGACGTCCACATCCATCTCCGACCTTAAGGAGCTGGCGGAAGCGACTGGATCGGTAGGCGGACTTTTCATCGTGGATGAGGCGTATGCGGAATTTTCAGATGAACCTTCCGCAGTGACACTTTTGGCAGATTTCCCGCATGTGGTAGTTGTGCGCACGATGAGCAAGGCCTTCGCCTTCGCCGGAGCGCGCACCGGATATTTGATTGCTAAACCAGCTGTTGTTCTAGCCGCGCTGATTACACGCCTGCCCTATCACCTGAGTTCTTTGACGCAAGCGGCTGCAGAAACGGCGCTGGAATTTGCCCCTGCGATGCAGTCTGAGATCGAAGTATTGATTGCAGAGCGCGAGCGCGTAGCCAGTGCCATCACCGAGGTGGGATATCGCGTGGTTCCAAGTTCTGCGAACTTCCTGCTCTTTACTGGATTTGCCGGAGAGCCAAGCGCGCTGTGGCAGGCCTTCCTCGACCGTGGAATTTTGATCCGAGATATCGGGCTGCGAGGATTTTTGCGTGTGACGATAGGAACTCCATCAGAAAACGAACAATTCATCGCGGCACTCCGCGAAATTGCGGAATAATTCCCCCTCTACCGAAGGAAGAATCTCATGACAGCACCGCGCATCGCGACCGTTAAGCGCCAGACCAAAGAGTCTGATGTATATGTGCAGTTGAATCTCGATGGCTCTGGCCTTATCGATATCCAGACCGGGGTTCCCTTCTTCGAACATATGTTGTCGCAACTAGGCAAGCATGCAGGTTTTGACCTCACCGTAAAGACAACTGGCGATGTTGATGTTGACTCGCACCACACTGTAGAAGATACCTCGCTCGCCTTTGGCCAAGCGCTGCGCGAAGCGCTGGGCGATAAAGCTGGAATTCGCCGCTTCGGTGACGCGATGGTTCCGCTCGATGAGGTTCTGGTTCAAGCCGCAGTAGATCTCTCGGGACGTCCATACCTGGTGCACCGCCAACCCGAGATCGTAGAGTTGATCGGCACATTTGATACGACCCTGGGGCGCCACATTTGGGAGTCGATCGTCGCCGAGGCGCGGATTGCATTGCACATCCGAGTTCTCGAAGGGCGTAATGCCCACCACGTCTTTGAAGCGCAATTTAAGGCGGTTGCCCGCGCCTTGCGCGATGCTGTTGCCATCGACGGTCGAACGACAGGCATTCCGTCGACAAAGGGCTCTCTTTGATCGCAATTTTCGATTACGGTTCCGGAAATCTGCGATCGGCGCAACGGGCCTTTGCTTTGACGGGCCATGAAACGATGGTCACCTCGGATCCCGATCTCTGCCTTGCAAGTGATGGTCTGATAGTCCCCGGGGTCGGTGCCTATGGCGCTTGTATGGAGCAACTGATTGCAGCAGGCGGTCGTGAAATTATTGCGGCGCGTATTGCGAGTGAAAAACCGATCATGGGAATTTGTGTAGGTGCGCAGATTCTCTTCAGTGCAGGAACTGAAAAAGGTGGACACGTCGGACTGGGAGTCTTTGCCGGAGAAGTGAGTCTGATCAATGCACCGATCTTGCCGCATATCGGTTGGAACAATGTTCACTCCGAGCCCTCTTCCATACTCTTCCAAGGATTGCAGGACGAATCCTTTTACTTCGTGCACTCTTTTGCCGCGAAGAACGCTGTTGCAGATGCAACAAATAGTTGGTGCACGTATGGTGAAGATTTCCTCGCCGCGGTAGAACGCGGACCAGTGAGCGCAGTGCAATTTCATCCAGAGAAGAGCGGCGCAGTAGGAGCACGACTTATTTCTAATTGGGCGGGAACCTTATGAGCAAGATCTTGGAATTGCTTCCAGCCATCGATGTAAAAGGTGGTTTGGCTGTGCGGTTGGTACAGGGCGAATTATCTGCAACGAGCAAGTATGGGCAGCCACTCGAAGTGGCCGCAGAATTTGTGGCGGCGGGGGCGGAGTGGATCCACTTGGTTGACCTAGACGCGGCCTTTGGAACTGGAAGCAATGCGGCGCTGCTGGAAAGTGTGATCAAGAGCGTAGATCTCAAGGTTGAGCTCTCCGGCGGAATTAGAGATGACGAATCGCTGCGCCGCGCGCTGGCGACCGGGTGCACACGAGTCAACCTCGGAACTGCCGCGTTAGAGAACCCCGATTGGACCGCAAAAGTTATTGCTGAATTTGGTGATCGCATCGCAGTTGGCCTCGATGTGCGCGGGCATACTCTCGCCGCTCGGGGCTGGACCCAAGAAGGTGGAGATCTTTTCGAAACCCTGGAGCGATTAGAACGCGATGGATGTTCGCGCTACATCGTGACCGACGTTGCCAAAGATGGAACGCTGCAAGGGCCAAATCTGGAACTTTTGCGTGAGGTCTGTGCCGCCACCAATAAGCCGGTGGTCGCGAGTGGCGGAGTGTCGAGTTTGGAAGATCTCATCGCAATTCGTGCCCTCACGGAAATTGGTGTCGAAGGTGCGATCGTAGGTAAGGCGCTTTACGCTGGAGCATTTACCCTGCCACAGGCTTTAGCGATCGCCAGTCGATGACGTTATCTAAACGCGTAATCCCGTGCCTTGATGTAGCGGCAGGTCGTGTTGTTAAAGGGGTAAATTTTAGAGACCTAGTCGACGCTGGTGACCCGGTGGAATTAGCGAAGATATATGGTGACGCAGGTGCTGATGAACTTACCTTTCTTGATATTTCTGCATCGGTGGAAGATCGCTCGACTACTCTGGAAATAGTTTCACGCACCGCTGAGCAAGTTTTCATTCCATTGACTGTTGGCGGTGGCATTCGTGAGGCTTCAGATGTTGATCGCTTGTTACGTGCCGGTGCCGATAAAGTTGGTGTTAATACCGCTGCGATTCTTCGTCCCGGCTTGATCAATGAAATTGCCGATAGGTTTGGAAATCAAGTCTTGGTGCTCTCTGTTGATGCCCGCCGTGGAGCAACGGCATCTGGTTTTGAAGTAACTACTCATGGCGGACGAACCGGCACCGGGATCGACGCCTTCGCCTGGATCATCGACGCGACGAGTCGAGGAGTCGGTGAAATCCTGCTCAACTCTATGGATGCCGATGGCACTCGGGCTGGTTACGACACCGAGATGATCCGTCAGGTGCGCGAGATTACTCATGTGCCCTTGATCGCGAGTGGCGGAGCGGGCAAATTAGCAGATTTTTCTCAGGCCTTGGCAGCCGGCGCAGATGCCCTACTGGCGGCGAGCGTCTTTCACTTTCAGACCTTTACGATTGGTGAGGTTAAGGCGGATCTCGCTCGTCATGGATATTCGGTACGCCTTTAGTAAGGGTTAAGGCAGAATAGGCGCGTGGATATCCCAGTTGAAGTTGCAGCGCGGTTCTCCGAAGGGACGCTTGTCGCGGCAATAGCCCAAGATGTCACAAATGGCGAGGTTCTGATGATGGCGTGGATGAATGAGGATGCGCTGCAAGAAACACTTGCGACAGGACGCGTAACCTATTGGAGTCGGAGCCGAAACCAACTCTGGACCAAAGGTGAGAGTTCGGGTCACACACAAAAATTGATCAGTGCAAGCTACGACTGCGATGGAGATGCGCTCTTGCTACAAGTTGAGCAGGTAGGCGCTGCCTGCCACACTGGTGAGCGCAGTTGTTTCTTCCGCGCGATTGGGGTTGCAGAGTGAGCCTGCGTTCAATGACCCTCGAAGAGTTTCGCGCGTATGCCGCCGAGTTCAATGTAATTCCAGTTTCGCGACGCTATCTGGCCGATAGCCAGACACCGCTCTCGCTCTATAAAAAATTGGCGCAGGATCGTGCCGGCACCTTTCTTCTCGAGTCAGCTGAACACGGTGGCGTCTGGTCGCGCTATTCATTTATCGGCATTAAGAGCGTGGCAACTTTAACCGAGAAGGATGGCAAGGCGACTTGGATCGGCACCGCTCCTTCAGGTGCACCAACCGACATTGATCCACTCGAAGCGCTCAAAATCACCGCGCAACATCTGCGCTCTCCTCATATTCCACACCTCCCACCTTTGACTGGTGGATTGGTTGGCTATGCCAGTTATGAAATCGTTCGACGTCTGGAGCGGTTGCCCTCCTTGGCGCACGATGACCTGCACATTCCCGAAATCGCATTCATGCTGACCTCTGATCTTGCGGTCTTCGATCACTTTGATGGAACCCTGACTTTGATCGCTAATGCAATCAACTGGGATGGAAGTTCCGAGCGCGTCGATGATGCTTACTTCGATGCGATCGCTCGCCTCGATGCTCTTGAAGTGCAATTACAAACTCCGCACGATGGGGGAGTGAGCCACCCGCTCGTCGCTAAGAAGCCCGCTTATCGCCGCGATATGAGTTCGGTTGATTATCAGGCGAAGGTTGAAATTCTGAAGGAAGAGATCCGCGCCGGTGAGGCATTCCAAGTTGTGCTCTCGCAGCGCTTCGTGATGGAAGCCACCGCCGATGCCTTTGAAATTTATCGTGCCCTGCGCGCATCAAATCCCAGCCCGTATATGTACCTCTTTCGCTTCGCCGACGGACTCTCTGTTGTTGGTTCTAGCCCAGAGGCGCTGGTGAAGATCAATGGAAGTGATGTGATGATCCATCCCATCGCTGGGACTCGCCCTCGTTCTGCTGATCCGGAAATTGACCTGCGCTACGGCGTGGAACTATTGGCAGACCCTAAGGAGCGCGCCGAGCATCTCATGTTGGTTGATCTCGGGCGAAATGATCTGGGCAGAGTCTGTAAACCCGGCAGCGTTGAAGTTGTGGAATTTATGCAGGTCGAACGTTTCTCGCATGTAATGCATATTGTTTCAACAGTTACTGGACAACTAGCCGAAGATTCCAGTGCCGTGGAAGCCCTACTTGCCGTCTTTCCGGCGGGCACCCTCTCTGGCGCTCCGAAGCCAAGAGCGATGGAAATTATTGAGGAGAACGAACCGACTCGACGCGGTATCTATGCTGGAACTATCGGATACCTGGATTTCCGCGGAAATATTGACACCTGTATTGCAATTCGCACCGCTGTGCTGAAGGACGGAAAAGCATATGTACAGGCGGGAGCTGGAATTGTTGCCGACTCAGTTCCGTTGACCGAAGATCAAGAGTGCGAAAATAAAGCCGCGGCGGTTCTCGGCGCAATTGCGACTGCCAATGAAATGCGATCGCTCTAAGTGCTTATTGTTAAGTTGATGATTGTTGCAGGATTACTCCTCCTCTTTATTTACTTCTCTATCCGTCTTACCCGGCGCGGGCTTTCCAAGCGTTATGAACCACGCGCAACAACTCCGTGGAACTCTCTCAACGAGGGGGAGGATCCATCGGTATGAGTACGGTCCTAGATTCAATCGTTGCTGGGGTGCTGGAAGATCTGAAGGCGCGGGAAATCCCGCTGACGCAACTGCGCGAACAAGTGGCAAACGCTCCTGTAGTTCGCAACGCCTTTGACGCACTCGCCAAACCTGGAATGCAGATCATCGCAGAGGTGAAGCGGTCCTCACCTAGCAAAGGCGCTCTCGCATTGATTGGTGATCCTGCAGAACTCGCTTCGAAGTACGAATCGGCTGGCGCCGCAGTGATAAGCGTTCTGACTGAGGGTCGTCGATTTGGCGGAAGTTCTACCGACCTCGTTGCGGTTCGCAGTGCGATCACTATTCCGGTGCTGCGCAAGGATTTCATCGTTACGGAATATCAAGTGCTTGAAACTCGTGCCCTCGGTGCCGATCTCCTGCTTTTAATCGTGGCGGCACTGGACGATAGTCAGCTACGAGATTTTCAAGCTCTGGCCTTCGAGTTGGGTTTAAGCGTTCTCGTTGAAGTTCACGATGAAGCCGAACTGGATCGGGCGCTCGCAGTGAATGCCAAAATCATTGGCGTAAATGCCCGAAACTTGAAGACCTTGGAAATTCACGATGAGGCATTCGCTCGATTACTGCCACTGATTCCGAGTGATCGAATTAGGGTTGCCGAATCTGGGATTTCTACCCGCCAACAAGTAGAGGCAGCGGAAGCAGCTGGCGCAAAAGCGATATTGGTCGGCGAAACCTTGGTGCGCGCAGGTGACCCAGCCCTCGCAATTTCAGCCCTCCTCGGTAGATAGCCTGCTGGTACCGTTCGCAGATGAGCGTTGCTGTTGATTCCAACATTATTGGCCACTTTGGACCCTATGGCGGACGTTTCGTACCCGAAGCGCTGATCGGCGCCCTCGATGAATTGGCGCTTGCCCACGAAGTGGCGCTGAAGGATCCAGTCTTTCAGGCCGAGTTAGCCGAATTGCACCGTACCTATACCGGTCGCCCAAGCATCATCACCGAAGTCAAGCGCTTTGCAGAACATGCCGGGGGAGCTCGCATCCTTCTTAAGCGCGAAGATTTAAACCACACCGGCAGTCATAAGATCAACAACGTTTTAGGTCAGGCCTTACTAACAAAGCGCATGGGTAAGAAGCGGATTATCGCGGAGACTGGTGCCGGTCAACATGGAGTTGCCGCGGCGACTGCAGCAGCGTTGATGGGCCTGGATTGCGTTGTTTATATGGGCGAAGAAGATACAAAGCGTCAGTCACTTAATGTGGCGCGTATGAAATTACTCGGGGCCGAAGTAATCCCCGTAACCCAGGGAAGTAAGACGCTTAAAGATGCGATTAACGAGGCGATGCGCGATTGGGTCACCAATGTTGAGACAACCCATTATTTGCTAGGAACGGTCGCTGGACCTCATCCCTTTCCAACCATGGTTCGCGACTTTCATCGCGTCATTGGAGTAGAAGCGCGCGAACAGTGCCTGGAGTTAATGGGACGTCTGCCCGATGTCATTCTTGCCTGTGTTGGAGGCGGTTCCAATGCGATTGGAATCTTCCATCCCTTCTTGGAGGACACCAGCGTCAGACTTGTGGGACTTGAAGCGGGCGGATCCGGAATTGAATCTGGGCTGCACGCTGCAACGATCAGCGGTGGTTCTCCAGGAGTCCTCCATGGAACTCGCTCCTATGTATTGCAAGATGAGAATGGCCAGACCGTGGAGTCTCACTCCATTTCGGCGGGGTTGGATTATCCCGGAGTCGGTCCGGAGCATGCTTATCTGAACGATATTGGTAGAGCGGAATATCGCCCGATTACAGATGCGCAAGCGATGGAAGCATTTGCCCTACTCTGTAAGACAGAAGGAATCATCCCTGCGATTGAGAGCGCGCATGCGCTGGCTGGCGCGATGCAAATTGGTAAAGAACTGGGATCTGAAGCAGTACTTCTCGTGAATCTCTCGGGGCGTGGCGATAAAGATGTGCAAACTGCCGCCGATTACTTTGGAATTCCACTGTAATGAGTACTCCTCTCGACGAACTATTTGTAAGAACACGCTCTGAAAATCGGGCAGCTCTCATTGGCTATCTACCTGCTGGGTTTCCATCGCAGCAAGGTTGTATTGATGCACTCACCGCAATGGTCGAAGGCGGAGTCGATGCCATCGAAATCGGTTATCCCTATAGCGATCCCGTTATGGATGGGCCGGTTATACAGGCGGCAGCGGATACATCGCTGCGCAACGGAACTGGCGCAGCAGAAGTGATGACGACGCTGGCTGCCATTGCAAAGATTGCACCCACAGTTGTTATGACGTACTGGAACCCAATTGAAAGATATGGCGTCGATAAATTTCTCGCAGATATTAAGGGTAATGGGGGATCGGGGGTCATTACTCCTGATCTGACTATCGAGGAGTCCGAGCCTTGGATCGCAGCATCACGAAGCCATGACACCAACCGAATTTATGTTGTTGCTCCAAGTACTTTGGAAGAGCGCTTGAAGCGGGTAACGGCTGCCACTTCAGGCTTTGTATATGCCGCATCCTTGATGGGAGTCACGGGAACTCGCACAACCGTATCCAGTAGCGCACGAGGACTCGTTTCTCGACTCCGTGAGGTTACCGATCTTCCGATTGCAGTTGGTTTAGGAGTTTCTACTCCAGAGCAGGCCCGCGAAGTGGCGCAATATGCCGACGGAGTGATTGTCGGATCAGCATTCATTCGCTTGCTGCAAGATGCCTCAACTCCCGACGCGGGAGTAGCGCAGGTGCGCTTGTTGGCGCAGGAATTATCGAAAGGTTTACATCGTTCCTGAGAAAGTTCTGCAGCCAATGAGAAGATAAATACGGGTAATATGGCCTCTTGGAAAGTAAATTTGGCATCTAAAAGACAATTTCAGAATATGAGGAGAAGAGAAGATGGCTAATAAAAAGCAGGCGAGTGAGAAAAAAGGCGATAAGACCACGCGCTACCTTGTTATCGGAATGATTGCCTTTATAGTCCTTGCCGGGGTGGGTGCTTCCCTCGCTAAGAATAATTCAAACTCGCATGTCACTCTTCCTTCGACCGTCTCTAAAGCAAATGGATATGGAATTACCTTTAATCCAACCGCCAAGGTTAAAGTTGATGTTTACGAAGATTTCCGTTGTCCAAATTGCCGCAACTTTGAAGCGGTGAATAATTCCTATGTCAATGGCTTAGTTCGCGCCGGGAAGATTCAGGCCGTGTATCACCCAATGCATTTCATCGCCTCTGATTCGCAACTGACCGCTGCAGCGGTTGCATGCGCTGCCGATCAAGGTAAGTTCCTCGAGCTCCACACAGCTTTATATGTCAATCAGCCTTCAGCTACTCAGATGGCTGAAAATTCTCCATATTGGACCAACGCGCAATTGATCTTGCTTGGCCATTCCGTGGGAATTACTTCAAAGACCTACGACACCTGCATTAATGACGGTAAGTACTTAAAGTGGACTGACAACATCAATAACGATGCCGCTTCTAAGAATATTAATGCAACTCCTACGATCATTATCAATGGCAAGACAATCCCGTTAGCGACCGCATACGACGCCAAGAAATTTACCAAGGTGCTGACAGACCTTGGTGTTAAGTAGCCAGATCCTTGTTTGATCGATTTATCCCAACTCCGTCGAGTTCATCGATTGAGTTGGGAGCGGTCACACTTCATTATTATGCGCTCTGCATCCTTCTCGGAATAATTGTTGCTCTTGCAATTGGAAGATTACGCTGGCGCGCGTCGGGCGGCGTCACGAGCGAACTCTATGATTTAGCAATTTATGTCATTCCTGCTGGAATTATTGGTGGTCGGCTATATCA
>Ga0194062_1000888_pt1 | contig 12534 bp, 13 predicted proteins | sample SepL2225m_MetaG_FD_155481 | JGI IMG/M metagenome (GOLD analysis project Ga0194062, IMG submission 155481) | Anoxic zone freshwater microbial communities from boreal shield lake in IISD Experimental Lakes Area, Ontario, Canada - Sep2016-L224-25m | ecosystem: Environmental > Aquatic > Freshwater >... | reverse complement strand
ATACCGGTGCAAAAATAGGAACCAATTCCCCTCCGGCAAAGGTTATGCGTCCCAGTGTTTTTTGGTGGTCGAGTTTTAAGAGCAAGGACATTCCGCTTTTCGTTGTATTTTTTTCCACTTCCAATGAAAACCTCCTATCCAAAAGCGTCGCCGACCCCTGGTTGGTAAGGGACAAAATCGGCGTATTTTCGAGCAAAACGGTTATTTTGTCATTTTCTTTTGTGGCATTCAGTTTTCCAGCGCCATCAAAATTCTCAAAAAATATCCCCGTTTCGCCTGCTTTGGGAGCCCGTAAAAAGAGCTCAGGGGTTTGCAAAAATCGTAATTGGTACGCCGCCAACGGCGTAAAGGAAAGCGGATCAAACAGAGAAACTCGGAGGGGTTCGGTACTCGAGAGCACCGCTTCCACGGCATTGTCGGTAATATTCAGCGTTCCATCATGCGTTACCGTGGCACGCCAAGGGGTGGTAAGAGCAGGAGAAACCGGCGCAGAAATAGCCTCTGCTTTTTGAGAATTGAGGACCATTTGCTCCGCTTGAGGACGAGTAGTTCCAAATTTTCCCAAGGGTGTTCCGGTAACAATGGTGTACAGCGCATTAATCGGATTTTCTTGAAAAAATTTATTATCGAATGAAACGGAAATGGGGATCTCAAACAGAAAATCTCCAACATTAGCAGCCGTAAGCTTTCCGCGTACCATTCCGGTTTTTCCTCCTGTGGCAATAGTAAGAGTATTCCCGGAAACACTTGCCGTTGCTAAGGCTTTAGAATTGTCGGTAATGGTAACAGAAACAGCTTTATCAGTCACCGGAATTTCTTTTCCAAAGGCATTTAAAAATTTTACTTCATAATTCGTGGATGATCTCAGGGAAAGTGCCGTGGGGTGCGGAAAAATTTGCATACTCGTGGGAACATTTTCTTCCAGCGCAATACCCGAGAGATCAAGGGATGCGCCACGAACACCGGGACTGGTAGCAAAAACGGTAATTTTTTTATCACTGCGCACTCCTACCGAAAAACTTGCGGAAGAGGAAGTCCCGTCCATTGAAACGGTTTCGGGGGTCACCACCCCTTCGGTAGGATTGTCTACTGCCGCAGAAACCTCTATTTCACTTTTTTCAAAGGGTTGATTTTGGGAATCTTTGAGCGTTGCAGAAACCTCATACCCCTTTACAAGCCCTTTAGTCGCATTTCCCACCACACTCAGTTCTAATTGAGGATTGGTTTCTACCGGTACTGTAAGCACTTGGGTCCCTAAATTTTCTGCCGTAATACTGAGAGAAATATTGGGAACACCAGCGTTGGGAATTAAATGGAGAAATGCTTCTCCCGAATAAGTCGCTACTTGAAAACCATCCATAAAAGGATTGGCATCATTTTCTACCCAGGTAAATTGTTCGGGATGCGGAGAAGAAACCGTGATGGTATAAAAACTTCCTTTGGATTGTTGTTTTTTATCGTCTAAAAAAACAAATCGAAAGGTATTGGGAACGCTGGCAATAAGCGGTTGTGAAAAAGTTTGCACTTCCAGGGTTGCCGCAGCGGAGGCAGTGGATTTTTCCCAAGGCTTATTTCGCTCGGTATATGGCTTGTTTTTGGGTCGTTGGTACGAGCACTGTGCAGTTGTAATAATCCCTTTTTTGGCAAGATTTTTGAGCCAGCAAAAAACGGCAGGAATCCATTCCCATATCGGCACTCCTTCCGGAGGACCACACTCATCTTTAGTCTCTTCTTCTGTGGGAGAATTTTGTCCATTGGCTGTATTTGTTTGTACTGCAGCAGCTTCTTGAAAAGCGGCGTATTGCGGGTCTTCTGTTTTTGCTTCTTTGGTTTGCCAAGCAAGGCCGTCTCCTTGGGTTGCAAGATATGCGAGGGAATATCCATTTTTTGGTTTTTGCACAGCATACGGAGCGTTTTCGTTGAGGAAAAGGGAAAAGACCTCTTGATGTTTTTCGTCAATACTGAGCGATTTCCACCGGAGGAAAAGCGCCAGATATGCGGGATCAACATGAAACTTTGAAAGGGCAAGAAATCCCGGCTGGGGAATATTTTTAACGGCAGGAAACTGGAAAATTTGGGCATTGCATTCCGTCCCACGATTCGCAAAAAAATCTTCCGCAGTGCCGTATGTAGTGCCCTGAAAACAATTTTGGTTATTCTCCACCGATAAAGGAACACGAATAGTTCGCCCTCCTTCTGCTAAAAACGCAGAAAAATCTCCTGCCGTTTTTTCATATATCCCTTTTTTCAGGAGCTCTATTTCTTCGGTAATATCGGGATATTGTGCTTTTAAGGGATTTAGTATTCTATTTTTTATGGCAGCCTTTGTGTTTTCATCGAGATTTTTATTTTCCTGCTGGGCAATATAATGAATATAGGAAGAAAACGAGTCATAGACCATGGAGGTAATGATTTCATTTTCTTTTTGGTTTTGTGCATTTTGGAGAGCTGTTTGCAGAGCCGGAATAGTAGGAACACCACCCTCTGGGGCTACCGTAAAAAGGTTCGGGAACGGGAGCTTGCGCTCATCTCCCACAGGATTTTGAAAACTGATATACCGCACTCCATCCGATGGGAGCGCATCCACAAAAAGGCTGGAAAGCATTTTGGTAATGGTTTCGCCTCTCGGTTCATTATGCACCACCACACTCGAAATTTCTTTTCCGTTAAAACTATGAAAAAATCCATTATTGGCAATTGGAAAAGGCCCCGGAACACCCACTTGGTGAAGATTGACAGTGCGACACGCAGTAAAAGAATTATCAGCCCCCTGTATTTCTTTTGATCCGGTAGGGGTAAAAATATTTTGCACCGCATTATTGGGAACGCACGCCCCAGGATTGAGATAATTGAGAGCACAACATCCTCCCAACATATTACAGGTATTCAAATTTACCCCTCCCATATTCATCTGATAGGTAGTACTCATTTCTGCCTGCACCGAATTAATACCAGCATTTACCGCCGCATCGGTTCGGGGCGATCCACGCAAATACGAGCATTCTTCTGCATTGGAAATTTCCGCAGCATTTTGACCGTGAATAAAATGAGAAACGGGATAAGAGAATCCCTTTCGTTTCACGCTTCCTGGCTCGGTGTATATTGCATTGGTTACCACTCGCACGGTGCGTTGCCAATCGGTTTGAACACGATTGGTAATTTCATTTTCCCACTGAGTATTAACCGATTTTAAAACCTCACTGGAAAGCGTATCCATAAGATATATGAGCTTTGGAACTGTTGTGGCGGTTTGTCCATCCCATCGCCCAGAGTTTTGAATATACAACAGCGCATCTTGCCCATAACTATTGACCACTTCTGGATAAGGGGGGAGGAGTTTTTCTATTTGTTCTTTGGTTTTAATATCGGGAATAAGCGCATTGGAAGATTCTTCCAGCATCGCATTAAAAGGAGATGTACTGGGGTCTTCGTCTATTTGTCCGTCTCCGTCATTATCTTTTCCGTCCCGTTCATCTTCATCTATTTTTCCGTCATGATCGTTATCGATTCCCAAAAAATCGTTTCCAGGATCTTCATCTACTTTTCCATCCCCATCATTGTCTTTCAGATCCAAACCGTCTTCGTCTATTTTTCCGTCCCCGTCATCATCCTTTCCTTCTGAAGGATTGATATTTTTAGAAAATGCCTCATTCACGCGTTTATACAGATGTTTGTTGTACCGATAATACGCAAGATCTTCTGCAAAAGTTTGACGGGCTTCGTATTGGCCCAACATTTCGGGAAAAACCCCCTTCGATTCGGCAGTGAGATCCGCAAAGAAGACTTTATCGTCTGCCGGCATTTCTCCGTTTTTTATTTTTTCATGCGTGGTATGGTTTTTGTCAAAAAAGGCCGAGAGCTCTTCCGAACTTCCGTTTAAAACCCCATGCCAAATTTCAGCTTTTACACTGTTTCCAGAAGCATTGCGGATAAATTTCTGAACATCTTGCTGCCAGGTAAAAACCGTATCGGTAAAATCGGTATACGGGAAAACACTGGTCACCTCATATTTTCCATCCGAAATGGTTGGAAGCCCTATATTGCCTAAAAAAACAGCACCTTTTAACTTATAGTGGTTATTTCCTCGTATTTCTCCTTCTAAATACAATTTTTCTAAAATACTGTAGATTTCTGGAGGCGTAGATTTTTCAGGAATAGGAAGAACCAGAGCTTTGGTGCGTGGAAGTGCAGCTTGTACATCTCGGGCATAGCGATAAATTTTCCCCGTAAGGGTTCCGGTATTATCTTCACGCCCCACTTCGTACAGATTATCCGAAACCAGGATTGCCACCAAATCATATTCTTCTTCTTTTGCAGCAGAAACCGTTAACGGACGCCATTCTACCAGCATGGGAATTATAATTGCCAGAGACAAAACGACGGAAAGAACTCGTTTAAAAAAGAGTTTGAGGGAAAAGCCAGCAGGAATAATTTTTGGTAACAAAAAAAGTCCGCAAAAAAGTCATGGATACGGTACCACAAAGCGAGAAATAGAAAAGTGTTTTCGTTTTTGGTATTGGGCTCGACTGACCGTTAAAAAATTTATTTTCTTGTCATTTTATCTTAAAAATGTAAAATTCCTACAGAAATTTTACATTTTTTACATCTTTTCTCTATGAGTACTATTGCCGTTGATGCACAAATAAAGGACAGGGCAGCAAAAAAAGCAAAAAGTGATCGTATTCCGTTGGGAATAGTGACCAGAATTTTATTGGAAGATTATGCAAGAGGGCAAATTACCATTGGGACACGGGCATATACTCCGTTTTATGAAGAAGATATTCAATGGATTCGTGATCATGATGAGCAATTTGGCCCCTTTGAATCCGCACAAAAAGGTATTGATTTTCTCCATTCTCTTCCGCCAACGGTATGAAAATTATTTTTAAGAAGAACTTTGTAAAAAACTATCTCCGTCTTCCAAAAAATCTTCAAGAACAAGTAGATGAAGTCATTCTTCGTTTTGAAAAAGACCCTCAAGATAAAAAACTGAAAAACCATGCACTTGCCGGTATCTATGCGGGTTTAAGGGCTATTTCTGCGGGATATGATCTCCGGATTATTTTTGAAGAAAAGGAGAATTATATGGAAGTGCTACTCTTAAAAGTGGGATCGCATTCATCGGTGTATTAAAGGAGGTGGGTGATTCGTTGTTCCTCCTCGCAATGACGGGACATTCGGGCACCCACAAGGGGCGCCCCTACGAAATTCTTAATTCTTAATTCTCCTATTTTCCCTATAAAAGATTTTCCTCGTGTACTACTCGAACCCCAGAAAAACCCTTTATAAACGCTTTTAACCGTGCAAAAAGGTCGGTCGGTTGTCCCAAAATAAAAGGTTGTGGAGAATAAAAAACCGATCGCACAATTCCGGCAATTTGGTCTTTGGGAACAAACGCCGTGGTTTGCCATGCCCGCGCATCCGAGCTTCCGGTACGATTATCTCCCAGCATAAAATATTGCCCTTCTGGAACCGTATATTTTTGACCATTAAGGGTTGCTTCACTCTGGCAATTATTGGCAGGAATACAGGTTTTTCCTTTATTCTCTTCCGATAAAAAAGCTTCTTTCACCTCTGTTTTCGTTCCATTTTGAGGCGTGACATACACATGCCCCCCCTTAATTTCTACGGTATCACCGGGGATCCCAATAATGCGTTTTACATACGAAGCCTGAATAGAACACGGATTTTCCCCCTGAGGATAAACCATGTTTACGAGCTTATTTTTCCAGCACATAGGCCCAGCAATATCTACCATTTTGGTAACCGGTGGAGTAAATACCACTACTTCTCCCCTCTCGTATCCAGAAACCCGAGGAGTAATGAGGTCCACATAAATATGTTCTTCATCGTGCAAATTGGGCTCCATGGAATGCCCACTCACCTGAAAGGGCAGAGCTATAAACCCTCTCATAACAACAATAATGACAATAAGAATGAGAAAATCCCACAGGAAGGAAAAACCATAAGAAGCCACAGCCTTTACCTCTAGTTTCGGCTCTTCTGGTACTGCTGATTTTTGTTGCTCTTTAAAATTGAGCAGTTGTGCAGCAATAATCACTTCTGCCGATTTCACCGCTTCATCACTCGGAAGACCAGAAGACTGAAATATTTTTTTCATGGCATTACTTTTTTCATCGGGCAAACGAGATTCTTCTTCCGGCATGGACAAAACATAAAAGGGCAAAGCGTACTGTACCAAAAAAGGTTCTGACTATTCTACCAGAAAACACGCAAAAAAAGAAGTCTTCCTCCCTCCTTTTTTTTTCGCTACCGTAGATTTGGAATATCTTTCCCCATTTTCCCATGATGCTCCTCCAAAAATACCTCTTTTCCGGACACCTGGACGATGGTGAGAAGCTCTTTGAAGCGATTCATAAACACCATTTTGAAATATTACCAAAAGCCGTAGCTGCGGGAGCTTTAGGAATTATTGCCCCTTGGACCGCTGTTTTTTTCTTTTCGGCACAATTCCCCTGGTGGGCAGCACTTTTGGTAATGCTCCTGTTTGGGATTTGGATTTTTTACCATATCGTGGATTGGTATTTTGATGTCTGGCTCATTACCAATTTTTCCCTCATTCAAATTGAGTGGCACGGACTTTTTGATAAGTCGGCATCTCGTATTGATTATGAAGACCTGAAAGAAGTGGGATACAGCATTTCGGGAGTTATGGCGAGCAGTATGGATTTTGGGACTGTTACGCTTACCAGTGTTTCAGGTGGAGAAACAGTTCTCGAAAATGTGCCCCATCCTAAAGAAGTAGAAATGATGATTCGAGATTACAAAGCGCGATTTTTGCACAGCCAACATTTTGCAGATTCCGAAAAATTGGAACGCATATTAGACGAAATGGTAAAACGCCATGTGGAGGAGCATGGAATTCGTACCAATCCTTTTGCCACACGGGCGAGGAGGAGGGGGTAAAATGAGGAATATCCCGTCATTGCGAGCTTGCGAAGCAATCCAGGATAAAGAATTACAAATGACAAATAGAGAAGAATTTGTAGGGACATCCCGCAGGGCGGGATGTCCGCATTTGAAATTTATTAGAGACGCCCCGTTGGGGCGTCTTTAATAAATTCCTTATTTTTTGACCACCATTACTGAAAAAGCTACAATGTCGTCATCATTTCATCCTCCTCAAAATGACCATGACCACCGTAAAAAATACGCCTCTTTCTCTTCGATTCCCCTCTCAAACAAGAAACAAACTGGTACTTCTCTCAAAAGCTTCTCGAAGAAGTCAGGCTTCACTGGTTACAGAAGCCGTAGATAACTTTATTGCCAATTATGTGCAATTGCAGGAATGGCAAATAGAAGGGGTAAAACAGGCGATGAAAGAAATGGATGAGGGAAAATGGATTGATGGAGATACGGCTATGGAATGGTTTAATTCTCTAGGAACAGACCATGAAAATCCCATACCAGAAGCAAAATAACGCATACATATGGCAAGAACACTGCATTACCGACTCTCCACAAGCGCTACAAAAGATCTTCAAGACTTACGCTGCTTTCTAAAAGAAAGAATGGAAATAGAGGTTTTTATGGTACTGAGAAAAAGAATAGTAACTGCTATTACCCTCATCCGAGAATTTCCAGAGCTGGGGCAATATAACAATGATATACAGGCTCGCATTTTTCCCATTTCAAAAACGCAGTATATTTTAATTTTTCGAGTAAAAAATGATGTGGTAGAAGTGCTCCGTATTTTTCACACTGCTCAAAAACGGGAAACAATCAGGTAAATTCTTACGAAGTGCGCCAGCTAGACATTTCTCAAGATTTTTGCCTGCCCGATACTTTATTGCTGATTAATAATTGCCCCATTATTAATAGAAGCACCAGAACCACTAGTACTATTCCCACCAGTATTTATTTGCACTCGTGTAGTACCTCCAATAGTCACCCCAGAACCATAAACACCGTTTTCAGCAGTATTAGCTCCATTATAAGATCCGTGGGCACTTACATCAAAATGAGGCTTTTGGACTTGCTGATTTTGAGAAGAAGGCACTCTGATATTATATTGAGGCCCAACACGAATGGTATTATCTGCTTGTACTGCTGTTGAAAGAGCGAGTGCTAGTGGTGCAATAATTTTTAAAAGAGTCGGATGAAAAGACTTCGGACTATCAGGGACCGGTGTTCGACTTTCGTCAATATTGTTAACAGGAAGAACATTTTTCATAACAAAGTGGAAAAGAAAAAATAAGACAGCACTTTGCTTCTTCTTCTTCTTGTCAAGAGATTTCTTTCAGGGCATAGTTTGGGCAATTTCTCGCCTTACTGTGCATTGTCAAATTATTGCCATTTCCGGCGCTATGGGAAGCGGAAAAACCACGCTTGCCAAAAAACTGCAAAAAAAAATCCCTGCAGCGCATATTGTAGAAGTGGACGCTTTAGCACACAAACTGTACCAATCCTCTACCATAAAACAAAAACTCTTTACTATTTTTGGAAAATCCATATTTTCTGCACTCCAAGAGGTAAACCGCAAAAAGCTTTTAAAAGCGTTGCTGAAAAATTCCAAAAAATGGGACCGACTAGAGCATTTTCTACACCCACTTATGAAATCCATGCTGTGTGAGTGTATTTTGCGAGCAAAAAGAAAGGAAACCGTTATTATCCCCTGCGCACTGCCACACATTTTTTTTCCAGAACTCCCCATTACACAACATATTCACCTTTCAGGAAAAAGAGAAATACTTTTTCAACGCCTCAAAAAAACGAGAAAAATGTCTCGTCCGATTTTTATGGCACTTTGGAACCGCGCGCACCGGTATCAGCACTTTGCCCCCCTTGTAAGGAGGGGAGTGGGGTAAGAATGATTTAATGAGGAAGAGATACTCCAGCATCTCTATAAATACTGCCTAACCCCATAATAAAACTGTTTTTTGACTCTGTCGCCATCAGCATTCCTATCGCCTTCCCTTCATGATCTAAAAATGGAAGCCCCGAGTCACCTGGAATAGATTCGGTAGCAATGGAGGCAATGCTTCCTCTGAGCGGCTTTCCTGCTACGGTAATGGTTTTTACCATTTCGGATACCGCAAACGAATCACCAGAAGGGTTTTCAACTACCACTCCTTTTTGGAGCTTGTTTTGTGAGACCTCAAAAATACACTCTTTCCCTGTATTTTCTGTGGGAATGGGAAACACCAATAAATCTTCTTGGCTTATTTTTTTCGGAATACTTTCTGAAGGGATTTGAAAATCTGGACAGTGGGATGAGGAAATATGATATTCTTCACCCCATAAATGCGCGGGAATAACAAAAACAATGGTTCCGTCTTTTTGGAGAAGAAAACCATTCCCCTTTTTTTCAGTTTTGGGGAGTACCACTTTTCCCTCTACGGTTTTTTCGGAAGTCACACTGTTAACAGTAAAAATTTTCTCTGTGGGCGAAGTACTTACAAACGGAAGAGAAAACCCGCAGGATGAGAAAAAAAACAGAGCCGAGAGTAAGGAAAGATATTTTTTCATGCGTCCATAATACTCTTTTAGCCCCTCCAGGGGAAGAAAAAATACCGCGTCCCCCGTTGGGGTTCTTCCCTTCACAAATACCAAAACATTGCGTATCTTTGGTGACGATTTTTATTTTTTCGTCATGATTGATACCGAAAAGCTTAAAAAAGCCTGCACCCTTATTTTAGAAGCCATCGGAGAAAACCCAGAAAGAGAAGGATTACAAGACACCCCTCGCCGATTTGCAGAAGGATGGAAAGAACTGTGTAGCGGATACGAAGGAGATGACAAAACCCTTGCAACGGCTTTTGACGGAGAAAGTTATGACGAAATGGTGGTCGTAAAAGATATTGAATTTCAATCGCTTTGCGAACATCATTTATTGCCGATTCTCGGGAAAGTTTCGGTGGGATATATTCCCGATAAGAAAATTATTGGGCTCTCCAAAATCCCCCGAATTGTAGAACGAGTTGCTCGTCGTCTTCAAAACCAAGAGCGCATGACCATGCAAATTGCCGACACGCTCATAAAATTGTTGGACCCCAAAGGCGTTGCGGTAAAAGTGAGTGCTTCCCACCTGTGTATGCAAATGCGGGGCGTAAAAAAAACAACCGCAAAAATGGATACTTCAGCAGTAAGGGGGCTTTTTCGGAATGACCCGAAAACACGAGAAGAGTTTTTCCGAATGATTGGATAATATAAAATCCGAGACAGTATCTCGGAAATTCACCCTCCGAAAAAACCTGGTAGGTCTTCTGGTTTCCTCTCGATATCCGCTAATCTTTCACTAAATTGTTGCGATGAGAAAAGACCTGTCGGGTTTACCCCCCCTCATTTCCCCACTTATGTTCTCTCTTCCCAAATTTTCACTTCCCTCTGCGTATATTTCCGCTCTCCAGTTTTGGGGACTTCTCACGGTACTCATCCTCCTCGCTATTTCTACCCGATTTTGGGCTTTGGAATCTCCACGGGAAGTAGTATTTGATGAATACCATTTTTTTCGTTTTGTGGAGAACTACGAAAATGGGGAATATTTTTTTGATATTCACCCGCCTTTGGGAAAGCTGATGCTGTGGGCGGGGGCCCGGATTGGAAATTTTGCGGAAGTTCCGAGATCAGACGAAGTAGGAGCGCAGTGGAGCATTGGGACCGCATATCACAAAGATCTGGATGTTTTTTGGGTACGATTTCTTCCCGCATTTTTTGGAGTACTTCTTATTCCTATACTGTTTCTCCTCCTTTTTTTTGCAACACGGTCGCCACTTATTGCTTTTACCGGAGGAATTCTTGCGACTTTTGAGACCTCTCTCCTCACCGAATCGCAATATGTGCTCATGGATTCTACGCTCATTTTTTTTACCGTGGTTTCCTTGCTCTTTCTCCTCCTGTTTTACCAGTCTCAAACGGTATGGAAAAAATGGCTGTATTGGACGCTTACCGCATTTTCGTGTGCCATGGCGTTTTCTATTAAATGGACAGGGCTTTCTGCAATAGGGCTTGCGGGGATCGTTTTACTCATAGAGCTTTTTTCTTCTGCAGGAGTAAAGAGTTTTTGGAAGAGACTACAATTAAAAATAGAACAGTTCGGAGATGAACCATTACCAAAGAAGGAAACAAAACCAGATTCTTCCAACACGAAAAATGGAGGTGCGATACATGAGGGCGTGATAAATCGCGCCCCTACAAACCCATTCCTTATTTTTTTCGGGCGGATTGTACTTTTTTGGGGAATTGTAGGTGCCATTTATATTGCGGTCTTCGCACTCCATTTTTCTTTTTTACCCAAAAGCGGACCAGGAGATGCGTTTCATACTCCTGCATTTCAAGCGCATTTAGAAGGAAACAAATACGCCGGGACAATGGAACCTGAAAATTTTTGGCAAATGTTCTGGGAAGCCAATAAAACCATGTATGAACGCAATAAAAGCATTACCACCGAACATCCGTACTCCAGTAAATGGTATCAATGGCCCATGGGAGAAAAACCTATTTTTTACTGGAATAAAGACATTTCTGTAAACCAGCATGAACCCAAAGCTATTTCTTGGTTAGGTTTAGGGGAACTGTTTCAAAAAGAACCATACGGAAGCCCCGAAAGTACCAATAAAAGATTTGAACAGAAAATATTTCTCTTTGGGAACCCTGTAGTGTGGTTTAGCGGAAGCATTGCGGTTATTTTTGGGTTTTTATGGGGACTCTGGGGATCCCCGAAACAAAAGGAAGAGAGACAATTTACTCTTTTTTTGGTCCTTGCTTATATTGCCAACCTCCTACCTTTTGCACTCGTTACGCGTCCCGCGTTTTTATACCACTATCTCAATGCTCTGGTTATTTCGCTCCTCATATTAGCCATGGTTCTTTCAGGAATGCGTCCCAAAGCCTTTCAAAAAGGAGTAATAGGATTTTTGATAATCGCGAGCATCGGAAGTTTTATATACCTCTCGCCATTGGCATATGGAAGCCCCATGCAGCCACAGGAATTTACAACCCGCATATATTGGTAGGGGCCACGCCCATTGACACACAAAAGAGTGTCACGATAAAATAAAAATGCTTTTTTCCAAAGAGATATGATTGCGGCCCCTAAACTTTCAGAAGTGTCTTTTATTACTTCTCTCCGGGAACTCGCGAGAGACGCTACGGTGAGAAAAAAGGCATTTGCGCAACAAAAACCCGTTATTGTAGAAAATCGCAAAGAGGAGAGCTTTTTTATGCTTTTTCCGCCTGTGTTATATGAAAAACTCTATGAAATATATTTAGACCGAAGAGATACTGATGATTTACTAAAAGCTGTTCAAACAGATGAAAAATTTGTTGATTTTGATGCCGTAGAAGCAGAAATTTTTGGAATACCAAAATGATGGTTCGCCTTTCTGACAGTGCCGTATCCTTTTTACAAAAATCTTCTCTTCCCCAAAAAGAGAAGGACAAGATTCATGATTTTTTGAAAGAAATGCGCAATGGACAGAAAGAATTTTCCAATATTAAAAGTCTTTCTGGTGTTCCCAATGGCTACCGAAAACGCATTGGGCGCTACCGTATTTTATTTACCCTTCACACAGA
>Ga0194062_1000887_pt1 | contig 12544 bp, 9 predicted proteins | sample SepL2225m_MetaG_FD_155481 | JGI IMG/M metagenome (GOLD analysis project Ga0194062, IMG submission 155481) | Anoxic zone freshwater microbial communities from boreal shield lake in IISD Experimental Lakes Area, Ontario, Canada - Sep2016-L224-25m | ecosystem: Environmental > Aquatic > Freshwater >... | reverse complement strand
CCCAGAATCCTCCCCATCAATCACCTTCTTGAGCCGGGGAATGATGTGCGTATGACAATGCTCACCCAATTCCACCATGATCCAGCGTCGGCCCATCTTGTGGGCTACAGCGCCGGTGGTGCCGGAACCTCCGAATGAGTCAAGCACCCAGTCTCCTTCATCACTCCCCAACATAAGAATGTGCTTGAGTAACCTCTCTGGCTTTGGAGTATCAAATACATCATCAGGGTTAAACGCCTTGACCTCAAGTTTTGCCTCATGGTTGTGCCCGACTTGCTCTTGAAGCCAAATAGTGCCTGGAGGTCGCGTTGCATCTTCATCTATATATTGTTTAACATAAATCTCCCAGCGGTCGTCCTTTTTGACAAACTCTAACTCATCCGCATTTATTGCGACATTCTCTTTCTTCCATCGCCATCGCCCCTCAGTTGCGTCTGGTTTAATAGGCCAGACATCAGATCCATCTGGAGCCTTGATTGCGTACCACATCGAAGGTCGGTCTTGTCGCAAAGATTCAGAACCTTCTTTACGCAGAGAACGCCTCCGATAATGTTTGCCGGACTTTTTATCGATGAAATTAAATTGGTTAGAGTTCTGTTCTTTCGCGATCTGCCCTACCTGAAACTTTTCGGACTTACGATAGACAAGCAAATGATCATGACTTGTGCTAAAACCAACGGCGTCCATCCGCTCGCTATAAACCTTCTGCCAGATACAATTCGCGACAAAGTTGTCACGACCAAACACTTCATCGCAAAGCACCTTCAGATAATGCGCCTCGTTATCATCAATAGTTATCCAGATTGCGCCATCAGCACTCAAGAGCCTCCGGAGCATCTCCAACCTTTCCCGTATCAGCGACAACCATAATGAATGTTCAATTCCATCGTCATAATGCTCGAACGCACTGCCCGTGTTGTACGGCGGATCAATAAACACGCACTTAATCTTACCCGAAAACTCCTGCTCCAGCGCCTTGAGGGCGAGAAGATTGTCGCCGAAAATGAGACGGTTATCGAAGAGGTCCTTATCCGTCACACGATGTTTCGCATGATGTGACTTCGCCGGCTCCTCCAGCAGAATCCGCGGCTCCAGCCGGGGCCGGTTCTCCTTCCCGATCCAGGTGAGTTCGAGTTTTGGTTTTAGCACAGCGTTCAACCCCCGCCCTTCAACTTCTTTGTCGATCCACCCAGTCGCTTCTCGTCGGCTCGCACCCGACGCTCAAGTTTTTTCAGGTCTTCCTCGGGCGGCAATTCCTCTGGCTTGATGCCGCTTTTAGCCAGCACGCCCCTGACATCCGTGTTGTTCTTCACATGCTCGCAGGCAATGGCGGGTTCGCCGCGCAGATCATTTTTATTCACATTGAAATTGGTAATTTCTATAGCCAAATCCTTGGCCTTGATCGTGATGGTGGGCAGAAAATCCGCCAGCGGCCGGTTCTCAGGAGTCCCGAGTCTTTTTTTCATCTGGAGCGTGGTCATGCCACCAAACAGCGCCTGGTCGCCCTTACTGCGAATGCGCCCAAATCCCTGATCATCCACTCCGCGGTCATATAGATTTTTGGAGAGTTCACTTTCCGTGGCGGTCAGTTTCTGTCGGGCCGTCAGCCTCTCCACCAACGCGATTCGCTCCTCCAGCAACTCTTGCTTGCGTGTTTGTATCGCGAAATAACTCTGAGCAAAGGCAATGGGTTCCTTGCGCGGGTCACCATTCTGGGCAATGAGGTAACAGGCATAGCGAGTCAGCATGTAGTCGGCGATGGCCTTCTCCGCCCCTTTGGGCATCGGAATCGTTTTGCTGACGTCAGCAAAATGATGGTCGGGATTCTGCTTTGCGGTTTGACAGGAGACTTTCGCCTTTTCAATGACCAGCTCAAAATTTCGCCATTGCGTATATTCGAGCAAGACTTGCAAATCCCGGGCCAGCCAGTACTCAACACCATTCGCATCATATGCAGAGTCTTCAAACAATTTATTCAGCCTGACGATCAGTTCTTTATTCAAATGACTATTTTCTCCTTCCCGACGGATTCCTCAGTAACAATGCGCGACCGTTCCAATTTCAGCTTCTCGGCAACCTGGTCATCAAGCGATTCCCTGGCCTTCGCCATAGCCGCCTCACGCTCGCGCAACGTGGTCTCCCGGTTGGCCATGTCGGCGTCCTTTTGCGTGAGTCGTTTCTCATAATCAAGGCGGATGGATTCAACCAGCGGCGCGGCCAGCGACTCAGTTAGCTTGATCTCGGCCTTGCATTTCGGACAAATGATAGTCGGTTCGGCTGTGCTCATATCATGACCTTCCGATGAGCATTGTTGGCGGGAAAACAAAAAACGCGCCCTTGATGTGCATCATCCTTGCGAACGAGAGACACGGCGCGTGTGTTGATATAACCTGAGCTCATATAAGGGAGCAACGTACCGCAAATAACTCCTTTAGGGAAGTTTGCTGTGAAGATTTCCTTCGAGCTCGGGAATAAGCCGCTGATCGATTCGCTATGAATCCTTAAATACCTGTGGCGCAACGGGATATAATTGTGTCAGCACTGCTGACACTTTTGCCGGCGCGAGTATCTGCCGCTCAAACAGACAGGCATCAATCTGACGTTCCAATTCCCGCGTCGACCACTGCTCACGGTGTGTCATCTGGAGGTAGAACTCGCGTTCCTCGGAACGTTTGCACTTGGCCATGATTGTCAAGTTTTGCGTCCAAGACAATTGTCGCAGCAGTGCCGCGACTTTTTCGTCAGCGCGATAGAGGGCATGAAACTGGCGCATTCTGAACAAGTTGCTTCGGTTGAACCCCTTGATGTCAGGGTGGCGCGACGCGATATAGGCGGCGAGTTGATCCACCACCCCATCACCCCATTGGGCTGACTCGAGTTTTCGAATGATATAGGCGCCAACGTTCCAGTACAGATCGGTCATAACCGTGTTGGCGGCCCGAAAGGCTCTTGCCTTGGCCGTTTGGATCATGCCGACGACTTCAATGAAATCAGCCTCGTGTTTCCGGGGCCGCGCGGTCGGATAGACGCCCTTTTCAAGGTTCTTGGCCCCAAGCACCGGAGCGCAAGGCATCACACCGGCGGTGTTGAACAGGTTCGCAAAATGTGGGGCGATCAGGCTGCGCTGGCCGCGGAGATCCATATCCGGAAGGATTGCGGCGGAAAAATCCCTTCTGAAAGTGAAGCCCAGATGGCAAGTCTGTATGGGGTGTAATAAGATTTCCCCTCAGTTTCTGCCCTTATTCAGAGACCTTCTCTGGAGGCGATGACAAAATGGATTGGTCAGGTTGAGGCGTTCTATCCTCTTCGGGAACCGCGACTTCTCCTTCGGGTTCGGGATCCATAAGCTTGTCCACTGGCAATTCCACCATAGGGTCAGGCACTGCGGGTAACGCGGGTCTGATGCAGATCATACTGGCATTGCAAATTCGTCCAGAGCTCCGCCGCGACTCCCAGCACACGATCGAGACTGATTGCCAGGTCGGGCAGTACCGGCGCCTTCCCGTGAAGTATCTGGTTCAAATGCTTGGCCGATATGCCGCACCGGCTTGCCGCATCCTTCTTCGTTAAACCGCGTGCTTCCAATGTCTCTTCCAGAATCGCTCCCGGATGCACCGCGTAGTCAGGATTGAAGGTCTGTTTAACTGCACTCATGACGTTACGTCTCAATTGCGCCATTGTTTCGGCGGCAGGGGGGACACGACCAGTTTCATCTGGGCAAGAATATCTCCGATAGCCTTGACGAACTTCCGAAATGATCGATTGCGCCGATAGGCAAGGCCCATGTCAAATGCACTGCTCATACCTGGTTGGTCACCTGTCTCGGAATAAGCACGATCGGGAGGCATGAATTCTTCCAACGCTCCTTTGGCATCGCGTTTTGACTCTGGATCTTCGGGCACGGCGGCATCCAGTCCAATGCCATATTTCCCTCGCAGGGACTCTACAGCAGCCAAAAACCATGTCTCGTATTCTCGACAGGCTATCACAACATCACAAGGAACATCGCCCGCGGCTTCTTTCGCCCAACAGCGAACTTTCCCGGCCACGTCCTTAGGACAATCATCCTCACCATCAAACAATATCACTACTGCTGCGCATTCCGGCTGAAGCAGTGCCAGTCGAACCGCATCCTGAACCGGCTCACGACTACGGAATTGAGCTTGCGTGCGTTTGATTGGCCGTCCAACTTGAACTCCAAAACATTGAGATTCAGCCAGCAGGCGCCTCATTAGTACCGGCACAGCCTCGACCTCGCCATGACCTTCGACAATCGGATATATTTTCACTCCAGCGCCTCGAAAAGGTTTCCATTCTGAAGGTCATCTTCCCCCGCAAAAAGTTCATCGTGAGTCAGAGCATTGGATCGCAACAACTCACCGGCCCCCATGAGGTGTTGCTGCATGGCTTTGCGGGTCGCATCTGACGGAAGCACCACATGCGATGCACCCTCACTCCATGTGACGATGCGAAGATTTTTATCCTGAATCCATTTATCATCCAACAATTCAGGACTGTGGGTAGTAACAACAACCTGCATGGTTTTGGAGGCCTTGCGTATCAAATCAAGCACTGCGCCCAGCGCCCCGGGATGAATCGTGGCTTCGGGCTCTTCGATCACCAGAAGGCGCGGACTGGGCATTTGATAGACAGCCATGATCAACCCAAGCGAACGAAGCGTACCATCCGACATATTGTACGCGTCGAAGTTCAGCTTCTTTCCTTCGCCCCACTCCTGGGAAAATGCCATCGAGATTTTATTGCCGTGCTTCTTGGGAGCAACCGACTGCGTGGCTGGCACAATCGTTTCCAGGAGGCGATTGATTTCCGCCATTCTCTCCTTCGCGCCCTCCCCCCTCGACAATTCCTGGAGTACACTGGCGGCATTTCCTCCATCGGGTTTTAGCGCCACCCCGCTATCTGGATCCTGCATCTCACGCAGTTTTCCCGGCTCAATCGAGTAAACCCGCATGGCGCTCAAGGTCCGAAATATGGGCGCAAAACGTTCATCGCCACCAACAAGCGGCAGGCATATGGCAGAGTCTTCCAATGCCGGCGTAAGGCCTTCTGCATTTGTCCGCCAATTTTTTGACCGATCATACCACCAGCGTATCCCGTCTTTCTTACAAACAAGACACTGTTCACGGACAATCTGATAGCCGTAGTTGGGCAACGCCTTGACTTCGAACGCGAACCGGCCGCTTTTAACGCCATTTACAGAGCCAAATTCAAAGGCGATGCCCAAATTGGGAGGATAGCTTCTCCCCGAACTGCGGTTCCGAACCGACGAAATGCCGCCCCTTCTATCAAATACAGCCTGCAGGGGCGAAACCATCGCCTCGGACACAAAACTAAACACATCCGCCAAATTGCTCTTCCCGGAACCGTTTCGCCCTACCAGAAAGAGCGGGTTATCAAAAGAAAGAGACGCGGATGGAAAGCTCCTAAACCGCTTGACGACGACTTTGTTTATCCAGATTGCGCTCATAATTGCCCCTCTATTGGTGAAAGGACTCAAGTAAGGCATCACCGTACCGTAAATATCTCTTTTAGGGAAGTTTGCTGTTGGAGTTATTCGGAAGCCTTCTCTGGAGGCGATGACGGAATGGATTGGTCAGGTTGAGCCGTTCCATCCTCTTCGGGAACGGCGACTTCTCCTTCGGGTTCGGAATTCACCAGGGCAACAACAGGCACCTCCCCCACTGGTTCGGGTTCAGACGCCAATGACTCGGGAACCGGATCAAGAATGGGCGCCGGGGGCGTGACGGGTTCAACAGGCGGCGGCTCTGGTTCAGGCACTGGGGCTGGTATCGCGGGCGGAGCAGTTACCGGCGGGGGCTCGATAGGGGCCGGAGCGGAAACCGGGACCGGAACGGGTTCAGGCACTGGGGATGGCGGAATGGGCTCGGCTACTGATGAAGCGGACTCAGAAACGGGTATGGGCTCGTCAGCGACGCCGGCTGAAGCCGGTACACCAGCGGGGGTGCCGGCCAGCGGTTCGGGGATGGGGTCCAGAGTAATCTCGGCCGGGGGAGGAACGGGCTCAGAAACCACGGCGGATTGATCGGGTATCACGGGCGAGGGTTCGATAACTGCATGCTCGGGAGCAGGAACAGGGATTGGCTCAGAGACCGGGGTCGATTCATTGACAACGAGATCAGGCAATGGCTGGGGTTCAGGCGCAGGGATGGGCGCGGGGTCGGTGACGTTCAGGTCGGTCACCGGCGCGACGAATGGGGGCTCGATGACTGCCGGTTCGGGGACAGGTGCGGGTGTTGGCTCGTTGGGGACGCCGGCTGAAGCCGGTACACCAACGGGAGTGCTGGGCGGAGTTTCGGGGATGGGATCCGCTGCCACCACGGGGGCGGGCGCTGGGGTCACCGGAATCACCGGGAGTGTCGGTTCAGGGACGGTGCCGCCGAGGACGGCGGCTACTACAGCAGGAACTGGTTGGGTTACCGGTGGTGGGGCCGCAGGAACCGGTTGAATGACTGGCGGTGAGATAACCGGAACCGGCTGAACTACCGGCGCTGGAATCACGGGCACCGGGATATCAATGCCCAGCGACCGGAGGATGGTCTCGCCAGACGCCGCGCCCACGACCACCACCGGGCAGGCTCCGGCGACACGGTCAACCACCACCGGCATGACGGCGGGGGCACAAAGAAAACCGGCGACGCCATCCTGAAGAAGCGCCGTCACCCGCTCGCGGGCGGCACCGGAGTCGGCCGGGAGAATGGCCAACAGGAGTCGGTAGCCGTTGGCGGCGACGACTGCATCGATCGCCGGAAGGTACGCCGACGACGCGTCAAGGCCGCCGGAGGCGAGAACCAGCGCGATGGTGGCCTGTCTTCGCGGCGCCTGATCCTGGGCATACCGGGTGGGCTGGTAACCAAACTGACGCACCGCCGCAAGGATCCGATCACGGGTCGCGACAGAAATCCGGATCCCGGCAGGACGGCCATTAATGACCCGCGACACTGCCGCCTTGCTCACTCCGGCCGCCTCCGCAATGACACGCATACTGACGAAATCACTCATGATTAACTCGTTTATCACGATGATTATGGCAAGGCAAGCCAATATCATGATCTTGTTTGATTTTGGGGTGGACTGCGACCTCCGGGCGCGGTCAGTGCTTTCCAGGTGCCTTCAAAAGTCCAGACGCCGCCCGGAGGTCGGCGTCCACCTGTGGAAACTTTGGCTTATTTACCCTGCAGTAGGCTCGCCTTCCGCTACCGCATCGTCATCCTCAGGCTCCACTGTTGTGGCGGCCACGAGTTTGTCGCCGGCATCGAGATTGATCAGGCGAACCCCCTGGGTCACGCGGCTGATCGTCCGGACATCGGCCACCGGCATACGGATCATCTGGCCCTGGGCCGTGATCAGCATCAGCGCATCGCCTTCCTGCACGGCGTGGGCGCCGATAATGGCTCCGTTGCGATCCGACGTCCGGATCGTCATCAGGCCCTTGCCACTGCGCTTCTGGACGCGGTATTCGTCAAACCCGGTGCGCTTGCCGTACCCGTTCTCGGTACACACCAGGAATGTGGCGCGGGGATCCACAATCTCCAGGCCAATCACGCGATCCTCATCGGTCAGCGTAATGCCGCACACCCCGCGGGTATCACGTCCCTGGTCACGTAACGCATCTTCCTTGAAGCGGATGCTCATCCCGTCATGCGTCGTCAACACAATCTCGTTGTGTCCGTCCGTCTGCTTCACGCCGATCAGCCGGTCGCCCTCATCAATGGCGATGGAAATGATCCCGGCGCTGCGGGGATTGCTGAACGCCGCCAGATTGGTCTTCTTAACCACGCCCTTTTCGGTGGCAAAGACAATGAACTGGTTCTCGGCGAACTCGCGAACCTTGACCATAGCGGCAACGGTCTCGCCGCTCTGGACATTCAGCATGTTCACCAGCGCCTTGCCCTTGGACGCACGCGACGCCTCGGGAATCTCGTAAACCTTCTCCCAGTAAACGCGCCCTGCCGAGGTAAAGAACAAGATGTAGTCATGGGTATTGGCCACGAAGAGGTGCTCGACGTAATCCTCCTCCTTTGTCTCCATCCCCGCCACGCCCTTGCCGCCGCGCCGTTGGGCCTTGTAGGTGCTCACCGCCGTGCGCTTGATGTAGCCGGTGTGGCTGATCGTGATCACGTAGCCGCGGTCGGCAATCAGATCCTCAATATTCACTTCGCCCTCGTCGGGCACCAGACTGGTCTGCCGCTCGTCGGCATACTGCTTCCGGACTTCGATCAAGTCGGCCTTGATCACCGCAAAGAGTTTCTCACGACTCGCCAGCAGATCACGCAGATAGGAGATCAACTTGATCAGCTCCAGATACTCCGCCTCGATCTTGCCGCGTTCCAGCCCGGTGAGCTGATAGAGGCGCATATCGAGAATGGCGTTGGACTGAATCTCGCTCAGACCGAACTTGGACATCAACTGGGCCCGGGCATTGTCGCGATCCTTGGATCCACGGATGATCTTGACGACCTCATCGAGATGGTCGAGCGCGATCTTCAACCCTTCCAGGATGTGGGCGCGCGCCTCGGCTTTGTCGAGGTCGAACTGGGTCCGACGCTTGATCACGTCGTAACGATGATCCAGATAGGCCTCCAGCAATTCCCGGAGATTCATGACTTTCGGCCGACCGTGGTCGATCGCCAGCATGATGGCGCCGAATGTCGTCTGCAACTGGGTGTGCTTGTAAAGGTTGTTCAGCACCACCTTCGCCACCACGCCACGCTTGAGCTCGATCACCACCCGGATCCCGTCCTTGTTCGACTCGTCGCGCAGGTCGGAAATGCCTTCCAGCTTCTTTTCCTGAACCAGGTAAGCGATGTTGGTGATCAGGGTCGCTTTGTTGACGGCATAGGGAATCTCGGTGATGATGATGCTTTCCTTGCCCTGCTTGCCTTCCTCAATACCCGCCCGGCCGCGAACCTTCAGCAGGCCGCGCCCGGTGCGATACATATCCGAGATCGGCTTCAGCCCGCAAATGATGCCGCCTGTGGGAAAATCGGGACCCTTGACGTGCTTCATCAGGTCATCAATGGTCGCGTTCTCGTGGTCAATCAGGTGCACCAGCGCATCGACCAGTTCGCCCAGATTGTGTGGAGGAATGTTGGTGGCCATCCCGACGGCGATACCCGTGCTGCCGTTCAGGAGCAGATTGGGAACGCGAGCGGGCAGCACGGAGGGCTCCATGAGGTCGCCATTGTAGTTCGGCACCATGTCGACGGTATTCTTGTCGATATCCGCCAGCATCTCTTCCGCCATGCTGGTCAGACGCGACTCGGTATACCGGTAGGCGGCGGCGTTGTCACCGTCGATACTGCCGAAGTTACCCTGACCATCCACCAGCATATAACGCATGGCGAAATACTGGGCCATCCGCACCAGGGTGTCATACACCGACGAATCCCCGTGCGGGTGGTATTTACCGAGCACTTCACCGACGACGTACGCGCATTTCTTATAAGGCCGGTTATGCAACAGGCCGAGATTGCGCATGGCGTACAGGATGCGCCGCGCGCCGGGCTTCATTCCGTCACGGGCATCCGGCAGGGCGCGCCCGATGATGACACTCATGGAGTAATCAATATACGAGCGCTGCATCTCGTCTTCGATATTGATATTGGCGATCAGTTCGTTGCGTGTGTACATGGCTTAGATATCCAAATTCGTTACGTTAAGGGCATTGTCCTCGATAAACTTGCGCCGGGGCTCGACTTCATCACCCATCAGGATGGTAAAGATTTCATCGGCCTTGATCGCATCCTCCTGCACCACCTTAAGCAACTTGCGCTTGTCGGGATTCATGGTGGTTTCGTAGAGCTGCTCGGGATTCATTTCTCCCAAGCCTTTGTACCGCTGGATGTTCAGGCCCTTGCGCCCGAATTCACGGATCACCTCAAGCAGGTTCGGCAGGGAAAAGATCGGCGTCTCCCCATCATCGGCATCCTTAAGCTTGAACACCGGCTCCTCATGCGGGTTGAAGTGATCCATTGTGAAGCCCTTCTTCTCAATGGACTCCACCACCTTGGCCAGCGCATTGGCCACATAAAGCTCCTGCCACCGGAACCCGGCATCGGCCTGACCGGCGGCGGGGGAATGACCGTTTTCCGTGAAGATTTCAAGCTGCGAGCCCGTCTTCTTCTCCGTCTCCTCGCGAAGTTCCTTGAGCGCGTTGTCGTCGGTCACAAAATGATGCTCGGCATTCTCACCCTTGCCGATGGTCACGTAGTAACGCGGAAACGCGCCAGCCTTGTTCCGCTTCTTCAGGTACTCCTCGAGGTTTACTCCCTTGCGGGCGAGGCTCTTGGAGGCCTGCTCGATCTGCAGCAGCAATTCCATTACCGCCATCAGTTCCTTGCCTTCAAACGTCTTGCTGCGGCCGACCTTCAACGTCAGATCCTCGGCGCCAAGCTCCAGGAGTTTGCGGGTCAGGGTTTCATCGGTATCGATATATTCCTCGCGCTTCTTGCGACTGACCTTGTACAGCGGCGGCTGAGCCAGGTAGACGTAGCCGCTTTCGATCAGGTGCGGCATCTGGCGGTAAAAGAAGGTCAGCAATAGCGTGCGGATATGCGATCCATCCACATCGGCATCGGTCATGATGATGATCTTGTGGTAACGGACCTTCGACACATCGAAGTCATCCTGCCCGATTCCCGCGCCGATGGCCGTGACCATGGTGCGGATTTCGTTGTTGTTCAGGATCTTGTCCAGCCGCGCCTTCTCGACGTTCAGCACTTTACCGCGCAAGGGCAGAATGGCCTGGAACTCGCGGTTCCGGCCCTGCTTCGCCGAGCCACCGGCGGAATCACCCTCAACCAGGTAAAGTTCGCACAAGGCCGGGTCACGTTCGGAACAATCGGCCAACTTGCCGGGCAGCGCGGCGGAATCCAACGCGCCCTTCCGGCGGGTCAGGTCGCGGGCCTTGCGGGCCGCATCGCGGGCACGGGCCGACAGCAGGGCCTTCTCGATGATACGCTTGGCCACCGGGGGATGCTCTTCAAGATAGGTGCCCAACTCGTCGTTCACCACAGAGGCCACAATGCCCTCCACCTCGCTGTTACCCAGCTTGGTCTTGGTCTGCCCCTCAAACTGCGGGCCGGGCAACTTGACGCTGATCACAGCGGTCATGCCTTCCCGAATATCCTCACCCGAGAGAGTCTCCTTGTCCTCCTTGATCAACTTGTTGGCCTTCGCGTAGGCATTGACCGTCCGGGTCAACGCCGAACGGAAGCCGCTCAGATGCGTGCCACCCTCGATGGTGTTGATGTTGTTCGCAAAACACAACATCGTCTCGGTATAGGTATCGGTGTACTGGAACGCGATCTCCACTTCAATCTTATCGCGCTCTTTCGTAAAGGCGATGACCTTGGGATGAATCGCCGCCTTGCTGCGGTTCAAATGCTCGACAAACTCCACCACGCCGCCCTTGAACTTAAAGAGCTCCTCGCGGGCAGGCTCCTCCTGGGAGAAGTTGATCTCAATCCCGCCGTTCAGGAACGCCAGTTCGCGCAGGCGGTTCGCCAGGATATCCCACTCAAACTTAATGGAGCCGAGGAAAATCTGGGTATCCGGCAGAAACGTGATCTTGGTTCCCGTTCCGCGCGTTTTGCCAATGGTTTCCAGCTTCGACACCGGCTTACCACGCTCATAACGCTGGTGATAGATCTGACCATCGCGACGGACTTCCACCTCAAGCCACTCACTCAACGCGTTGACGCAGGAGACACCCACCCCGTGCAATCCGCCCGAAACTTTGTAACTGTCGTTGTCAAATTTTCCACCGGCATGCAGAACCGTCAGGGCCACTTCAACGGCAGGCCGCTTCTCCGTCGGATGCATATCCACGGGAATTCCGCGGCCATTGTCGTTGATTGTGCAGGATCCGTCGGCATTCAGTCGAACCTGGACACTGGTGCAATAGCCCGCCAAAGCCTCGTCAATCGAATTGTCCACAACCTCATAAACCAGGTGGTGAAGACCACGCACTGAGGTGTCGCCGATATACATGGCGGGACGTTTTCGCACAGCCTGTATACCCTCAAGGACGGTGATATGGGACGCATCATACGCCCCGCTCTTTTTTTGTTGTTCAGCCATAGTTAGAACTCATTCTTATGGAATAACTTACATCGCCAGCAAAGCATCCGTTTTTGATCTCAAAAAAGGACATTCCCCGGGGGGACTCATTACGGTTCGAAAGATACCGAAAACAGGGGGCGTCCGCAAGCGGAATTGTCCCCAAAAACCACAAAATGTTGCGTTACGAAACCAGACCTACCCGCAAGGGGTTGTGGTCGAGCTGGTGTACCGGCTTCAGCCGGCTCCCTCTTCTCCCGCCGCCTAAAGGCGGGACACCAACACTTTGCTCCCGCTGGTGTACCGGCTTCAGCCGGCCCTCTCTTCTCCCGCCGCCTAAAGGCGAATGGCGCGTAGTTAAGGAGACACATATTTGGCCTTGCGTCGGGAGCTTTTGGGGAGGTCCTTCATTTGGCGACGAGGTTTGGTCATAAAGGGGAAC
>Ga0194062_1000884_pt1 | contig 12554 bp, 10 predicted proteins | sample SepL2225m_MetaG_FD_155481 | JGI IMG/M metagenome (GOLD analysis project Ga0194062, IMG submission 155481) | Anoxic zone freshwater microbial communities from boreal shield lake in IISD Experimental Lakes Area, Ontario, Canada - Sep2016-L224-25m | ecosystem: Environmental > Aquatic > Freshwater >... | reverse complement strand
GGCTGATGGTAAACCTTGGTGTGAAAAACACAGTAAAGATTGGTGATGATGTGTTGTTGATTGGCAAAGAGGGGGGTAATAATCTCGGTGCCGATAAAATCGCAAAAATAGTAAAATCTATTCCTTATGAAGTAATATGTTCAATGGCGGACAGGGTACAAAGGGTATATGTATGATATATAAATCAATAATTTTGCTTTATGTTTTAATACTGTCTTCTGTGTGTAATGTATCATTAGCACAGAAATCAGATTCATTTGACTCAACAAATTGCTCCTGCGTGAATTTGTGGGATGTGGTAGGGGGCGACTTTGAAGTATCGTTCAATCACGGAGTAAAAACATTTGTCTCGCCATTCCATTACAGCACAAAAGATGCAATAATTGCAGGAGCGGTAATAACGACCACTGCATTGCTTTTCACGGTTGACGAATCTTCAAGAACATATTTTCATAAGCAGCACAGCAGTTTCAACGATAAACTAAAAGACGTCGGGAATTTTTATGGTACAATATATCCTACTCTGATAGCGGGAGGCGGGCTTTATGCTATAGGGCTTTTTGAGGGTAACGATAACGTGAGAGTAACTGGCAGAATGGTCTTTGAATCAGTAGCAATAGCGGGACTTCTTACTACGATTACCAAATCTGTTTTAGGTAGGCACAGACCTTATACGAATGACGGCTCAACTAAGTTTGAAGGACCGACGTTTGAGTCGGATTATCTTTCGCTTCCTTCGGGACACGCGACAGTTGCTTTTGCACTTTCAACAACGCTTGCAAACAGAATCCATAACACATATGTATCCATCGGGCTTTATTCTCTTGCTGGAATAACCGCACTCGCAAGAGTATACGATGATAAACACTGGGTATCGGATGTTTTCCTTGGTTCGGCAATCGGCTATTTTGTTGGCGATTTCATTTCGGGGAAAAAGAACAAGGAAACTTCTTGTCGTATATATCCTACACTCAATGGTTTGAAACTGGTTTATAATCTGTAAACTTTTCTTTGCGATCTTAAATATGCAATACCTACGGCATTGTTGTAGTGTATATACCTAATCTACAGATATGCAATACCTACGGCATTGAAGGGGTGTAAATATCTAACCTACAGATATGAAATCCCTACGGAATTTTCCTGGTAATAAGTTTGCAGTGGTGTAAATATCTAACCTACCGATATGAAATTCCTACGGAATTTTCTTTGTTATAAAGTTATTGTTTTAACAGCCACAAAATATTCAACCGTAATTAAATCTCGTAGAGATTTTATATCTGTAGAAAACAGCATTCACCAAAAATACAATCTCGTAGAGATTGCATATCGAAGTATTAAGTTGTAACAAGTGCCTGGAGATATTCTTTCTCCTTCTTCATTTTTTGTATGCTAATATTCAATTAAATTGATACTTATTATTTATAATAAAAAGTAATGAGGACTTACATTATAAAACGTATTTTACTTATGATACCAACTTTGATTGGTCTCACTATCATTACTTTTTTTCTTCTTCAGTTTGTACCCGGAGGACCAGCCGAAGTTGCACTGATGAAACTTCAGTCAGGACAAATGCAGGGCTCGGAATCATCAACCACCTTTTCAAACTCCAAACTTACCGAATCTGCACTTCAGAAAATGAAAGAGTTCTACGGATTCGATAAACCAATTCACATAAGATATTTAATCTGGATAAAGGGAATCGGAACGGGAAACTTTGGCACCTCAACTCAGTTTGCCGAACCGGTGTTGTCAGTCGTTGCAAGCCGACTGCCTGTGTCCATATATTTTGGTGTAATAGGATTAATCATCACATACGTTGTCTGCATTCCACTTGGCATTATGAAGGCTATGCGCAGCGGCTCTAAGTTCGACCTGTTCAGTTCTTTTTTCATATTCCTTTGTTATTCCATTCCCGGCTGGGCACTCGGAGCTTTACTGCTTGTACTGTTTGGCGGAGGTTCGCATTGGAGTATTTTTCCACTCGGAGGATTCACATCATCAAACTTTGACTCATTATACTTTATCGATAAAGTATTTGATTTAGCAAAACACACATTTCTTCCTGTTCTTGCTTATGTCATTTCAGGGTTTGCAACACTCACAATCCTCACAAAGAATTCCGTGATTGATGTATTAAGCCAGGACTACGTCAGGACTGCTTATGCAAAAGGATTGAAGAATAAGAAAATAATTGTAAGACATATTCTCAGGAATGCCCTGATTCCACTCGCTACCGGATTTGGACATTTCTTAAGCGTTCTGCTTACGGGTAGCATTTTAATAGAAAAGATATTTAACATTCAGGGAATAGGTTTGCTTGCTTTTAACTCCGTGCTGAATCGCGACTTTCCTGTGAGCATGGGATTGCTCGTCCTTTCGAGTTTACTTCTTCTGCTTGGTAATTTAATAACCGATGTACTTTATGCATTAGCTGACCCGAGGATACGATTCGAATGATGAAGCAACAATCAAATATTAATTCTTTATTCCATAAACGATGGCTTAAGTTCAGGCTTCATAAACGCGGATATTATTCATTGTACATTATACTTATTTGTTATTTCGTTTCATTTCTTCTCCCTTTACTTGTTAATAAAGACCCGCTAATGGTGAAGTTTAACGGAAATTATTATTTCCCTGTATTCAAATATTATCCTGCAACGACTTTTGGTATGCTGTCAAACGGCGAAGCAAATTACAGAAAACTTAAACAGGATATTAAAGAAAAGGATAATGACGATTTTATTCTGATGCCTTTCTATCCGTATGGTCCGAACGAAAACTTACTCGATGAAATAAATACTATGCCGCCCACTCCTCCGACTTCAAAGAACTGGTTTGGCACTGACGACAGGGGACGCGATGTGTTTGCACGCGTGCTATATGGTTTTAATGTTTCCGTATCATTCGGATTGCTGGTTACGTTGTTTTCGTTCATGCTCGGAACAATTGCAGGTGCATTGTCAGGATTCTACGGCGGGAAGACAGATATATTCTTTCAGCGAGTAGTTGAAGTATGGTCAGCACTTCCATTTCTGTATGTAATAATAATCCTTAGTTCTTTTATCACTCCGGGTTTTTCATTACTCACATTTATTCTTGTGTTGCTGAACTGGGTCGGAATTACGCTGTATGTTAGAGGAGAAGTATTAAGAGAGAAAGCAAAAGAATATGTGTTTGCATCGTATGTATCGGGTTCATCAAAGTTTAAAATAATCACAAAACATATTTTACCTAATTCAATAAGCCCCATAGTTACATTCGCACCTTTTGCAGTTGTAGGAAACATTGCTTTGCTTGTAGCTCTCGATTTTCTTGGGTTTGGTTTGCAGCCTCCGACTGCAAGCTGGGGACAGTTGATTCAGCAGGGAATGTCGTATCCGACACTCGACAGATGGTGGCTGATAGTAATACCCCTGGTATTTCAGTTCGTAACTTTAATTTTAATAGTATTCATCGGAGAAGGATTCCGCGATGCGTTCGATTCAAAACAATACTCAAGACTGAAATGAATAAGATTCTTCAAATATTAAACCTTAAGACTTATTTCTTTGCATCCGATGAAAAGACTAACAAAGAAATTGTACTTAAAGCAGTTGATGATGTATCTCTTGATGTATATGAAGATGAAATACTTGGTATTGTCGGCGAATCAGGTTCTGGCAAGACTGTTACTGCACAATCAATAATGCAGTTAATTCCTGAACCGTCTGGAAAAATAATGAGCGGTGAAATTCTTTATAAGGGCGAAGATGTGTTAAAGAAGAAGGGTGAAGATTTGCGGAAGATAAGAGGAAAAGAGATTGCATACATATTTCAGGAAACTTACACTTCTCTTAATCCCGTTATAACAGTAGAAGAACAGATTTGTGAAGTAATAACAACTCATCTTGATAAGTCCTATGAAGAAGCCGCTAAAATATCCGTTGAACTTCTTGTTAGTATGGGAATTAAAGATGCTGCAGAAAGAATAAAAGATTATCCGCATCAGTTCAGCGGCGGGATGCGTCAGCGCATTGCACTTGCAATGGCTCTGGCTGCAAATCCATCTTTGTTAATAGCCGATGAACCGACAACAATGCTGGACGTTACGATTCAAAAGCAGATACTTGATTTGCTCGTATCATTCAAGAAGAATAAGGTCTTAACTTCGGTAATATTTATCACACACAACCTTGGGCTTGTTGCAAAGTACTGCGACAGAGTTGCAGTGATGTATGCAGGTAAGATTCAGGAAGTATCACCCGTTGCTGAATTAATAAAGACTCCTTTACATCCTTACACTAAAGGACTTCTTTATGCTTCTGCATTCATAAAAGATAAGGACAACAAAGTTTATATTATTCCGGGAAATACTCCGAGTTTAAAAGAACTTCCGCAGGGATGTAAGTTTTGTAACCGATGCACAGAAACAATAGATAAGTGCTTTAAGGATGAACCTGAATTGATTGAAATCAAACCAAACCATTTTGTAAGATGCCATTTGTATAACAATGAATAAACTTTTTGAAATAAAAGATTTGTCGGTGAAGTATTCTTCCACGAAGAAAGTTTTTGGAAGCAGGCAGAAGTATGCAGATGCAGTTGAGGGCGTGAACTTTGATTTCGTTAAAGGTGAAGTGCTTGGCATTGTAGGTGAGTCGGGAAGCGGGAAGTCAACTGTGTCGAGGTGTCTGCTTAGCCTAATAAAGCACATAGACAAATCTTCTATTGTCAGCGGAAGCGTAACTTATAATGACGGCACTAAATCATTAGATTTGTTAAAGACGAAGGGCAAAGAACTAAAAAATGTACGCAAAAAGATACAGGGAGTGTTTCAGGACCCCGACTCTTCGATGAATCAGCGGCTTACGGCTGGAAAGATAATAGAAGAGCCGTTGCTGAACCTTACAGACTTAAACAAACAGGAGCGCGAAGAAAAGATTAAAGCCGTACTTCAAAAGTGCGGACTGAGCGAATATGACATAAACAAATATCCGAATGAATTTTCCGCAGGACAGAAGCAGCGCATTTGTATTGCACGTGCATTAGTTGTCGAGCCCGAAATACTCATTGCCGATGAACCGCTTTCGTCTCTCGATATTTCAATTCAGGCACAGATACTGAATTTGTTCGCTGACTTAAAGGAAAAGTATAACCTCAGCATAATATTTATTACACACGACTTAAACATCGTAAAAGTTTTCTGCGACCGCATTATTGTAATGCAGAACGGTAAGATAGTTGAACAGGGGATTACCTCAGAAGTTCTGGCAAATCCAAAAGACGAATACACAAAAACTTTATTTACGTCGAACATAACATTATGATTGCAAAGATTCTGAAACCCGGTTTTCCTTTGTCTAAATATGTTGACTCGCTCTATTGTTATTCGGGAGAAACGGACGGAATCACACAGCATTTAATTCCCGACGGCAAGACAGATTTACTGTTGAACTTCGATTCAAGCATTTACATTCTTGATAGTTTAAGCAAAAAGACATCGCTTACGAAAAGTATTTTTCAGGGACTTAGAATAACTCCTTACACGTTTGAATTTGGCAAAAGCCTAAACATAATCGGCATAAGGTTTCTTCCTTTCGGACTTTCTGTTCTGTTCGGTATTCCCGAAAAGGAAATCAGTGCCAGTCCTGTTGAGGCAAACCTGATTGTCGGGAATAAATTAAAGGAAATTGAGGAAAAGGTTTTTTATGAACCAGACTTAAACAGAAAACTGAAAATCATCGAAAGCTGGCTCTTCGAATGTTTCGTAAGTACTTACGAATCAAAAATATCTTTGCCCCGCAAGTTGGAAAGTTTAAACACATCGAAAGGAATACTAAAGCTTAATGATGTTTTCGAAACAGACGCAAACTATAAAAAGGCACAGCGGACTTTCCGTGAATACATCGGCATTTCGCCGAAGGTTTATGCCAGAATGCTTAGGTTTGACAGTATTCATAACGACTTGCGCAGTCTGAAATCAGTTGATTGGATGAACATCGTTGCTAAATATAAATTCCACGACCAGTCACACCTTATAAAAGAATTTAAATTCTTCACAGGCACCACTCCAAACGACTTCATCTCTAAGATAGAACTCTACGTTTGATATATTTGTCCGTTTTTTACAATGAGATAAAATCTATTCTGATTAATTTTGTAGTGTTATAAACATAATTTTATACCTATGAATCACATTAGAATAGTTTTGCTTACAATTGCTTTATTATTAGCAGTTAAGGCTATGCCGCAAAATCTGGTGCAGAACATCAGAGGGCAGGTAGTTGAGAACGTTACAAAGATTCCTGTTGAGGGTGCAGTAGTGCAGCTTCAGATGGGAAACGAAAAGCGCGGAACTGAAACCGCAAAAGACGGATACTTCGTAATCGAAAATGTACCACCTGGAAGATACAACGTTGTTATCAGTATGATAGGTTACAACCCTATAACTGTTTCAAACGTAATCGTTACTACGGGTAAGGAAACATTCCTGAACGTTCAGCTTGAATCAACGAATTTATCCACTGAAGTAATAACAGTAATTGATGAACTCGAAAAGGATAAGCCGCTGAACAATTCTGCGTTAACAAGTGCACGTTCTTTCAGCATCGACGAGACAAAAAGGTTTGCTGGAACGTTTGATGACCCTATGCGTGCAGTTCAGAACTTTGCGGGTGTAATGAGCTCGCCTAACATAAACTCAAACGGAATTGTCATTCGCGGTAATTCACCTAAGGGTTTGCTCTGGCGTCTTGACGACGTAAGCATTCCAAACCCGAATCACTTCAGTTATTCAGGACAGAAAAGCGGCGGACTTACAATATTCAGCAGTCAGCTTTTAACAAACTCCGATTTCTTTACTTCAGCATTTCCTTCTGAGTACGGAAACGCACTTTCGGGTGTCTTCGATATGAAGTTCAGAAACGGAAACAGCTTCAAAAGGGAACACGCCGTGCAGGTAGGAATACAGGGGCTTGACCTTGCTTCCGAAGGTCCGCTGTTTAAAACCGGTAATTCATCTTATCTTATTAATTACAGATACTCGGTACTGGGATTTCTTCAGCTGATAGATAAAGATATGAAGAATAAAGTTCCGACGTATCAGGATTTATCTTTTAAAATAAACCTGCCCGCAGGAAACGCCGGTACGTTTACAATCTTTGCAATCGGCGGAACGGATAAGTCAAAGTTTGACCCCGATGCTGACAGTACGAAATGGGAAAAGCTCGACGACAGAACAAAGACAACACTGAACAATACTATGGGTGCATTCGGCTTGACGTACGCAGTACCATTAGGAAGAAACACGCTTCTGAAAACAATTCTTTCGGGTAGCGGGCAGACAGTGGATTATGAAAAAGGATTTATGAATACTTCATACAACGTAGAGCCCGTTGACAATGTGTCGCATAAGACATCGCAGTTAAGCGGAAGTGCTTATATTAACCATAAATTCTCTCCTTCGCATTTAAATAAAACCGGTGTGACTTACACTCAGATGTACTTCAACTCGAACATCAGTTCGCAGAATCAGTTCACGGGAAATTACGAAACGTTCGTTAACGACAAAGGTAACACTGGCATTGTGCAGGCATACACGCAGTCAACTGTAAACCTTCGTGAACGCTTGATTCTTTCTGGCGGTGTAAACTTCTCGCACTTTGTCTTGAATTCAACAAGCACTGTCGAACCAAGACTTTCTGCAAAATATTTCCTGACAGACAGAAGCGCAATAAGCGTCGGGTACGGAAACCACAGCCAGTACGAAGATATTTCTGTTTATCTTTCGCAAAACCAAACTACGGGCGGCACAATTACTAAGCCGAACATAAACCTTGAACCAAGCAGAGCAAATCACTTCGTACTCGGATATGATGCAATGCTTTCCAGCAACCTTCATCTGAAAGTTGAAGGATACTATCAGGACTTGTACAACATTCCCGTAATGCGGAATTCGTACTACTCAATGCTGAACAATCCGGGCGGATACTTTAACGACTCGCTCGTAAACACGGGCACAGGAAAGAATATTGGAGTGGACGTTACGTTTGAAAAATTCCTTAGTAATAATTTCTATTACCTCTTCACCGCATCTGTTTTCAGTTCAAAGTATAAAGGCGGAGACGGCACAGAAAGAAACGGAAGATATAACAGTAATTACGCAATTAATCTTCTTGCGGGAAAAGAGTTTTACACAAAGTCGCAGAACGTGTGGGGACTGAACCTGAAGGCATCTTACAACGGCGGCGAGTATTACATTCCCGTGGATTTGCAGGAGTCAATAAGCCAGAACCGCGAAGTGCTCGACTACACACAGGTATATACTAAAAACCTGAAACCGTTTCTTTATCTCGATTTCACAGTGAACTACAGAGTTAACTATTCGAAAACTTCTCTCGTGTTTACCGCACAGGCGAAAAATATTCTTAACAGTAAAACTGTGCTTGGATATTCTTATAACAGCTTCACAAAAACTGTTGACGAGCAAGCCGAAATGGGATTCCTCCCGATGTTTAGCGTGAAGTATGAGTTTTAAATAAGTTTCTGTAATGAGCATACTCCAGAGTGTAATCCCCGCATATTCCTGGCGGGGATCGCTCTGGCTTTTATTGTTCACATAGCGGGTAAATCCCTTAATGACTCCCTCCGATTAACATTTTTTAAATTAAGATTTTCTGATATATTTTGTGAAATCAATCTTAATATGAAAACACTTTATACTATTATTCTGTTAGTTATTATCTCCACTACAGCTTATGCACAGAACTGGTCAACGCTTGCGGGCAATAACCAGAAGAACGGCTTAACTAAAATGAACGGACCCGTTTCTGTTACAACGCCATACTGGACTGTAAATAGTACGAACTCATCCGTCTGGGGAAATGCGATTTACACTTTCGGAAATAAGTTTGCGACTTCGAGAATCACGTTCTCTCCTTCGTACAGAGGCAAGGTTGAACTTCGCGATATGACTAACGGCGCGCTGATTTGGGAAAAGACGATTGCCGATACTTCTATAATGTATGTTGTGGGATTCACAGAAGATGCAGTGTATGCCTGCGATTACAAGACCGCAAAGCTTTACTCGCTCAGTGTTGACAGTGGCAAGGTGAAGTGGTCAATCACATCTGACATGTTTCCGGGAAATACGGGAATTTGTTTTGCCGATGACGGCGACCCAATTATTTTCGGCAAAAGATTAAACAGAATAACTGGCGTTCCAAAGTGGACGTATAATTATACGATTCCAGTAGGTCCTGACGGCGGCTTCGTTGTCAGTGGAAACACTTACTACCACTGGACAGGTTCAATAGTCACTCCGAAAAAACTTATTGCAGTTGACGTTACAACAGGCGCTTTGAAATATCAGTCCGCAGATTTGCCCGGCGACGGCGACCAGGAAAATGATTTAGTCATCGGTCCCGACGGCACGATTTATATCGCACGCGACGGCGGAGCGCTTTATGCATTCACCGACAACGGAACAGGCTTCACGCAGAAGTGGAGCATGTCTCCCGCAGTGCTCGTAAAATCTTTCGGACCTGATAATGTTTTTTACTGCGCAAACGTAAACTACGGTTCAACAAACGGAAAACTTATGAGGGTGAACGGTGCTACAGGAACAGTGATTGACTCCGTCTCTTCAAGCATTCCCGGAGTTTATGTTACTGTTGGTTATGACTCAACAGTTTACGTAGCAACGGGCGAGGCAGGTAACGGAAGATACTTTGCATTCACTCCCGACCTGCTTACAGTTAAATGGCAGTTGAGCGTTCCGTATAATTATTATTCAGGATGTCCTCTCGGAAAAGAAGGCGTGTTTATCACCGCAGGTTCGGGCACAGCTTTGACAGCATACAAACCAACGCTGAACCGCAAACCCGCAGCAGACTTCCGTTCAAACGGAAGAGACATTTCTGCTTTGCAAAGAATAAATTATTTCGACCAGTCATCGTACGCGCCGACTTCCTGGCAGTGGACTTTCGAAGGCGGAACACCGAACACATCCACATCACAGAATCCGGCGAACATACAGTATACACTTGCAGGAGTTTATCAGGTAAAACTTATCGCAGCGAATTCGTTCGGAAGCGATACAATCATAAGAACAAAGTATGTTCACGCAACAGCGATGATTGGAATCGGCAACAACGAAACAACAGTAAACGATTACAAACTCGAACAGAACTTCCCGAATCCGTTCAATCCGGCAACGAACATAAAATACTCAATCGCCAAAAGCGGATTCGTAACGCTGAAAGTGTATGACGTAATGGGACGCGAAGTAGCCGCACTCGTTAACGGAAGAATGAACTCCGGAAATTACGAAGCAGCATTCGACGGAAGTAAACTAACCAGCGGAATATATTTCTATAAATTAGTGTCAGACGGATTCACAGAAACAAAACGGATGTTGCTGATTAAATAATTATTCAAAGCCCCTCTATAGTATAAAAGTTAGAGAGGTATTAAAGCACATATTATTGCCAAAAACAGTAATATATCAGCAAAAATGTGTTATATTTGGCAAATATTTAGCAAAAATCAATTGTTTTTGTGATTTCTGATGTGAATACTCCCACTATAATTACTTATTACAAACCATAGACTAATCATAGACCAATCAAAGGCCAATCATAGACCAAGATAAGAAATATAAAAAAACGGGTGTTTCATTCGCAGAGGTTAAAAAGTTGCATTTTATATTGGTCTTAAATTCGATATTTTGCATAAAATTAAAATAAGACTATTTGAAGTATTTAATCTACGTTGCTCTTGCGTGTGTGCTGTGGTTTGTGATGTTCGTTTTAAAACCTTTTAACTTCTGGGTTTCGATGGCATTTTCCACTTCTTTGCTTTCAGTGATTTCATACGTTAATTTCAAAGACCAGTTTAAGAAAGAATACTTTAACCTGAAGGAAATATCTATAGGCGTCGGAAGTGCGGTGATTCTGTATTTTGTTTTCTTTGCGGGAAGGTATATTCTTGATACGTTCGGGATTATTCCAAATCATTCGCAGAGTATCTCAAGCGTGTATGCAAACAAGGAAATATTTCCTGCGTGGGTTGTAGGGATGCTGCTGTTTTTCCCGATTGGTTTCGGAGAAGAATTTTTCTGGCGCGGGTATCTGCAAAGGTATCTATCTGTGAAACACGGCAAATGGATTGGTTTCGGGCTGACGGTAGTGTTTTATACCGTAGTACACATTCCTACGATGAATCCGATATTAATGCTTGCATCTTTTATAGTTGGTGTTTACTGGGGACTTATATTTTTGTGGAGGGGCAATATTGTTGCGGCCTTACTCTCGCATATGCTGTGGGACCCCTTTATATTTGTGGTTTTTCCATTGAATTAAAAAATACTTAAGTTTGTTTTAAAAAGTGTATATAATAATAAAAAATTGAAATAATGGAACAAGATATGAAAGCCCCTAAAGGCTTAAAACTTTTTTTAATGGCTGTGCGTGCATTTGCATTTCCTGCTTCGATAATACCGGTTCTTTATGGTTCAATACTTTCCGTATTGCTGGTGCCCGGTGTTAAATTTAATTTCTTCTACTTTGCTCTGACGCTGATAGGTGCTCTGGCAGTTCATGTTGGTTCAAATATAGTGAATGACATTTACGATTTTGAAAAAGGTATTGATAAAGAAGACCCAGAAATAGGTATTCCGCACGGAGGCTCTCTTGTGCTTTCGAAAGGATTTGTTTCTATGGGCGGAATGAAGACGATTGCATTTGCTTCTCTTATACTTGCGAGTGCGATAGGTGTTTTTCTCTGGATGATGATTGGTGTATGGATTCTCTATCTGATGATATTCGGATTGTTTGCAGCAATTTATTATACAGCAAACCCGTTTGCTTTAAAATATAAGGCACTTGGAGACGTAATGGTATTTCTTTCTTTCGGAGTGGGGATGACACTTGGTTCATTCTATGTGCAGACGCATCAGTTCTCGTGGCTGCCTGTTGTGCTTTCAACTCCGATAGGGCTTTTGATTATCGCAATTCTTCATTCGAATAATATACGTGATATGAAATTCGACGGTGCGTTTGGAGTTAAGACAATTCCGATTCTTATCGGCCAGCAGCTTTCGATTTATATGTACTATGCATTGCTGTTCTGTGCATACGCTTCAATCATATTGTTCGTAGCATTAAAACTTCTTCCGTGGCCGGCTCTTCTTAATCTGGTTACATTACCGACAGCGTTGAAACTCGTGAAAATGATAAGGGATATACCTGACGAAACAACTTCACGCTGGGAAATCGGGACGAAGCACAATATAATGACTGCTCAGTTTAACATGCAGTTTGGTTTGATGCTGAACCTTGGGCTGCTGATAGCGTTTTTGTTCCTGATATAAAGATATTATAGTTTTATGAGAAAGAGTTACAGAGATAATATTCTGTAACTCTTTTTTGTTGTGTGATTTGTGTTTTAGGTGCGTCACGAAGCGTTGAAGTGCAAGTCAGTGAAAGTCTGACATAACTAATTTGTCGTTCAGTTATAAGTGACAAAGACAACATGTTTAGCGATGAACATGTTGAAGCTCTTTGAAA
>Ga0194062_1000883_pt1 | contig 12563 bp, 10 predicted proteins | sample SepL2225m_MetaG_FD_155481 | JGI IMG/M metagenome (GOLD analysis project Ga0194062, IMG submission 155481) | Anoxic zone freshwater microbial communities from boreal shield lake in IISD Experimental Lakes Area, Ontario, Canada - Sep2016-L224-25m | ecosystem: Environmental > Aquatic > Freshwater >... | reverse complement strand
CAATATGCCTGCTTCAGCCCTTGCCCGAACACCTGAACCCGGTACGCATCGTGAACAGAATCGACCCGTTGAAGGAGGTAGAGGGATTTCATCCGCAGAATATGATCAATACGATGATTCCCGATCTGAAAGCCGGAATGTATCCGATGTGCCTGCCGACAGCTCTTTATGAGATGTTCAGGGAAGCTGAATTCCACATTCCTGAAGAAAGCGAATGGGTATTTGTACTCGATGATGGCTTCATGACCAACGCACTAACACGGATGATCGTGAGGTCGGCCGCTTCGGTAGTGGTTCCGAAGGACAGCCCGGTGATGTTCATCAACAAAAACTCAGTACACCTTGCCGATCATATCAGGAGGGCTGATTTCCTGGTCGTGGTCACCAAATTTCCTGAATACATCAAGGCCGAATGGATCAAGGAAGGAGCATGCATCATCGACATCTATTCGAACCTGGTGAAGGAGATCCCGTCAAAGGCAGATCCGTCGAAACAGGTTCCCATCATTCGCGGCGGGATCAACGTTAGCTCGGTGACTGGTATTGCCGGATCGCTGCTTCCGATACCGGGCGGACTGATGACAGTGGTTATGGCGATTCTGTTCAGGAATACGGTGATTGCTTTTAAAAACTGTCTGAAGCAGCCTAATCCATCCGTTCTATCTTTTGCCTGAGTGTTTTCACCTTTTCATGAAGTGAATTGAAAAAGCGGTATCTTTCCTTGGCAGAGGTACCGCTTATCATTGTTGATTTCTGCATCAGGTTACGCAGTGAATTCTCGATCTGGTCGCAGAAAACAGGATTCTTTGTGATCAGCTGGTTAATAATGTTGTAGGTGAGGTAAGAAACTTTCTGATTGTCCATATGGACAAGAATAGTGTTGTCGTTCACCAGCACCTCGTTCTGAAATAATTTATAGGAGTTCTCAATCCCCTCCGGAGTTCTTCCCAGCATATACTGAAAGCTGTATTCAGCCTGGCTTTGAACATGTTCGAGCCAGAGGTTGATCACATCGCAAAGTCTGAAGGCATCCTCTTTTGTTTTAAAAAATCCCGTAAACATGCAGTAATCTATCTGCCGTATAATGCTTGAAATCGTGTCTTCGCTCCATATCTCGGTTACCGGGATCTTCATATAGCAGTTAAGAAGCTTTCGCCCTGTTTCAAACAGCTCTGCAGGCAGCTCCAGGACAACATGATCGTTCTTGTAATTACTCTGAGGGATCAGCACTTTATGCCAGAAAAAGAATTTAAAAGCCGCTATCTCCGGAAATTCAAAATAATAGAAGATTGGGACGTCCTTTGCCGCATATATGATCTCTCTGTTCCTGCAGTCAAAAATTTTTTTCATTTCCCCGAGCAGCGTATGCAGCCAGCTTTCAAAAGTGAACCCGTCTTTGCCGATCGCTATTGTGTTGAATGAAACAACATCTGATTTGAAGTTCAGAACCTCATCCATAGAGATACTGTAATGTGTGCAGATCAGCTTGAGCTCCTCAAGGCTAAGGTCCTTCTGCCCGCGTATCCTGCGGTAGGTGCTGTCGTAACTGATGCCGAGAAGCTCCGACAGCTCATGAACAAACGAAAGATTAGGAGCAAGACGGTTCTTTACCTGCTCAAAAAGATGTTCCTGTACGCCTGAATGTTCGCTCATTTGCATAGACTTAGATGAGGTAAAGATATGTAATAAATAATAATTTTCAAGCAGTGAATGAGCTGATTTTTACGCTGATTGCAAATCACCACTTTAACATTTGCTTTTTGCGCAAGGACTATCGTATCAATGGTGGTTAGCAACATCTGTGGATGGAGAGTCGGCAAAAGCATTTTACATGGGTTTCCTTCAATCCTTCCTTACGTCAACCCAGTAAGGATTTTACTACCTTTGTAGCCTCAAATCCACTAATACATCTACACATGTCAATAGAAATATATTTTGCCGGACCTAAGAAGGTTAACGCAAAACTTGAAGGTTTTACCGTTGAAACGGATCAATCGAAACGGGCCGGAGGCGATGAAAGCGCTCCCACGCCATTTGCTTTATTCCTTTCCTCCCTCGGAACCTGCGCAGGGATTTACATCAAGGGTTTCTGTGACCAGCGTAACCTTCCTACCGAAGATATGAGGCTTACCCTTGACTACATCGTAAGTCCGGTTACAAAAAACATAACCAGATTTATTATCAAAATTTGTGTCCCTGCCGGTTTTCCCGAAAAATACGATTCCGCCCTGGTACAGTCTGCAGCTTTATGTGCAGTGAAACGTCACCTTGACCCGGCGATCGAAAACGAGATTACCGTTGTACGGGCTTAATACAATCATAGTCATTTATTTTATATATACCATATGAAAAAGAAACATTCCGGATTTAATTCCGCACTAGTACATGGTGAGGGATTCAAAGATCCCCACGGCAGCGTGATCATGCCAATCTACCAGACCTCGACTTTTGCCTTTGACAGCGCTGAACACGGAGCCCGCCTTTTTTCGGGCGAGAGCGACGGCTACATTTACACTCGTATTGACAATCCGACCACCCTGGATCTTGAAAAGACTATTGCCATGCTCGAACACGGGCATGACGGCATAGCCACATCTTCAGGAATGGCGGCTGTTAACACGGTTTACATGAGTTACCTTGGCGCAGGGAAGCATATTGTAAGCCATAACGCCGTTTACGGTCCGGCCCGCGGGATCATGGAAGGCACTTACGCAAGATTCGGCGTGGAATCTACTTATATCGACACCACAGATCTCGAGCAGGTACGAAATGCCATCCGCCCGAACACCAGCCTTATTTACCTTGAATCACCGGCCAATCCGACCATGGGCATCTCAGACATACCAGCCATCTGCGAGATCGCTCATCAGCACAACATCCCAGTTTGCGTTGACAATACGTTCTGCAGTCCATACTTACAGAATCCTTTGGACCAGGGGGCTGATATCGTGCTCCATTCTCTTACGAAGTTCCTCAACGGCCATGCTGATATCGTAGGCGGAATGATAATCGTAAAAGATCCCGCCGAGTACAAAAAGGTGCGTACCATGATGGTGAACCTGGGCTGCAACATGGACCCCCACCAGGCTTTCCTGACCCGGCGCGGACTCAAAACTCTGGGAATACGACTTGACCGAGCTCAGGAAAATGCAATAAAAGTAGCAGAATACCTGGAGAAACATCCCAAGGTAGAATGGGTGCTTTATCCCGGACTGAAATCTCATCCCCAGTATGAACTCGGAAAAAGAATGATGCGCGGTCCCGGAGCGATGATATCATTTGGCCTGAAAGGCGGACTTGAGGCCGGACGAAAAATGATGAATGCTGTTGAATTTTGTGTTCTCGCAGTTTCCCTGGGCGGTATCGAAACCCTGATCCAGCATCCGGCATCGATGACCCATTCGAAACTTTCACCTGAAGCAAGAAAGCAGGGAGGCATCTCTGATGAACTCGTCAGGTTCTCCGTTGGCATCGAAGAAGTGGAAGACATCATCGCAGATGTGGAGCAGGCGCTGGAGAAAGTATAGGGAATGTCGAATGTCGACCGCAATACCGCTGACCGCAATACCGCTGAACGCAATAACGCTGAACGCAATACCGCAGAACGCAATACCGCAGAACGCAATAATGATTTATTAAGTACGATACGTTAATTTATTATCTTTGCCCTCCTTTTCATCATAATATTACCGGCTTCGGTCGGACACTAAACACCAGTATGTACAATTGGACGTTAACTAAAAATGGAAAACACAGAAAACACCCCGAATCCCGGGACAGTAGAAGATACTGTACGGGAGGAGAATTCTTCATCTGCAGTAATTGCAGAAATTATTGAGACTAATCCTCTGCCAACTGAGTCAGATCAGATAGAACAGACAGAACAAGTAAAAACAGAAGAATTCCACTCCGAACTGGCCCCACCTCTGGCCGAGGAACAGTTACAACACGAAGAAGAACTGGCCCCACCTCTGGCCGAGGAACAGGTACAACACGAAGAAGAACTTGCCCCCCATCTGGCCGAGGAACAGGAAGAACACGAAGAAGAACTCGCGGCCGAGCATGAAAGCCACGAAATCAAGGCAAATTACGACCAGATGTCACGAGCTGAGCTGGTCGATCTCCTCGAAAAAGTTGTTAAGGAAGATGATATCAGTGCGATCAAAACAACGATCGCTCTGATTAAAGTCGCTTTTCTGAAAAAGAAAAAAGAGGAAAGCCTAATAAAATATGAAGCGGCCATAGGAGGGGAAGGCGAAGTTAAAGAAGAACTTCCCCCGGAACAGGATGACCTGGATGTGAAGTTCAACGATTTCTTCAACGTTTACAAGGCCAACAAAGCCAGGTTTGTCGAGGAACAGGAGAAGATCAAGGGTGATAACCTGAAAAAGAAAATTCAGATCATCGAAGATCTGAAACATCTGATCAATTCTGAAGAAACCCTGAAAAAAACCTATGACGAGTTCAAGGTTTTACAGGATCGTTGGAAGAATGTTGGTATGGTCCCCAGGGGCGAGATAAACAATCTCTGGCAGAACTATCATTTCCTTGTTGAGAAGTTCTTTGAAAAGGTCAAAGTGAACAAAGAGCTCAAGGATCTTGACCTGAAGAAAAATCTGGAAGCCAAGATGGCTCTTTGTGAGAAAACCGAAGAACTGCTTCTGGAGACTTCCGTTTTGAAATCCTTTAAGAAACTTCAGAAATACCATGAGGAATGGAAGGAATTAGGTCCGGCTCCCGCTGATAAAAAAGACGAGATATGGGACAGGTTCAAAAACGCAACAGATAAGATCAACGAACGCCGGCGTGAGCATTATGCCCGGATAGAAGATGAGCAGACCGGGAATCTCGAAACCAAAACCGCACTCTGCGAACAGGGAGAGGAAGTCCTGACACAAAAAAGCGAAACGATCAAGGAATGGCAGGATCAGACCAACAAGGTCAACGAACTGCTTAAGATATGGAAGAGCATAGGCCCTGTGCCCCAGAAGGTGAATGCCGAGATCTGGAACAGGTTTAAAAGCAGTCTTGATGGTTTTTTCTCAAATAAAAAAGATTTTTTTGATAAGCTGAAGGATCAGCAGCTGCATAATTACAATCTTAAACTTGAATTAAGCATGCAGGCTGAATCGCTCAAAGCCAATACCGACTGGAAGAAAACAAGCCAGGAGATGATCCGACTTCAGGGCGAATGGAAGAAGATAGGTCCTGTCCCGAAGAAGCATTCCGATAAAATATGGAAACGTTTCAGGGCTGCCTGCGATGAATTCTTTTCTGCAAAATCTTCTTATTTCACTAATATCCAGGCTCATGAAGGAGAGAACCTGAACAAGAAAAACGATCTTCTTCAGAGGCTGAAGGACTATGCCTTCGGCAACGATAAGAATGCAAACCTCGACGCCCTCAAGAATTTCCAGAGGGAATGGACCGAGATCGGACATATTCCGATCAAGGAAAAAGACAGGCTGCAGAATGAATTCAGGGCCCTGGTGAACGAGCATCTCGATCATTTGAAGATCAGTGAAATCGAGATATCTACCATGAACTATCAGAACAGGATGGAGCATCTGAAGAACGATCCCAATGCACGTCGGATGATGGGCCGTGAAAAAGAGCTGCTCATCGACAAGATCTCCAAGATGAAAGAAGACGTGAATCTCTGGGAAAACAACATCGGTTTTCTTGCCAAATCGAAGAATGCTGCGATCCTGAGAGAAGAATTCGAAAATAAGATCAATAAAACCAAGAGCGAGCTGAAAGTACTTGAAGCCAAGCTGAAGATACTGAAGCAACAGCAGGTGTGATATGGCCGGAAACTCATTCGGAAAGAACCTTGTGCTGACAACTTTCGGGGAGTCGCACGGCCCCCTAACAGGCGGAGTTCTTGACGGATTTCCATCCAACTTTTCAATTGACCATCATTTCATCCAATCGGAGCTGAACCGCAGGGTTCCGGGTACGGGTGATCTCTCATCGCCCCGCAAGGAAGAAGACCGTATTGAGATACTTTCCGGAGTTTTTGAAGGAAAGACCACTGGTGCTCCCATTGCTTTTATTATTCCAAACAACGATCACCGTCCTGAAGATTATTCCGGGGTAAAGGACCTGTACCGTCTGTCACATGCCGATTACAGCTGGGATAGAAAGTACGGTCACCGTGATTACAGGGGAGGTGGACGGATTTCGGCACGGGAAACAGCAGCCCGCGTTGCCGGAGGCGCTTTTGCAAAGCTTTTCCTGCATTCTAAAGGGATCGTGATACATGCTATTGTTTGCGAGATTGGCGGATTTCTGTTGCCCACCCAGGAAGCTGCTGCCAATGAATTCCTTCGCACATTAAAAGAAGCAGGCGACACCACAGGAGGCATCATCAGTTGCACAATAAACGGGCTTCCGGCCGGCCTTGGAGAACCTGTGTTTGACAAGCTTCAGGCGAACCTGGCAAAGGCTATGCTGAGTATCAATGCCGTGAAAGGGTTTGAGTATGGGAGCGGATTTGCCGGTTCCCGGATGAAAGGTTCGGAACATAACGATTCTTTTATTGCAAGTGAGGAAGGCAGCGGACTTCAGACAGTCACGAATTTTTCAGGAGGGATACAGGGGGGAATATCAAACGGGATGCCTGTTGTTTTCAGAGTCGCTTTCAAACCAGTATCCTCAATAAGAATACCCCAGGAAACGATCGATAAACACGGCCAAACCGTACAGTTCACCGGAAGCGGAAGGCATGATGTATGCGTGGTTCCCCGCGCTGTTCCTATCGTTGAAGCAATGGCTGCGCTGGTTGTTGCAGACCAGATGTTAAATAGCGACGTAGTAAAATAGCAATTTCGCTAGTTCGCTACTTCGCTACTTATTTCCGGCTCCTGCTGGCTCAGGCAGTGCCACGAGCCCAGTCCCCAGATAATCTCCACAGAATCGATACCCACGACTTTGCGATCAGGAAAACATTGTTCCAGTATACGAATGGCCTGTTCATCCTGCTTGCATCGATAAAGAGGTACGATAACCGAACGGTTGGAAATATAAAAGTTGGCATAGGATGCGGGGAGGCGCTGGTCATCGAACACCACAGGCTCGGGCATAGGCAGCTCAACTACATCAAGCTGCTTTCCGTTAAGCAAACGAAAAGATTTCAGTCTCTTCAGGTTGGCCTCAAGGATGGCGTGATTGGGATCGCGCCGGTTTGGCTCTACCATAGTGATCACCCCATCGGGTTTGAAGAAACGGCTGATGTCATCAATATGCCCGTTGGTATCATCCCCTTCAATGCCGTCATCCAGCCACAAAACCTGTTTGACTCCATAAAAATTCATCAGGTAATCCTCTATCTCATGCTGAAACAACTGCGGATTGCGGTTCTCGTGAAGCAGGCATGCCGTGGTTGTGAGCAGGCTGCCTTCGCCGTTGAAATCGACCGACCCTCCTTCCATCACTATTCCCGGATAGTACACGGGCAGATCCAGGAATTTACCGGCCAGACCGGGAATGGTTTCATCGAGGTCGTGAGGATATTTTCCACCCCAGGCATTATACCTCCAGCTCACAATCACTTTGGGAATCGCAGCTTCTGGATTCACCAGGAATGCCGGGCCATGATCCCTGCACCAGGCATCATTCGTAGGATGAATAAGCAGGTCTATTGTTGACATATCTATACCAGCAACCGACAATTCATTCATTACTTCAACCTTCATTCCTTCATTCCTTACATTAACACAAACCCTCTCCCCTTTTGAGAGCTCTTTAATAAAAGCATTGTAATATGGGAAAATTTTGGAGAGAGTTCCGGGCCAGGAGTAGGAATCGCTGTGGGGATAGCTAAGCCAGGTAGCCCTGTGACGCTGCCATTCGGCAGGAAAGGTGTAGCCAAGATCTCCCAAACTGGGGTGAATGATTTTATTTGTCATAATCTTCGTCGATGAAACGGCTCATCAGAGGTTTGTAGCTGTCGATCCGGCGATCACGCAAAAAAGGCCAGTGAACCCGGATCTCATCGATGAGTCCAAGATTGAGTTCCTGAACATGCACTTCCTCCTTATCATAGGAAGCCTGGAATAAGAGGTCACCGAAAGGAGAGGAAATAAAAGAGCCTCCCCAGAAATCCATAGCCCCTTCCCTGCCAATACGGTTTACGCTCACCACATACACCCCGTTTGCAACGGCATGGCCCCTCTGAATTGTTTGCCAGGCCTGATATTGCTGACGGTTCGTTTCAGCATCCTGGGTTCTGGCCCAGCCAATGGCTGTCGGATAGAAAATGATTTCAGCACCTTTCAGCGCCACGATCCGCGCTGCTTCCGGATACCATTGGTCCCAGCAAATCAGCGTACCTATGCAGCCGTACTTTGTCTTGAATACCTTGTACCCTCCGTCACCGGGTGAGAAATAGAATTTTTCGTAATAGCCAGGGTCGTCGGGGATATGATGCTTGCGGTATTTGCCAAGATATTTTCCATCGGCGTCGATCACAGCAACGGTATTATGATAAATACCCAGGGCACGTTTTTCAAAGAGGGAGGCTACTATAACTACACTCAGTTCAGCAGCCAGATCCTGCATTGCCATCGTAGATGGACCCGGAACAGCTTCCGCCAGATTATAATAGTCATAGTTCTCTTCCCAGCAAAAATACCTTGATAAAAACAATTCCTGCAAACAGATGATCTGGGCCCCTTTTGCTGCAGCTGCCCTGACAAGGCGGACCGATTTTTTAATGTTGGCCTCTTTCTGATGCCCGCAGCTCATCTGAACCAAACCTACCGATACCTTCTTTTCCGACATCCTCAATCTATATTGTTCTTAAAAACCCAACAGGAATTTCTTTGTAAAAGTTTTCCCCTGATGCTGAACAGCAAGTATATATAAACCCTGCCTGAATCCGTTGTAAGGCAGGACCATTCGGCCGTTTGTGATCTGAACCGGGCCATGACATTCTATCTCGCGTCCGCTGATATCGAATAAGCGGGAAACTACGGTTTGTTCCTCAGGGAACTCGCAGAATACGATAAGCCTTTCCGTTTCCTTATCCTGGTAAACCGAGATCCCTGCACCTGGATCCTTTTCGTTAAAACCTACCGTGTAATCGAGGTACAGATCATCCAGCCAAAGCGCCGTACCTGCATTCATATCAAATTGAGCGCTTGAAATGCACATGATGTTCATGGTATCGGGAGTTACAATAGTATCATAATAAATCCAGGCCGAAAAATGAGTCCAGTCGGTGGTTGCCGCCTTTGCGCTGAAATACCCTCCGGCAATAGTATCCTGAACACCGGCAGTCGTTTTATAAAGGACGATCCCCATAGTGCAGGAATCGCCACCCACAGGCTGGAATTTGTAATACCCCATAAGATGAGTGGGCTGGTCGCTGATAGGAACACCCCCGGTAACATTGAATGTCTGGTTTATAATATCAATTGATAAACGCCCCAGAGTGATGACGCCCGGGCAATTAAAAGGTCCAAGAGGGAAAGCGATATACTGTGTAAGCAGTTTACACGAATAGGCCCCCCCGTGATGGTCGGTTGATTTGAACACAACGGGTTTGCCAAAAAAAGGAATCAACATCAGGGTATCGTTCGGGCTGTCCCACAACTGAGGATTGCTATACCCTGTAAAATTATCCCAAAGCTCAAAATCCCCATTTGGGACCGGAGTCTGGGCCTGCAATGTACCAGATGAGGATAAAGCAAATAAAAAAGCTGCAGCAACCGTAAAAAGTCTGAATGTTATCATATTTCTCTCCTTCAGTTTCGGCGTTTAAAGTTCAAAGTTAAAATAAAACCCCCTAACTTTGAAAAAATAATTCCCGGTGAGGCGCTGCTTTTTGTTAATTTTTTTGATTTCGGCTTTCTGGTTTGCCAGCCTGTTACAGGCTTTTGCCATTCCAGGAGATTCCTGCAAAGTCATCCTCGATAAAAAGCTTGAAAAAAAATACAATGATGCAACGCTCAGCTTCAAGCACGGGAATTATATGAATACGATCATTCTGTTGAAGGAATTGCTGAAAGATGAGCCGGAATGCACCGATGCGTCTTACCTGATGGGCCTGGCCTGTGTTAAAAAAGCTATACCTGATTACAAGAATGCCGAAAAATGGTTCATGCAGGTATTAATGGCTTGCCCAACGTACGACATATACTTGTATTTTTATTTGGGACAGATAGCCTACGGTGCAGAGAGATACGAAGATGCCGTGAAATACCTGGGTGTTTTCCTGAAAGACGTTGACCGGATCAAAAGTGACGAGGATTACAATAAGGCTGCGGAACTGTTCCAATACGCTCAGTTTACCGTAGATGCCGTTTCACATCCTGTCCCTTTTGAGCCCAAAGTTGTGGAGGGCATCTCCACACCCCAGGATGAATATCTCCCTATTCTTTCACCCGACAACCAGGTAGCTTTGTTTACCCGGGTCGTGAAACTTGAAGCGGATAAAAATTCAATAATATCTTCGGTCCGGATGAAAGAAAAATTCATGTTCAGTGAACAGGAAAAAGACGGTAGTTTCAGGGCAGCAGAAGAGATGCCCGAACCTTTTAACATCCAGGACAATGAAGGGGGAGCCACCCTGACGGCCGACAATAACACCTTATTTTACACGGTGTGCAAGTACGACAATGCGAAACATTATCTTAACTGTGATATTTATTTCTCGGAAAAAGTAAACGGGGACTGGACTCCTATCAAAAGTGCCAGCGGAAAGATCAACCTGCCTTACTCCTGGGAATCCCAGCCAAGCATATCGGCCGATGGAAAAATCCTGTATTTTGTCAGCGACCGACAGGGAGGCTTCGGGGGCTACGACATCTACCGTTCAATAAAAAACGAGAATGGAGAATGGGGTACACCTATAAACCTGGGACCTGTGATCAATTCTAAGGGCAATGAAAAATCTCCTTTCATTCATCCTGATGGCAAAACCCTGTACTTCTCGTCGGATGGGTGGATTGGCCTCGGGGGGTACGACATCTTTTATTCGAGGATGAATGTTAGCGGCATCTGGTCAAAACCTAAAAACATTGGTCACCCTATCAATTCCCCGGATGATGAAGTAGGTTTTTTTGTGAGTACCGATGGCAGTAAGGGCTTCTTCGCCTCTAACAAATATCACGGGAAAGGCGGATGGGATTTATATTCCTTTAATCTGTACGAAGATGCCAGGCCCGAAAGGATACTGTTCCTGAAAGGCACGGTTCGCGATGAGAATACTACTGAACCTGTAAAAGCAACGATAGAGCTGAAGAATCTTGAGACCAAGAAAATTGAAGAGATCCCTCTTGATTCCAATACCGGAAATTACGTAGCCGTAGCTCCATACAATTCCGATTACGTGATGACTGTAAAAAAGGAAGGCTTTGTTTACGAGACAAAGTATATAGCAAAGGTTGACAGTTCCCATCCTGTCGTAAGAAATATGGATGTTGATATCAAGCCTATCGAGCTGAACCAATCATACAGGATCAACGATATTTATTTTGCATTTAATAAATTTGACCTCACCGGAGAATCGAAATCCGTGCTGGATCAGCTGATCGAATTCCTGAGTGAGAATCCTTTAATTCATATACAGATACAGGGTCATACCGACAATATCGGGAAGGATGTCGAAAACCTGAAACTTTCTGAGAACCGGGCCCGTTCTGTTTACAACTACCTTGTATTGCAGGGAATATCGTCGTCGCGTCTGACCTATAAAGGATTTGGTAAAACAATGCCAGTAGCTGAAAATGACACGGAAGAAGGCCGTGCGAGGAACCGGCGGACGGTGTTTGTGATTACAAAGAAGTAGGGTTCAGCGTTCAGCGTTCTGCGTTCAGCGTTATTGCGTTCTGCGTTCTGCGTTATTGCGTTCTTTACATTCGTCCTTCAATCCTTCAATCCTTCAATCCTTCAATCCTTCAGTCCTTCAATCCTTCAATCCTTCAATCCTTCAGTCCTTCAATCCTTCAATCCTTCAATCCTTCAATCCTCCATCGCTTTGACCACATTCGCCATCTCAATTGCTGCAAGGGCCGCGTCAAACCCTTTGTTCCCGCCTTTGGTTCCGGCCCGTTCGATGGCTTGTTCCAGATTGTCGGTTGTAAGAACCCCGAAAATTACGGGAACGCCCGAATCCATTGAGGCAGAAGCAACACCTTTCGACACTTCAGATGACACATAATCAAAATGAGGAGTAGCCCCGCGGATCACAGCTCCCAGGCAGATAACGGCATTGTATTTTCCGCTGATGGCAAGTTTTTTGGCAAGCAGCGGGATCTCAAATGAGCCCGGAGCCCATACCAGGTCAATCTCAGCCTCATCGGCTCCATGGCGTTTTAATCCGTCAAGGCAGCCGCTTAGCAGCTTCCCGCTGATGAACTCGTTGAACCTTGCGATCACGATCGCGAATTTCAGCCCTTTGGCATCCAGTTTTCCTTCTATTGTTCTCATATTTTTGGTTGTTGGTTAATTCACTATTCATTAGATGATAAATTCTGGCTGCTCATGGTTTTAATTTTCTGACGTTGTAGCGTTCTGCGTTATTGCGTTCGACATTCGTTATGGCGTTCTGCGTTATT
>Ga0194062_1000882_pt1 | contig 12568 bp, 11 predicted proteins | sample SepL2225m_MetaG_FD_155481 | JGI IMG/M metagenome (GOLD analysis project Ga0194062, IMG submission 155481) | Anoxic zone freshwater microbial communities from boreal shield lake in IISD Experimental Lakes Area, Ontario, Canada - Sep2016-L224-25m | ecosystem: Environmental > Aquatic > Freshwater >... | reverse complement strand
ATTTTAAAGATTGTTAAAAATTTATCGCAATATAATCGGTACAAAAAGCATTATAATACAATTGTACTGAAATTAAAACAATTTTCTTTTATTTTTTTTGAGAAAATTAAAACTGATTTGAAATCAAGGCAAACTCACTCAAACTCAGTGTCTCACCCCGACAACCTGGGTCGATACCGATGCTCATGAGCATCTCAGCCATCTGTGCACGGTCTAGGTTGAAAGCTCCTGAATTACAAAGCGCGTTATGCAATGTCTTACGACGTTGTCCAAACGATGCCTTAATCACTTTAAAAAGCATCTCTCGACTTTTCACCTCAACTGGCGGTGCAGCATGACGGTCCAGACGAATGACCGTCGACGTCACGTCTGGTTGTGGAAAGAAACTCTTAGGTGATACATCAAAAAGCCGTTGCGGGCTTGCATAATAATTCACGGCCAAGGTCAAAGCGCCATAGTCCTTGCAAGCAGGTGGGGCGCACATGCGATCCGCGACTTCTTTCTGCACCATAAACGTCATGGATGTCACAATTGCATGCTCCTCCAACAGTTTCATGATGATTGGTGTGGTAATGTAATATGGTAAATTTGCAACCACTTTCACTGCGGTCGGTTCCTTGATTTCTTCATCTCGTTCGATTTCCTCAACCAACTTTTTAAAGTCGACCTTCATCGCGTCTTCGTTGATGACCGATACATTCGAGCAATCCGCCAACGTTTCTTCCAATACAGGAATCAACTTTTGGTCAATTTCAATCGCCAATACTTCTCCTGCATATTCCGAAAGCACGCGAGTCATACTCCCCGCACCTGGCCCGATTTCGATGGCAAGGTCGTCCTTCGACACCCCCGCCCCTTCCACAATATGTTCTACCACATCCTCATCGATCAAGAAGTTTTGCCCAAGCCTCTTGGTTAATCGAATTCCAAACTGATCCAGTAGCTTTCTTGTATCTTTCATTTTTTCCTCCAGGGGTTTCCCCTATCCTATTCCAAACAACGCTTTTGCATTATTATATGTCTGCTGTGCGACGTCTTCATGGTTCATTTCTTTAAGTTCCGCAATTTTATCTACTACATACTTCAAATACGCCGATGTGTTACGCGTGCCGCGAAACGGCTCTGGAGCCAGGTACGGACAATCCGTCTCGATGAGGATTTTATGCATCGGAAGAGCGATGATTGCGTCGTGCGATTTTCTGGCGTTTTTAAATGTAATCGCCCCGCCAAACGCAATATAAAAGCCAAGTTTTTCAAAGCGTTTCGCCATTTCGGCGCTCCCTGAAAAACAATGCACGACACCCCTGAGTGTCTTCCCCAGCGCGATGGCATCATCCTGCGCGGCGTGCAGAATTTCATACGTCTCCTCGTGTGCATCGCGATTGTGAATGATGACTGGTAAATCTATTTCAATGGCAAACTCAAGTTGTTTTTCAAACCAAAGCCGCTGCACTCCGCGTTCGGAATGATCATAGTAAAAATCAAGCCCAATTTCACCAATGGCAACGACCTTTGGCATTTTGGCAAGTTTTTTCAGTACCATAAAGTTTTCAGGATTTAATGATTTGGCATCGTGTGGATGCACACCTACTGAGGCGTAGACGCAGTCAAAACGGTCCGCCAAAGCGACCGATGCGCGCGATGTATTCAAAGTGGACCCGCAGTTGACAATTACGTCAACCCCGGTTCGTCGCGCTTCTTCAATTGTTTGTTCCCGATCTTCTTGATAACGGTCATCATCGAAGTGGGCATGCGTTTCAAAATACATATCAGTGCAACGCCTCGAGTGCTTCCAGTTCTTTTTCCATATCTAGTCTGGGGAAAATGATCTCTCCCTTGATTGCTTTTGCGCCAACCGGCAAACTGCCCCATGCAGAGGCACTTTCCCATGCAATCGCATCGGTAGCGTCTGCAATGCCAAGTTGTGCCTGAATTTTTCCAGGGGTCTCTGGCATAAATGGTTGGATGAGGATAGATACAATTCTTAACGTCTCAGCAAGATGATACATAACCATCGCCAAGCGCGTTTTTTGTGATTCATCTTTTGCTAATGCCCAAGGCATGGTTTCATCGATGTATTTGTTGGCACGACCAATCACCTTCCAGATTTCAGTCAGTGCGATGTTAAAGAGCAGCTGATCTAGCAACTCCTCCACCTTTTGTGGCAGCGCCTTGACCATCGATGACAGGTCATCATCAAATGCGCCTGCTTGGCGTTCTTCAGGAATGAGGCCTGCAAAATATTTGTCTATCATTGCAATCGAGCGACTGACGAGATTTCCAAGGTCGTTTGCCAAATCCGAATTGATTCTACTGATTAATGCCTCATTGGTAAATACCCCATCCGAGCCAAAGGGCACTTCCCTCAGCAAAAAGTAGCGAATAGCGTCAAGCCCGTAGCGTTCGATGAGGATGACTGGATCGACGACGTTGCCTTTTGATTTCGACATTTTACCGCCTTCAAGCAACAACCAGCCATGTGCAAAAACCTGCTTCGGCAGTTCTTCTCCAAGCGCCATCAAGAGTGCGGGCCAAATGATGGTGTGAAATCGGACGATTTCCTTGCTCATCAAATGCAAATCAGCAGGCCAGTAATGTCGGAATGCGGAATCGTCCTCGGATTCATAGCCCAACGCAGTAATATAATTGGAAAGTGCATCAACCCAGACATAAACGATGTGTTTTGGGTCAAAGTCGACCGGTACGCCCCACTCAAAAGAGGATCGCGACACTGCCAAATCTTCAAGACCCGGTTTGATAAAGTTATTAATCATTTCATTCAACCGTGACGCAGGCAACAAAAAATTCGGGTGCGCCGCATAATGCGCCATCAGTCGATCTGAATAATTCGAAAGCCTGAAAAAATAGCTCTCCTCCCGCGTCAGTTCGACTTCACGCGCACAGTCAGGACATTTTCCATCCTTGAGTTGCGTCTTGGTCCAAAATGACTCGCACGGCGTACAATACCAGCCCTCGTATTCACTCTTGTAAATGTCGCCTTGGTCGTATAGCCGCTTGAAAATGCGCTGTATAGAGCGTTTATGTGCTTCGTCTGTCGTTCGGATAAAGCGATCATTCGTGATTTTCATCAACTTCCAAAGATCTTTGATGCCATTCACAATCTCATCAACAAACGCCTGTGGCGGAACTCCTTTTTCCTCAGCTCTTCGTTGAATCTTTTGGCCGTGCTCGTCTGTTCCCGTCAGGAAACACACATCGAATCCTTGAAAGCGCTTATATCTTGCCATCGCGTCTGCAACCACAGTCGTGTAAGAATGGCCAATGTGAAGTTTTCCACTTGGATAATAAATCGGTGTTGTAATATAGTACGTTTTCTTTTCCATGTTCCCTCACACTTTCGTCAAACTATTTGCGATGATTTCCTTGACTTTGTCTGGTAACGCAGCGATCTCGATTTTGGATAGCCCTGCGGTTACAATCGGATCGCCTATCACTAATCTTACTTTCACAGGCCCTTTTTCATTCTTCTTTCCTTCAAAAAACTTATAAGCACCATCTACTGCAATCGGCACGATGGGTACTCCAGCGCTGACGGCCATCTTGAACCCACCAGACTTAAATTCCCCAAGCACGCCGTCCTTTGCACGCGTTCCTTCCGGAAACACAACCATCGACGTCCCTTGTATTAGATTTGTGGTTGCCTCCCGAATTGCCGTCACTGACTGGCGAATGTTCTTTCGATCGATGAATACACAATGCATGAGTTGCATCCACTTAGAAAGAATAGGCACCTTCAAAATTTCAACTTTTGCTAGAAACGCTTTCGGCCTCTTTATGAAGCCAAGCATAATTGGAATGTCAAAGTAGCTCTGATGATTTGAAATAAAACACACTGTCTCAATGCCATCCAGTTTTTCTTCACCAACGACGGTCACTTCACCACCGGCACTTCGGATAAGATTACTCCCCCAAGAAACGCCTTCCTGCGCGATTAAGTCTGGAATTTTACTTTGATCTGGTGTTTTTTTGATTTGATTCAACAATTTCTGAGAAGAAATCAAATAGAAAAATAACCAGAAAAAAAGCTTTATGTTTCGAATCATATTGCTCCTCTTTGCAGGCTTATTTCTTCATTGCAATCGCGCTTTTTGCAGCATTTACAATGGTTGCGCTCGTGAGTCCGTATTTTTCAAGTAACAACATCGGCTTACCGGATTTCCCAAATACATCCTGAATTCCAACTCGTTTCACTGGTACAGGGAAAAGGTCTGCCACGACTTCTGCGACTGCGCCACCCAGGCCTCCAAGGACATTATGTTCTTCTACTGTCACAATGGCGCCGGTTTCTTTTGCTGCTTTGAGAATGATTTCCTGATCAATTGGCTTAATGGTATGCATATCAATCATTCTCGCTTGGATGCCCTCAGCCGCCAAAGTCTCAACTGCTGTCAATGCAATTCCAACCATCATTCCAGTTGCGATGATTGTGACATCGTTACCCTCTTTGATTTGAATCCCTTTTCCAATTTGAAACGGTACATCTTCTTCATATATCACGTCAACTGGCAGTCTGCCGAGTCTTAAATAGACTGGTCCGTCAATTTCGATTGCAGCTTTCACCGCAGCACGCATGGTCGTCGCATCCGAAGGATTGATGACCATCATATTTGGAATCGCACGCATAATTGCAATATCTTCGACGCTTTGGTGTGACGCGCCGTCCTCACCAACCGTGAGACCTGCATGCGAAGCGCCAATTTTGACGTTTAATTTTGGATAACAAATTGAATTTCTCACTTGCTCACATGCGCGTAGCGCTGCAAACATCGCAAAAGAACTTGCAAACACGACTTTCCCCGTTGTCGCAAGTCCGGCCGCAACGCTCATCATGTTGCCCTCGGCAATCCCCATATTAATGAAACGCTCCGGAAAAACTTTCTTAAAAGTATCTGTTTTCGTTGATTTTGATAAGTCTGAGTCCAGCACAACGATTCTAGGATCTCCACCAAATTCAGCAAGTGCGCTGCCATACGCTTCACGCGTCGCTATTTTCTGTGCCATCTTATTCTGCCTCCACTTCTGCTAAGTATTGATCAAGTTCTGCAATCGCGATGTCTCTTTGCTCTTGATTCGGCGCATTTCCATGCCAACCCGCTTGGTTTTCCATATAGGATACGCCTTTGCCCTTGACCGTCTCGGCGACAATCATGGTTGGTTGATTTTTGACCGATTTGGCTTGCGTCAACGCGGATTCGATTTGTGTCAAATCATGTCCATCAATCTTGATGACATGCCAGTTAAAAGATTTGAATTTTTCCGGCAATGGCTCTGGATTCATGACTTCACGAATGTCGCCATCAATCTGCAAGCTATTATGATCAAGAAACGCAACTAAATTATCCAATTTGTAATGCGCAGCAGCCATCAACGCTTCCCAAACCTGTCCTTCCTGACATTCTCCATCTCCGATGATGGCATAGACTCTATAGTTCTTTTCGTCAAGTTTCCCTGCGAGTGCCATCCCGACTGCTGCAGAAATTCCCTGTCCCAACGAACCCGTGCTCATATCGACACCAGGTACATGGTTCATATTCGGGTGTCCTTCGAGGATGCTATCGATCCCTCGAAACGTGTTTAATATCTCTTTTTCAAAAAATCCTCTTTCTGCAAGGCATGCATATAACGCAGGTGCGCAATGCCCTTTGGACAAGACAAACCGGTCCCGATCTTCCCACTGAGGATTCTTCGGATCAATTTTCATTTCATTAAAATACAGTGATGTCAAGATATCCATGCATGACAACGACCCACCTGGGTGCCCTGAGGATGCATGAAACACCTCATCAATTGCGTGTTTTCTGTTGATTGTGGCTTGCTTCTTCAAAGCCTTTAACCTATCTTTCGTCATTTCGACAACTCCTCGTCAATAAATAGTATACTCGCAAAGTATACCACCGACCGTTCTTTTTTTCAATCCATCTTTTATTTGATCGTATAACTTCCTGATAGCAGAACTGTAATGTCCGCCTTGGCTTTAATACCACGTGTGTCTGCCATTGGCGAGGCAATCAGATGTCTGAGCGCTACAATCTGGTTTGTATTCAACGCCTTTCCATCCGTCAGATCGGTCAATTTGCCGATGACATTGGCAACGCCCGAAAAGACAACTACCATACCACCCTCTTTCAACAAGATGGTCTTCCCTTTTTTCACAGTTAGATACTCCGCAGATTCGCCGTTTTTCGCTAGAAGTGTAGCAATTTGCGTCTTCATTGTCTTGATGCTTGTCTGTGCAGAGGCTAAAGAGGCTTCCGTGGAATCCAGCGCATGCTGCAAATTCGCAATCTTAGTGTTTAACGATTTCACTTTTCCATCCACGTACGACTTTGTGATCAAAGGATCCCCTGTGGAGCCTGGGGCTGCCGGCGTCGTCGCGTTTGACAGTTGTGTCAACACGAACGTAATAATTAAAATCATACAAAAGGCCAAAACCTTAGTGATTGATATCCTTTTTTTCATGTAAATCCCCCCAATATCATTTGAACGTACTCACTCTGTTACACTAAATAATTAAGCACGTTAACTGCCTTCCCATTTTTGAAATAGATGCGTGGAATGCGTTTTCCTACCAAACACACAATCTCATAGTTGATGGTCCCTGCAAAGGTCGCAACTTGAGCCGCTGAAATAGAGGCATTCCCTTGCGTACCAATGAGCACCACTTCGTCTCCAAGCGCAACGGTACCGCTGATGTCCGTCACATCCACCATACACTGGTCCATACAGACACGCCCTATCACGGGTGCTTTTTGGCCATTGATGAGAACAAATGCTTTATTAGACAACGCCCTCATATATCCATCTGCATATCCAATCGGAACCGTGACGATCTGACTCTTGCGTGATGTCGTAAATGTTCTACCATAACTGACATCGATACCTGCGTCCACTTCCTTATTCATTATAACATACGACTTGATTTGCATGGCGGGTTTCAGATCATAGGATGCAATTTCTTTTTGGGCATCGTCAAACGGCGAAAGCCCGAACAAAATCAATCCTGGCCGAACCATATCCAGATGCATATGCGGGTATTTTAAGATTGCTGCACTGTTCGCAACGTGTTTCACAGGAATGTGCACACCAACTCTGCCCAATTCCGCGCAAATGCTCATAAACCGCTCGAACTGCATCTCCGTATAAGCTGGATTTGCATCATCCGCCGTAGCGAAGTGTGTAAAAATCCCTTCCACGATAATGCCTGGCAACTGACTGATTGCGGCGATTTTATCCACAATGCTGTACCCCGACATGAATCCGACCCGTGTCATCCCCGTATCAATTTTTATATGAATCTTCACGTTTTTCTTTTGCCGCGTGGCCTCTGCGGATAGCGCTTTTGCAAGATCTGTGTGATATACCGTCTGCGTAATCTGGTGTGCGATGATCTGATCGACACGTCTTGGATCCGTGTAACTGAAGACGAGAATTGGCACTTGAATACCAGACTGTCGCAACTGAATTGCTTCGTCGAGCATCGAAACAGCAAGCCGTTCCACGCCGTTTTGCAACAGTTCCTGCGCAACATCAAGCACGCCGTGCCCGTAGGCATCTGCTTTGACCACACCCAAGATTTCTGTGCGCTTGCCAACAAGCGCGCGAATGTGTTTCACATTGTGTGCGATACAGTCTAAATCAATCTCAGCCCAAGTACGGTTTGCAAAATTCCCCAACTCATTCATCTTATTTGACTCCATTTCGTCGCGGCATTCTCTCTTTTAATATAAGACTTGCTTTCGAGACATTCTTCACGATGTCGATTGGCAATAAGGAAAGCATCCCTTGTTCTTGTGCTGCAAGGTCCCCGGCCAGGCCGTGCAAAAAAGCACCGCCAAGTGCCGCGTTGTAAAGTGGTAATCCTTGCGCGACAAGCGCAGCAATCATTCCAGACAGTACATCGCCTGACCCTGCCACTGCCATGCCAGGATTGCCGTTTGTATTGATTGCGGTCTCCCCTCGAGGCGAACTGATAATTGTACCAGCTCCCTTTAACAATGTGACACACTGCGTTGTTTTTGAAAAATCTCGAACGAATGTTAAACGGTCCTCAGTAATTTTTTGCTTAGAAACTTCAGACAGCCGCTCCAACTCTACGAGATGCGGGGTTATGATGACTTCTCTTGTCAAATCCTTTTTCTCAATCGCATTCAATGCGTCGGCATCCAAAATCATCGGTGTGTCCACAGATTTCAATAATTTTTTCACTATTTTAAAAGTATCCTTGCTATTTACCATGCCTGGACCAACGATGATGACGTCTACATTTTTTGCCGCGTCAAGGAGTTCTTTTACACTCTTTTCGGAAATGGTTCCTTTTTCTGTTTCTTCCATCATCAGCCCGATTGCGGAAGGAACCAGCAAAGAGACTGTGTTCCAAACGCGCTCTGTGGTCGCGACATAAACCAATCCAGCACCCGCCGCAAAAGCGCCCATCGCGCACAATGCAGGAGCACCACGCATGCCGTTGGAGCCTGCGATGCAAAGCACCCGGCCGTATGAACCTTTATGCGAATTCGTTTTACGGGAAAATATATTGTTATCCAAGTTCGCCTGTTGCAAGGTAATCAAAGCGCGTATTTTCTCTGACATTGGTATGCCTAGATCGTGCACCGTGATTCCCCCAGCGCAGTCCTTCCCATCTCCGAACAGGATCCCTGGCTTTGCACCGAAGAACGTAATGGTCTTAGTCGCCTTGATTGCCACCCCTCTGACATTCCCTGTCAGCCCATCTACTCCACTCGGAATATCGATGGCGTATACAGGTAACCCCGAATGATTCACCATGTTGATTAATGCCGCATCGACGTCAGAAATCGGCCGGTTCAGCCCTGTTCCAAACATCCCGTCAACGACAACCTCGCACTTTTCGATTGGATATTTATTTACTTTCATTCCTAACATTTTCGCAAGTTTCAAGGCATCCTTCCCGTTGTTTCCTGCGCCCGCTAAAAAGAAAATTTTCAACGCCTGTGGATTTTCAAAATCTTGCTCTAAAACCTCTAACACGGCAGCAGCAGCGCGTTCAATCAGAATTGCAGAAGTGAGTCCAAAATCGGTCTCAGCAATGCGCTCAATCTCTTTCATTTGTTGCGGTGTCACAATAATCATTTCATCAACCCTCTCGATTATTAATTAAAAAAGGAATCCAACTTCTCCCTGGTTTAACGTCGCGCAGTACACTTCAGATGTATTTGTATTGATGATCCAACAATGTGTCGCATCTCTCAAGATCAACTTGTTTTTTCCTCTTTGACTGACTGAAAAATCCGCAGAATTGGTGTCAATCAAAAGACGAAATGAGTTCATACGATTAGGAATTTTTCGATTCGAAGAAAAATCTATCGTTGCCTCGTTGCCATTTTGCAAGCCGGTCACAAAAAAGGTCGCGGTGGCTTTCGTTTTCAATCCTGCACGAAACAAATTATCTGCAACTTGATTCGTCTCCCCAATGTCCTTCTGCAAGCCCGTGGAAAGATCAATTGTTTCGTTTTTTCCATTATATCGAAATACGAGGATATTGTCACTCATCCAGATCGGTGTTTCAGAAGCATAAAAAACGGCTTTTCTCAGTTCGGATGACTTTTCAAAAACTTCGTAATAACTACCTGTTTTGATGATATAGCGGCTTCGATCTGGAGAACTGATCAGATTTGAAAGAATCTTAGCACTTTCTCCGTTTCTGAAAATACAAGTGTCTGTTCCATTCGACGCTTTAAAATCGACATAGTAATGCGAAGCATCTGTGAATTTTGCATCCGTCAGCGTCACTTCGCCAATTCCAAAAACACTCTCTAAAAAGCCAGTCTGAAAGTCTTTTTTCAAAATCCGATTTTTTTTATCATTCATAATATCATAAATCTGTAAGAAAGCGTCATCTTGCCAGAACACAATGGTTCCGTCTTGGTTGATTTTTGATTGCGCGGGGAAAATTCTTGTCACGACAAGTGACTCCACAACAATTTCTTCTTTCGACAGAAGAAAATTTTTGTTCCCCCCCTGCACGAAGAGCAGCAGTTTTTCAGGAACATGACATGGGGTAATCGAACGAATTGGTGTCTCTTCCGCAGTCCATACCTTCATGGCAGATTTTTTATTCAGAAGCCCTAGGATGGAGAGTGCACGATCCTGCCGCGTGATTTTGTAAATGTCAAAGGCACTATCGTGTGCAAAATAATTCACATATGCTTTGTCATCGGAAACGGCCCAGGAATATAAAGTCCCCATTTCCTCCTCGATAAACTCCACCATAGAGTTCGGCAAGTATATTTCACCATTATATTCCTCTGGTGCTCCAACAAAGGAGAGTAGTTGATTGTCGTACAACATCTGTGTCGCACCCAATCGCAAATAGATTAATTTCCCTTTCAATTTAAAATAAATCAAATCATCACTCTTGCTGCGCGTTACGTTCAATTGGTAACGGTTTTCTAGCATAGATAATCGTACATAGGACTTGCCCGAAAATTCCCAAAGCGCACTCAAATTCTCTTCTGCTGCGCCGTTGATCAACAAGCGAATCGCCTTCAGTTCGGATTGCTTCAACCAGTCATTTTGCGGGAGTTTCAGATTAATCTGATTATATATGGCAGGTTGCGTCGCATCGCTTTCGCGTTGTCTTTGCGCAGCACCAAGCGAAGTATACACGGCGACCGAAGCAACCGCCATAAACGCGAGCACAAGCACGATGAAAACATAGATCACTTCATTGGCATTAATCTGATTGCCTTTTGGCATAGTCCGCGACTCCTTTACAGAATTCCTTGATTGCTGTTTTGACATCCTCTTTTTGTTCGAGTTGAAAGACCGCATTACGAAACTTTGCTGCATCGTGTAGACCACTGACATAATGCGAAATATGTGTCCGCATCTCTCTGATTCCAGAACGTTCTCCCTTTAAGTCTACAATCATATCAAGATGGCGCAACATCGTGTCCAGTTTCATCGAGACCGCTGGCAATTCAGTCAGCTCCCCTGTCTCAATATAGTGTAAAATCTGATGAAAGATCCACGGATTCCCTTGCGCACCTCGCCCAATCATGATTGCATCGCATGCGGTCTGTTCGATCATTTCCTTTGCTGCTTGCGGGGAAGTAATGTCCCCGTTGCCGATGACGGGGATACGAACAGCCGTTTTCACATCTCGAATGACGTCCCAGTCGGCGTGCCCGCTATAATACTGCGCACGCGTTCTCCCGTGCACGGTGACGGCGGAAGCTCCCGCTTGCTCAGCAATTTTCGCAAATTCGACTGCATTGACACTTGTCTCATCCCACCCTTTTCGAAACTTCACGGTCACTGGTTTTTGTGACGCCTGCACGACCGCTCGAATCACTGCTTCCGCAAGCGCTGGCGTCTTCATCAACGCGCATCCTTCGCCGTTGTTGACGATTTTTGGCGTTGGGCATCCCATATTAATGTCCAACAGGACTGCCGCAGAAGCATTCAATTGTTCCGCGATCCGCGCCATAATCAATGGATTTGAACCAAACAGTTGAATCCCGACCGTGCCCTCCATTGGACTCACTGCGACAATTTGGCGACTTTTTTCGCCGTCATAGTACATCCCTTTTGCGCTGACCATTTCTGTGTATGTCAACCCGCAACCCTGTTCCGCACACAAGATGCGAAACGGAATATCGGTCAAACCCGCCATTGGCGCCAAGAAGACGTTATTTTTTAGGTTCACGGTTCCTATCTTCATCGCAGTTTTTCGATGCATCTTGGCACGGCATCCCTAGAATTTCCCCACGGCTCCTCATTATTCTGATAATCAAATTTCTCAGTGAACCATTTCACTTCGTTTCTCAATCGGGACAGGTTTTCAATCTGCTGGGCAAACAAAACTTTCAGAAATAATTGTCTTTCGTTTGGCTTCAAGCCACCTTCGATTTCTTCCAGCAACCTTTGAAAATGCTTCGCACAAAACCCCTTTTTGGATTCAAATACGACACGAAACTCTTTCTCCGTGCGCCACATGTGATAAAAGACAGAGATGTAGCGTTTCATCGTTTCTTCTAATTGGTTGCACAAAGTACAATCGCTCCTCGACGAACGCAAAAATTCCTTTAATTCATCCAAGGAATTCCCGTTATTTTTTTTCGAGAACATCGACTTTTTCTCATCTTTTTTGCTTGATTCGAGTGACGCATTTGTAAGATTGGAAAGTTTCTGATTATATTGATCAAAATACGAAGTCAGAATCAGCCCAAGTCCAAGGACATTTTGTTTCGACTGAAACAGCGCATCCAGATGTGCCTTGCAAAACCCATGTGCATTCATATCCTGCCGACAATCCGGTTCCATCAAAGCGCCGCCTAGATAGTAGGCAAGACGCTCTTCTTCCAGTTTGTTTTCCAAGACGCAAAATGGACATTCAGAGTCCACTTGAAAAGCATCTGTCACTGGTATGGTATAGATCTTTTCTTTCACATGCGTCACCTCAAAATTACTCTCATTGGTGCCCTGGACAGGAATCGAACCCGCATCACCGGAACCGGAATCCAGCGTTTTATCCATTATACTACCAAGGCATGTCGCGAACATAATG
>Ga0194062_1000880_pt1 | contig 12570 bp, 12 predicted proteins | sample SepL2225m_MetaG_FD_155481 | JGI IMG/M metagenome (GOLD analysis project Ga0194062, IMG submission 155481) | Anoxic zone freshwater microbial communities from boreal shield lake in IISD Experimental Lakes Area, Ontario, Canada - Sep2016-L224-25m | ecosystem: Environmental > Aquatic > Freshwater >... | reverse complement strand
ACTCACTTAAGCGTGTTGCCATTGTGGATTTTGATGTGCATCACGGTAATGGTACACAAGCCGCATTTTATAAAAATCCTGCCGTTTTTTATGCGTCCAGTCATGAGATGCCCAATTATCCCGGCACTGGCTATCCGAATGAAATCGGTTTGGGGAATATCGTTAATGTGCCTTTGAGGGCAGGGGATACCGGTACTGAGTTTAGGCATAAATACACATCAATTATTTTACCTGCGTTAAGAAGCTTTAAGCCTGAGTTGTTGTTGATATCAGCGGGTTTTGATGCCCACAAGGATGATCCTTTGAGTTCTGTCAATCTGGTAGAAGATGATTTTCGATGGATAACCCAAGAGCTAATGGATTGTGCAGAGCAATATTGTAAGGGTAGGGTAATTTCAGTGCTGGAAGGGGGGTATGACCTTAAGGCATTGGCGGCTAGTGTGGCTGTTCATGTTAAGACTTTGTTGGGTGGCGTGTAATTGAAATAACCCCTAGATAAAAGCTTTTCGATTCTCTTTAGGACAAAGGACTCATTATTAATATGCGTATGATAATTTTATATTTAAGCATCATTATGTTGTCTGTGTCTTGTGGGGTCATCTGGGGCATACAGTACAATAAAAATACGATTTTTCCTTTTCGTCTGGTTCAATCAATTAAATCATATTTTGGACTTAAGCCAGGTTTTACAGATCGAGGTATTGCAGCGAAAGCACAAATTTATGCTTCCTTCAATCGAAAAGCCAATACAGTAATGATTGGTGATTCTTTAACGGATATAGCAGACTGGTCAGATATTTTTCCAGGTGCTTCAGTTGTAAATCGTGGTATTGGTGGCGACACTGCTAATGGAATTCTTTCAAGAATGGACGGGGTTCTTTCAGTAGGTGCCAAAAAAGCTTTTATTATGGTAGGGATCAATGATTTACTTAAGGGTGTTTCACCATCAGACATACTTGAGGATTACTCAAAGATTGTAAAAATATTAATAGAACACGGTCATCAAGTTTATATTCAATCAACATTATTTTGTAATGGGACGTTACTGTCTGTTGCTTGTACAAGAAATCTTAATAAGATAAGTGTCCTTAATGCTGGTCTTGAACAACTGGCTAAGCAGCATGGCTTAACGTATATAAACTTAAATTCTGATTTGTCACTGAATGGTCAGTTAAATGAGCTTTATACCTACGATGGTCTTCATTTGAATGCGTCTGGTTATGAAGTTTGGAAGAATAAAATTGAGCAATACATAAATTAGTTTGGTTTAGACATAACGCACCTCAGTTAAGATACTGATTCGGCAAGGATTGTAAAAATAAAGCACAATCGTATGGATTGCCCTATAATTTAACCCTATTAATGTACAAATAGAAGTGCGTTTATGGCTGACACAGGTTTTTTACATCAAGTTATAACTGACGATGGGTTTGTTACTGCAAATGCTCTAGCTAAGGTATTGCATATTACACAAAATGATCTTGCAGATGTTACTGGGTTGTCTCGGGATTCAGTTTCAAAGCAAGCTCGGTCTAAAAGTAGAAACACACAAACGCGATTAAGAGATACTGTGGAAATTATCAACCATGTGTCGGAATGGTCGGGTGGAGCAGGACGTGCTTTTGCCTGGTTTCGTTCTCAACCATTACCTTCATTTGGTGATAAAACGGCAGAAGACTTAGTAAAGGAAGGGCGTGCAGATGCGGTTAAAGCATACCTTTCTCGCATTGCTGATGGAGGCTACGCTTGACAATACCCTACTGGAGTTGATTATCGAGCATATTACTCTATGTGGAGAGAATATGATCTATTGTCAGCGAATTCTGAAGTACCCATTTTATGACAGTTCAAAGAAACAGACTTAATTTATTCCCTTGCTTTAGAAGCTGAACCTTGAACCTGATTGCATGTTACGATTGTCTCTAGTTCAATAGCGTCTGCAAGTTGCAGTGACAATATAAGATAATATGCCCACATTATTTAGTTCATTACCTGAAGAAATTCCAGTAGATATTACACAGCTTGCATATCAACTTCACTGTCAGAATACCCAATCTCTCACGATTGAGATACCAGATTCTACTTTTAATTGAGCAAATTGATGATCTTTTTCATATCAAAGATAAAGGGATCATTATATGTCGACGTAAGCTTAAAATGAATCCCAGCTACTTTTACGTCGTCCGCTGAGTTTTGGTAAGATAGTTCCTAATAAAACGCCTGCAAGTGACAACAGGCCACCGTATAAAAACCAATCTTGGCTGTCAGTATTTTTCAATGACTGGTTTTCAAGTTTAAACTGTTGTAAATCTCTCTCGACACTGACTACGCGCTCTTGAAGTTCATCTCGTTCGCTTTTTAATTGGATTGAGCTAGCGGCAGTTTTTTTAAGCTCACTGAGTTCTCTGGCCAATTGATCGCGTTCAGCTGATAAGGATTTTTCTAATGAAGATCCTGGAGCCATTGCTTCTTTAAGATTATAGAGCTCAGCTCTTAGCGCGGCGTTATCTGATAGCAGTTGGCTAACCGTATTACTGGCATTATCTTTCTTGTCATTGGAGGGGGCTTTAGTTGTAGTGGAGCGTGATTTGACATAGCCTTCTGTGCCATCACTAAGGCGTACTTTAATTGAGTCAGATTTGGCTTTTTTTTCAATAACCATGAGTGTCGTACCTACAGGCAGGACCTTTAATACCTTGCCATTAGGGGTAGGTGCGTTTTTTAACGTAACATTCTGATCATCGTTAACATAGATTGTTTCAGCGTTAACTGAACCTGATGTCAATATCAGGATAAAAAAAGTACTGAGTAATCTCTTCACGGATAGTTATATTAAAAATAGTTATTTAATTGAACAGATTCTAACGTTCTTTCTAGCAAAGAAGAAACTCTAATAGCGCTTTTTGAGCATGTAGACGGTTTTCAGCCTCTGGAAAAACAACACTTTGGGGGCCATCAATCACTTCAGGTGTTACTTCTTCGCCGCGGTGAGCAGGCAGACAATGCATAAAGAGTGCATCAGTTTGGGCAGCGCTCATGATGGTCGAGTCAATTTGATAATCTCTAAATGCTAATTCACGAATCGCTTGTTCATCTTCCTGACCCATGCTGGTCCAAACATCGGTAACAATCAGAGAACTATCTTTTGCTGCTTCTATTGCCGTATCAAAAAATTTAAGGTGCTCACCCCCAGTTTGAACATAAGATTGTTGCGGAAGATAGTCGGGGGGGCAAGCAATATGTAGTTTAAAATCCAGTTGCACGGCGGCATGGATATACGAGTTGCACATATTATTGCCGTCACCTATCCATGCGACCGTTTTGCCTTTAATGTCGCCTCGATATTCAAAAAAAGTTTGCATATCAGCGAGTAACTGACAGGGGTGTAGTTGATCGGTTAACCCATTAATAACTGGAACACTTGAGTGTTGGGCAAAAGTCGTGACTGTTTCGTGATTATTGGTTCTAAGCATGATGCAATCAACCATGCTTGAAATAACTTTAGCGCTGTCCTGTAATGGTTCGCCGCGACCTAATTGAGTATCTCTGGGTGATAAGAATAAGGCGCTACCACCAAAATGAACCATGCCTGCTTCAAAAGAGATGCGAGTACGTGTTGATGATTTTTCAAATATCATGGCCAATATTTGGCCTTTCAATGGTTGATAATCACGGTCACGCTTGGTTTTTAGGTCTATGGCTCTATTAATTATTTGTCTTAATTCGTCACTCGATAAGTCAAGTAGGCTAGTGAAATGTCTAGGGTTCATCATGGTGTTATTTAAGCAGTTTGTTCTGTATAGTCATTAATAATAGTTGTCAACGTGTCAATTAGTAATTGGATTTGTTCGTTGTCAATAATTAATGGGGGTAACAAACGGATCGTAGTTTCATTGGTTACGTTAATTAATAAATGCTTTTCCAGGGCTAGTTTGACTAATTCTGTACAGGGTTTATCAAACTCAATGCCGATCATTAATCCTTTATTACGGATATTAATAACATGTTTATTATTTTTAAGGCTCTCTGTAAATCCGGCTCGGATGGCATCTCCACTTTTTTGTGCAGACTCAATCAGATTATCTTTATCCAGCGTTGCTAATACTGCTAAAGCTGCGCTACAGGCTAGGGGATTGCCACCAAAAGTTGAGCCGTGGGCTCCGGCTGTCAGTAGTACAGCGGCTTTTCCTCTAGCAAGGCAAGCGCCAATGGGAACGCCATTACCCAAGGCCTTAGCCAGTGTGCAGACATCAGGAAGAATATTGTTGTGCTGATAGGCCAGAAACTTACCGGTACGGCCAATACCGGACTGGATTTCATCAAGCATCATCAGAATTTCATGCTGATCACATAGCAATCTTAGTTTGTTTAGATAATCACCGGCGGGTATATTGACGCCACCTTCACCTTGGATGGGTTCCACCAAGACAGCGACTATGTTTTTATTGCTTTCAAGCGCTTGTTCAATAGCGCTTATATCGTTGTAAGGGACTCTGATAAAACCTTCAACCAAGGGTGCAAAGCCTAGTTGCACTTTGCTATTTCCGGTCGCGCTTAATGTGGCTAAGGTTCGACCATGAAAGCTTTTTTCCATGACAATAATCGCTGGATTATCAATTCCTTTTGAATGACCGTATTTACGCGCTAGTTTAATGGCGGCTTCATTGGCTTCTGCGCCTGAGTTACAGAAAAAGACATTGTCCATGCCGGCTTTTTCTGTCAGTTTGTCGGCGAGTAATTCTTGATTAGCAATGGTATAGAGATTGGAGGTATGTAACAGCTTTCCGCTTTGCACGCAGATGGCTTCGTGCACTGCTGGATGCGCGTGCCCTAAATTACATACCGCGATACCGGATAAGGCATCCAGATAGCGATTGTTATTTTCATCGAATAACCACACACCTTCGCCCCGATCAAAAGTGACTGGTAAACGTCCGTATGTTGGCATAATATGGCTAGTCATGATTCTTGCCTGCAATCAATAAAACAAGTAGTGATCTCTTACCTGTTAAAAAAATGATCGATTATAAGTTTCAATTTACTAACAGGCAAGCGATGGATGATAAGATTTACTTTTTTAAATAACACAATGTTGTTAGAATTGAGCCAAATTTAATTTAACTGAGTGATTATCCAATATGAGCGTTATAGATAGAATTAAAGAACAACTTGAAAGTAACCCGGTTATTTTGTACATGAAAGGGACGCCAGACTTTCCACAGTGTGGTTTTTCTGGTCAAACAGTTCAGGTACTGGAAGCCTGTCACGCAAAATACGCCTCTGTTAATATCTTTGAAGATCCAGAGGTGCGTGAAGCGCTTAAAGAGTATTCGCACTGGCCGACCTATCCTCAGCTTTATATTAAAGGTGAGTTAATAGGTGGTTGTGATATCGTCATTGATTTGTATAAAAAAGGCGAGTTAGTGGGTTTATTAGCGGCAGCGGATGGTATCGCAGGATAATTTAAAGTCCACGGGTGACCTGAGTCGTTTCGGAGTCTTATTTTTTGTTCTGGGATTGATTTTTGTCATCCGTCAGTTTTGAGTGTTAGACATTCATTTCCTCTAGCCGTTTCCAACGGTTAACTATCAGGCAAAATAGTTCGGCCGTTTTTTCTGCATCATATAGGGCTGAATGGGCTTTTTCATTATCCCATTCAAGACCAGCCGTTTGGGCGATTTTTGCTAACACGGTTTGTTGATAAGCCAATCCCCCCAGTGTTGCGGTATCGAAAGTGCTAAACGGATGAAACGGGCTGCGTTTGGATTGGGTTCTATGAATCGCTGCGTTTAAAAAGGCAATGTCAAACGCTGGGTTATGTCCTACCAAAATGGCTCTTGTGCAATTGTTTCGTTTTACAGCGTGCTTAATAGGTTTAAAGAGCATGTCCAGCGCATCTTTCTCCTCAATGGCCATTCGGAAGGGATGGTGAGGATCTATCCCATTAAATTTAAGTGCAGCAGGATCTAGCTCAGAGTTTTTAAAAGGAATGACATGAGTCGTGTAGCGTTCAGTAATTTCCAGCTCATTCAGGCTATTATATTCAACAATAACGGCAGCAATTTCCAGTAAGGCATTCTTTTTTGGATTAAAACCGGCGGTTTCTATATCAATAATGACCGGAAGATAGCCTCTGAAGCGTTGATTTAAAGGAATTGCAGGTGTGTCCATTTGTTTGTTTATATCCTTGGATGATCGAAAAGGTAGAGCATCTTACGCTTAAAATGATTAAAGAGCGGTAATATTTTTATTGATTACTGTAACTTCCAATTGAGTTGTTCACCCGCTTTAAGTGGGGTAATCGGTGTTTCGCTGTCTCCATAACTTAAAGGCACTGTCCAGTTTGTTCTATTTAAAGTTATGGTTGAGGTATTTCTGGGTAAGCGATAAAAGTCAGCACCATAAAAGCTGGCGAACCCTTCCAGTTTATTAAGTGCGTCTGCTTGTTCAAAGGCTTCAGCATAAAGCTCTATCGCTGCATGAGCGCTAAAACAACCGGCACAACCGCAGATTGTTTCTTTTAATGAAGTTAAATGAGGAGCGCTATCGGTACCTAAAAAGAACTTTGGATTACCACTGGTTGCTGCGGCAACGAGTGCTAGACGATGACGTTCTCGTTTAAGTATGGGTAAGCAATAATAATGGGGGCGTATACCGCCTGCGAGTATGGCATTCCTGTTATATAAAAGATGTTGTGGGGTAATCGTTGCGGCAATGTTTTTACCTGATGCCTGAACAAAATCTACCGCTTCGGAAGTAGTTAGGTGTTCAAGAACAATACGTAAGCCAGGGAAGTTAGTGGTTATTTGAGTTAAACTGGTATCAACAAACTCACGTTCTCTATCAAAAATATCACAATCTTCACGCGTCACTTCACCGTGGATCAATAAAGGTATATCTTGCTTTTCGAGTTCTGCCAGCAAAGGATAAATCGCTTTAATATCAGCAACGCCGGCGTCTGAGTTAGTCGTAGCACCGGCTGGGTATAACTTAAAAGCATAAACATGAGCCGATTCTGCGGCTTTCTTTATCTCAGAAAGTAGCGTAGCAGCGGTCAGGTATAACGTCATTAAGGGCGTAAAGCTTTCACCATTAGGGATAGCGTGTAAAATTTCTTCCCGATAAGCCAATGCTTGCTCAACTGTCGTTACTGGCGGCTTAAGATTAGGCATAATAATCGCACGTGCGAATTGCTTGGCTGTATGAGGCAAGACGGCTTTTAAAATAGCGTTATTACGTACATGCAAATGCCAATCATCAGGGCGAGTTAGTGTTAATGTTTTCATTGTTAGCGTTGAGTCTGTAAAATAGACGGTTATTCTATAGTAAGTACTTGGAAAAACTAAATACAGTCCTTATAGTAGTTATTATTTTTTGTTGTTGTTGTCGGAGTGGTAATGCCAATTTACGAATATCAATGTCAGTCTTGTGGTCACGAACATGAAGCTTTACAAAAACTGGGTGCTGACCCTTTAGTGATCTGCCCTGCTTGTACGAAGCCGGAATTAATGAAAAAGATTTCAGCCGCTGGTTTTAGATTAAAAGGGAATGGCTGGTATGAAACTGATTTTAAAAGTGGCGCAAAGAAAAATGTAGCGGGCGAAGCTTCAGTACCTAGCAAACCAAAAGCAAGTAGCTGTCCAGCGGGTGGCTGCAAAAGCGATTAAAAGTTAAAGTGTAAAAGCAGGATTGGAAATTGATCTTGCTTTACACACCTCATTTGATTAAATAAACAATTTTTTAAATATACAGGGAATATCTATGCGTACTCACAAGTGCGGAGAATTAAATACACAACAGTTAGGCGAAACTGTATCAATTTGTGGTTGGGTGCATAGACGCCGTGATCATGGTGGCGTTATCTTTATTGATCTTAGAGACCGTGCTGGTTTGGTACAGGTTGTGGTTGATCCCGACGTAGAAGATACATTTGCTATTGCTGAGCATGTCCGCAGTGAATATGTATTAAAAATTACGGGTATTGTGCGTGATCGTCCAGAAGGGACAGTCAATAAAAACATGCATTCGGGAGCCATTGAGATTTTAGCTAAAGATATTGAAGTCTTAAATGAATCAGAAACGCCGCCTTTCCCAGTAGAAAGTGACATAGAAGTTAACGAAGAACTTCGCTTACGTTATCGTTATATTGATTTGCGTCGGACTGCGATGCAAGAAAAAATGAAAGTGCGTCGTGATGTGACGCGGGTGTTAAGAAACTTCCTGGATGATAACGAGTTCTTTGAAATTGAAACACCGTACTTAACTAAAGCGACCCCAGAAGGCGCTCGTGATTATATTGTACCGAGTCGTACACACGAGAATGCTTTCTTTGCTTTGCCACAATCTCCACAATTGTATAAGCAAATGTTGATGATTGCGGGTATGGATCGTTATTATCAAGTAGTTCGCTGCTTCCGTGATGAAGACTTACGTGCCGATAGACAGCCTGAATTTACCCAGTTGGATATCGAAACATCCTTTATGGATGAGCACGAAATCATGAACATCATGGAAGAAATGATTCGTCAGTTATTTGCGAAAGTGATTGATGTTGATTTGGGAGCAGAATTCCCACGGATGAGTTATCAGGAAGCGATTTCTCGTTATGGTATTGATCGTCCTGATTTACGTATTCCTTTAGAGTTGGTTGATATTGCTGACGACATGAAGGACGTTGATTTTAAAGTTTTCTCTGCGCCTGCAAATGATCCTAAAGGTCGTGTGGTCGCTATGCGTGTGCCAAATGCGGGTGATTTAAGTCGTAAAGAGATTGATGATTTAACCAAATATGTCAGTATTTATGGGGCACGAGGCTTGGCTTACATTAAAGTTAATGATCTGTCTGCAGGACTTGATGGCTTGCAATCACCGATTGTTAAATTTGCACCGAAAGAAGTTTGGGATAGCGTATTAGCTAAAACAGGCGCACAAACCGGTGATTTAATCTTCTTTGGTGCGGACAAAGCCAGTATTGTTAACGAAGCCATGGGTGCGTTGCGGGTTAAGTTGGGTCATGATCTCAATTTATTACAAGGTGAATGGAAACCTGTTTGGGTGGTTGATTTCCCAATGTTTGATTGGGATGAAAAAGCCGGTCGTTTTAATGCGATTCATCATCCATTTACTGCACCTAGCTGTTCAGTTGAAGATTTGGTTGCCAATCCAGGTGCCGCCTTATCACGCGCTTACGATTTAGTCTTAAACGGCACTGAAGTGGGTGGTGGATCTATCCGTATCAACCGTACCTCAATGCAACAAACCGTGTTTGAGATTTTAGGTATTGGTGAGGAAGAAGCCAGAGAAAAATTCGGCTTCCTGTTAGATGCCTTAAAATACGGTGCGCCTCCACACGGTGGCTTAGCGTTTGGTTTAGATCGTTTAGTGATGTTGATGACAGGCTCAACTTCTATTCGTGATGTGATTGCGTTCCCTAAAACTCAATCAGCAGCGTGTCCATTAGTAAGTGCTCCTGCTGTCGTCACTGATGAACAATTGAAAGAGTTAGGTATTCGTTTAATTAAACCTGCTGGCAAAGAAAAACCTAAGCAAGACTAAATGAGTGGTAAATAAATGACTTCAACTCCTTTTCCCATCCAGGATTATGCCTTACTCGATGATGAAGAATGCGATGCCCGCATTATTTCAGCAAAAGCCAAGCTAGGTAAGCGTTGTGTGGTCTTAGGACATCATTATCAACGCGACGAAGTATTTAAACATGCGGATTTTTCTGGAGATTCCTTAAAATTATCCAGAGATGCAGCACAATCAGAAGCCGAGTATATCGTCTTTTGTGGTGTGCATTTTATGGCAGAGGTTGCAGATATCTTATCGCGTCCAGAACAGATTGCTATCCTGCCTGATTTAGCGGCGGGTTGTTCTATGGCTGATATGGCGAATCTGATCAAAGTACAAAAATGCTGGAAAGAGTTAGCTGAAATCATTGATGTTGAAAATGAAGTGACTCCAGTTACTTATATCAACTCTGCAGCTGATCTAAAAGCATTTTGTGGTGAACATGATGGTATTGTTTGCACCTCGTCGAATGCCCAAAAAATATTAGAGTGGAGCTTTGCAAAACGACCTAAAGTATTGTTTTTCCCGGACCAACATTTAGGGCGCAATACGGGTTATCGTATGGGTCTTCCATTGGATGAAATGGTTACCTGGGATTTCAATAAGCCCAAAGGTGGATTGACTGACGAGCAAATCCGTAATGCCAAGATTATTCTTTGGAATGGTTATTGTTCTGTTCATCAAGTCTTTAAGCCAGAGCACATTGATAACTTTCTGGAGCGTTTTCCTGAAACTAAAGTTATTTCTCATCCAGAAGCCTGTTTTGAAGTCTGTGAGAAAGCCGAGTATGTGGGTTCAACAGAATACATATTAAAGACAGTGCGAGAAGCGGAACCCAATACCCGTTGGTTAGTGGCGACTGAATTAAACCTGGTCAATCGTTTACATGATGAATGTAAAGGGGAGGGCAAGAATGTACATTTTATGTCGCCTACCTTATGTATGTGCTCAACCATGTTTAGAACAGATCCCCAACATTTAGCCTGGGTCCTTGAGAACCTGGCTGCAGGTCATGTCATTAATCGTATCAGTGTTCCAGTTGAAGAAGCCCGATTGGCTAAACATGCTTTGGATAATATGTTAGCGATTCATTAAGGGGTTCGATTTAAAGCTTTGTTAGCAGTAGCTCATGTGATAAGTCACCAGAGTTGCTGCTTTACAGGACAGCTGTTTTTAGTAGTTAAACGTTAATATAAGTCGGCGAGTCAGCCAAATTGATCTATCCAGATAAATAGTCACATTTAGCAATGATTGATAATTTGTTTGCTCCATTTCCTTAGTCTCCTCCATCAATAAGTTCCTTAATCGTTGCATAATTTTTGCTCGATCATCCGTCATGATTTGTAATAATGGAATGCTTTCAAGATCCCCTTTGGTAATACAATCTATAAGCGTTAAAAGAATAAAATGCAGGCCTTCAATCACACTGGTACTAATTTGCTGCATGCCGGTGGTTTCAGGTAAATCCTTCAAGGTAATACCAATTTGCAGCGTAATTTCCATGATTTGTTTAATCAGTTCGCATTGGGTTTGGAGCTTTAGATTACGCTCTACAACGCTTAAGTCAGGTTGATAGTCCAACATTTCAACCAGAAACGCGTTAATGTCCCGTAAGACAGAAAAGCTGGCATTGAGTAGAGTTTGTCTCCCTTCATTATCTAAGATTGCTCCATCATAAGGTATTAGCTCGGAGATGCGACTAACAATTTCTTTGGCTTCGCATTCAGCGAGTGCAATTGCTGTTTGAGGGTCTTCTAACGCCTGATCATAAAGGAATTGTGGACTCGATAATTCTTCATGTTTAGTCGGTGGTGAAAAGCGGTGACAAAGCTTCGCTATAATGGGGCCAAAGGGCAATACTCCAATAACGCCAGCCAATTGCATGGCAAAATAGACAAATGCAATCTGTGCGCCCAGCTTAGTATCAATCTCATTCAGTCCAGCTTTAAGTAGGGGCCAGTGATAACCGTTTTCAAGATAAAACAACATAATCAGTAATAAAGAACCAATGATTTTGAATATAAACTGAAAATAAGCCAGTTGTCGGCCAGTGCCACTTAATTTAGCAGCCATGAGCGCAGTACTAATGCCTGAGCCAATATTGGCACCAAACACCAGTAACAAGGTTTGATCAATTCCGAATAGCCCTGACTGTGACATTCCAATAGCGGCTACAGCGACTGTTGAAGTGCTTTGGGTAAACACGGCTAGCGCCATTCCAATAAAAAGGGACAGTAGTTGCGATTGAGCGCCAAAAGCAATTAAATTCTTAAAGTCTTCAACATCCTGTAAAGGCTTGGCGCCTATCTTGATTAGATCAGTGCCCATTAGCAGTAAACCCAAACCCATCAATCCCGTCATTAAGTAACGATAGCGTGATTTCTCATTGCTTAAGTGCAATCCGATTCCTGTTGCTGCGAGTAAAAATAGTGCAACCATCCTTAAATTCATTGAAGCCAGAAAAACTAAGGCAGACGTACCCACGTTCGCCCAAGCCAAAATGGGTTGTCCACGACGAACGTCCAGCGCTTTAGTGCTGATTAAGCCGATAAGAATAAAAGTGACTGCATTCGAGCTTTGTAGTAATACCCCCGCCATTGTTCCTGTGGTTGCGGCAGCGAAAGGATTATTACCCGCTCTGGCCATCAAGCGGCGAAAAGTAGAGCCTGTTAATTGTCTAAGGCTTTGGCTGACACTGGCAATGCCTATAAAAAAAAGGCCCAATCCTCCTAAAATGTTGATAAGAATTTCCATGTTACTTTTTGTCGGATAATAATGTTTTACGTCTTGTTATAAAAAACCAACGCTTATGTATTTTCAATGGGGAGAAGGCTTACTAATGAGGAGTCTGGGGTAAATTAGCTGGCTAATAAGTACTTATGAATAATTAATTTAACTAAGGCCTGGCATGTTTAGCGTATGATAGAGTCATTTTTAAATTATAAATGCTCTATATAAAACAGCTCACCTCGGAAGAAATTCTCACCTTAGAAGAGA
>Ga0194062_1000876_pt1 | contig 12589 bp, 6 predicted proteins | sample SepL2225m_MetaG_FD_155481 | JGI IMG/M metagenome (GOLD analysis project Ga0194062, IMG submission 155481) | Anoxic zone freshwater microbial communities from boreal shield lake in IISD Experimental Lakes Area, Ontario, Canada - Sep2016-L224-25m | ecosystem: Environmental > Aquatic > Freshwater >... | reverse complement strand
GGCAGTCGCCTACCATCAATTAAGAGACTTTGCTTCGGCAATAGATAACTATCAAACAGCGATTGATCTAGGATTAAAAAATTTCCAAGTCTATTTCTATTTAGGAAATATTTATGCCGAATTAGGCGAGTACAACAAGGCCGCCGAATCTTATGAAGCCGCCCTAAAAGTAAATCCACAGAGTGCCCTAGGTTGGACTAATTTAGGGGTCATGAATGATAAACGCAAAAAATTTGAAGAAGCGGTCGAATGTTATCTTAAATCTATTGCGTTAAATCCTGCCGATGCAGTGACCTATTCAAATTTAGGAAAAACGTACTGCGAGTTAGGACAGAACTCTGAGTGTGTTAAAGTATGTACCAAGGCTATAGAGCTAAATCCCTCATTGGCTGCGGCTTATTCCAATTTAGCAGATGCTTGGACGAATTTAAAGAACTATGCCCGTGCTATACCTTGTTATCAGCGGGCTGTTGAATTAGATCCTGGGTATTACCAAGCGCACTTTAATTGTGGAGGAGCGTTGCTCGCTGCGCAGGATTATGATCAAGCGATATTGGCATTGAGCGCCGCCATTAAAATTAATCCCCTGAGCGCCGATGCCTTTTACAATAGGTCGATAGCTAAACTAAAAAATAAAGATGTCAGGTCTTCACTGGAGGATTTGGAATTTGTCCTAAAATTAAAGCCAAACATGGATTTTGTTATCGGTGGATTAATGGGCGGTTATTTAAGTCTTTGTGAATGGGATAAATTTGAAGAATACAGAAAAATCGTACCGCAAAAAATTAAAAACTTCGAACGCGTGGCTCATCCGATACAAGTCATGTTGGTTTTTGACTCGCTTGAATACCTCAAAACCGCAGCCACCTTACTAATTAAGCAACGTTACGATATCGCAAAAGATGTATTCAAAAGCGATACAATGAGGCATAAAAAGATACGGATTGGCTATTTTTCAGAAGATTTCAAACAACACCCTGTAGGTTATTTATTAGCTGAGGTGCTCGAACTTCATAATCGAGAGCAATTTGAAATCTACGCTTTCTCTTTTTCTAAGGAGCTACCGGATGCCTTGTCTAAACGAATCAGCCAAGGGGTGGATCATTTTTACGACGTTGGTGCGAAAACATCTGGCGAAATTGTCGAGCTCGCACGGTCGCTTAATCTCGACATCGCTATCGACCTCGGAATTTTTACGGCCGAGCAATTGTTAGTCTTTAGACACCGAGTTGCCCCCGTTCAGGTTAATTATTTAGGTTATGCTGGCACAAGCGGTTCACAATACATCGATTACATTATTGCTGATGATTTTACGATTCCAGAGTCAGCCGAGAATTATTACACCGAAAAAATTATTCGTTTACCTTGTTTCATGCCGCGGGATACAAAAGTAAAACCTTCCGCAAAAAAGTTTTCCCGTGCAGAATGCGGTCTACCCGAAACAGGTTTTATCTTTTGTTGCACTTCGGGTTATGGAAAGATTTTGCCAGAGACTTTTGCTGTTTGGATGAAAATTTTAAAACAAGTTCCAGGGTCTTGTCTTTGGCTTGGGGAGAATAAAGATTCACAGGTAATAGAAAAAGTACGTGGTCACGCAGAAAAATTAGGCGTTAACGCCGAGCGTTTAATTTTTGCAAAAAGATTAGATTCACCGTCTGATTATCTAGCACGTTTGCAGTTGGCCGATTTATTTTTGGATACTTTTCCATACGGGGCACATACCTTAAGTAATGATGCCCTGTGGGCGGGCGTACCAGTACTTACTCGTGTCGGAGAGACATTTGCTAGTCGTGTAGCAGGAAGTTTTTTAACACAGTTGCAACTCCCTGAACTCATTACGACCACGACTGAGGAGTATGAAACTCGAGCGATAACGTTGGGTAATAACCACGACCAAGCTAAACAATTGAAACAAAAATTAATGGAAAATGCTGCGAAGTCTAAAATTTTTTACTCGTCCTACTACACACAAAAACTAGAAGAAAGCTTTAAGGCGATGTGCCATCTTGGATTAAATGTTCAGGAGAATAGGAATATCTCCATTCGACCCTAATGGATATAAATATATCCAGTGAATTCCAGCAAGCCCAGCAGTACGAACAGCAGGGCAACTTGGCGCAGGCGAAGGCGGCCTATGAATCGGTTTTGCGGCAATCGCCCGATCACGAATTAAGTCTGTTTGGGTTGGCCCTCATCTACGCTCAAGGCGGGGATATTAAATCCGCCAAAAATTTCTTTGAAAAAATTATCAGCATTAACCCCAATAATTTTGGTGCTTATTCAAACCTCGGTAATTGCTATACTGAATTATCAGATTTGGCGCAGGCGAAAACATGCTTTGAGAAAGCGATTGAAATTAATCCACAGGCAGTGGATGCCCATTTTAACTTGGGAAATACTTACTGTCGGATAAACCGACATTCAGATGCCATCGCCTGTTATTTAAATGCCGAAAAAATTGCCCCCAATCTTCCTAACGTAAATTTTAATCTAGCCAATGCTTATGGGATGCTGGGACGAAATTTAGAGGCGCTCGAGGTTTATAAGAAAATCGAACCTACTTATAAGAATAATCCGCACTATTGCTTGTACTTGGGGTGCGTGTATTTCCTGTTAAGAAATTTCACTCAAGCGAAAGAATGGTTTTTGTGCGCCATCAGAATTAAAGATGACTTTCCGGATGCCTATAATGAATTAGCCAGACTTTATACTCTGACCGGAAAACACCTCGAAGCCGTTGAAATCTATTTAAAGGCATTCGAGCGTGGGCCAAGTAGTCAGATTTATTTAGAAAATTTAATTAAAGGTTATATTCGCGCCGGGAAATTTTATAACGCCTATCATTTTGCTAAACTGTTAACGACACCATCGATCAGGAATCTAGCGCTTCAATATTTATCATCAGTGCTATGTGAATGGGAGGATTACGATGAACTGAGGAATTTTATTCTACAAGGTGGTTCCGACGAAGCCCAAGGTTGGGATATTTTAAGAATCACGGATTCCCCGGAAATCCAATACAGATTGATGAGAGCTTTTATTCAAAAAAGTTCTCCTACGGTTTCGGCTTTAGGTAAAATAGCTACACCTTTGTCTGCTAAAAAGATCAAAATCGCGTATTTTTCTCCCGACTTTAGAAATCACGCGGTGATGCATCTTTCGGCAGATATCTTTAAAATGCACAATCGGGATGCATTCGAGGTTTATGCATTTTCAATGTCGCCTGAACTTACGGAGCAAGACCGTACTAATTTAAATCATCTCTTTGACCACTATTTTGAAATCAATGAACTTTCCGATCTTGAAGTTGCTAAAAAAGCAAGAGAACTGGGCATAGACTTAGCGGTAGATTTAACTGGGAATACGCGTGATTCAAGAACGGGAATCTTTGCTCAACGAGTCGCCCGCGTGCAGATTAATTATTTGGGCTATACAGGCACAATGGCAGCGGAATATTATGATTATATTATTGCTGATCCTGTAGTGATTCCGACCGAACAACAGCTATTCTACAGTGAGAAGGTGGCTTATATGAAATCGTTTATGCCGCGGCAGATGAATTTACTCCCTTCCATTAAACCGGTGACACGCGAGCAAAATAATTTACCACCCGAGGGTTTTGTTTTTTGCTGTTTTAATAAGGGTTTTAAATTTAACCCTGAAGTTTTTTCGTCATGGATGAGAATTCTAAAAGCGGTACCCTTATCAGTGCTTTGGTTTAATAATTTACCGCCTGAAACTATCTCAAATTTAAAAAAGGAGGCGGCAAGGCAGGGAGTCGATGCCGAGCGTTTACGTTTCGCGGCCTATAGTGAAAATATGGAAGCTCATTTGGGTCGGCAAAAACTCGCAGGACTATTTTTGGATACTTTTCCTTATAACGCACACACGACAGCGAGTGATGCTCTATGGTCGGGATTGCTGGTCGTCACTCGTATTGGTAATTCTTTTGCTAGTCGTGTTGCAGCAAGTCTTTTAACGGCGGTTGGGCTACCTGAATTAATTACCCATAGCATTGAGGAGTATGAGTCGCTGGTTATCGATTTGGCTAATAATTCTGAGCGCTTGAGTGCATTGCGGCGCAAACTAAAAGAAAATATTAAGACCCAACGTCTTTTTGATATGAAAAAATATATGAGTGAGTATGAGGCAATACTCACACAGATGTATCGCTATGCCGTTGCGAACCAGCCGCCTCAAATAATTGATGCGGAAAATCATCTTCGTAATGGCTAATTCCAGTCCATCCTCGGGCGAGACTCCCGAAATGCATCAATTTAATCTAGCTCTAGAATTTCATCGTCGCGGTGATTTAATATCGGCGAAGGAAATCTACACTCGGTTACTTGTTTCGCATCCTGAAAACGCAGAGGTGCTCCACCTTTTAGGTGTGATTGCCTTACAAAACCAAGAATTAACAAAAGCCATAGGGTTAATTTCAAAAGCCTTAGTCATTAATCCGCAAATGCCTGCCGCATTTTCAAATCTAGGAAATGCTTATAAAGATCAAAAAGATTTGGATAAGGCGCTCAAATGTTATCAGTGCGCTTTAAAATTAGACCCGCTGTTTGAAGATGCGATATCGAATATCGGTAATGTTTTTTACGACAAAAAAAATTACGTTGAGGCGATGAATTTTTATAATCGGGCAATCGCGCTTAATCCGCGCCATGCTGATGCTTATTATAATCGGGGTAATATTTATCTTCATTTTGACAAAAATGTCGACGCACTTAACGATTATACCAAGTCACTAGAATTTAATCCAAGTATTGTGGATGCCTATTTAAATCGGGGTCAGGCGCACAAAAAAATGGGAAATTATCCTGCCGCCTTGGCTGATTTTTCACGGGTTATTGAAATGCAACCTCGGTACGCAGAGGCTTACTACCACCGAGCCGTTACTTATTTCGCGGAAAATAATCATACCTTAACCGCATTAGAAGATTTAAAGAAAGCGGCACAACTAAAGCCCGATTTAGATTATCTACTGGGTGCTATTTTCTTCAATAAAAAGGCATTTGCTGACTGGGAGGATTTAGAAAATTTAGGGAAACAATTATTAGAAATGGCAGAGAAGGGTAATAGGGCTATTACACCTTTTGCTTTTATCTCTCATTTTGACTCCTTGTCTCAGCAATTAAACGTTACGAAAATTTGGATAACCTCACAGATTAATCAAGACACCACGGGTTTATCTCCGCTTCAAAAAATACCTAGAAAAGAAAAGATTCACCTCGGTTATTTTTCATCAGATTTTAACGAACATCCTGTTACCTACGCATCGGCTGGTTTGTTCCGCAATCATGATAAAAGTAAATTTAAAATTACTGGTTTTTATTTTGGCCGAAAAAAAGATGCTACAGTGGAATCTCTTTCCAAGACTTTCGATGAGTTTTACAATATTGCGGACCTAACCGATGTTGAAGTAACAGAATTGGCACGGAAACTTAAAATTGATATCGCGATCGATATGAATGGGTGTACCCGTGGTTCGCGCCCAGCCATCTTTTTAAATCAAGTTGCCCCGATACATGTTAACTATCTCGGTTATCCAGGAACCACGGGAACATTACTGATGGATTATATTATTGCCGATGAAGTCGTGATTCCACCTGAGAGCCGGAAATATTATACTGAAAAAATTGCCTACCTCGATTGTTTCATGCCCCATGATAATCAACTAAAGGTATCGGACAGAAAGTTTACTCGAAGTGAATTAGATTTACCGGAAGAAGGCTTTGTTTTCTGTGGGTTTAATAATAGCTATAAAATAACGTCTCAGGTTTGGGGTCAGTGGATGGATATACTCAAGGGTGTTCCTCAATCTGTCTTATGGTTGAGTTATAGAAATGATCCTACTTCTAATAATTTAAGAAAAGAAGCTCAGGCGCGCGGGGTTGATCCCGCCCGAATTATTTTTGCCCGACGAATGGATGATGTCGGTGAGCATATGGCTCGTTTAAAATGTGCTGATCTATTCTTGGATACGTACCCTTATAACGCACACACGACCGCGACGGTAGCACTCTGGGCAGGGTTGCCGGTATTAACTTGCACGGGTCAGTCATTTGCCAGCCGTGTCGCTGCGAGTTTATTGTCTACATGCCAGATACCCGAACTCATTGTTCGTACCCCTGAAGAGTATCAAGCTCTGGCTATTGATTTAGGTAATAAGCCGCAAAAAATTGCCGACTTCAAGAAAAGGCTCTCTAGTTACAGAGAGAAGAACCCACTTTTTGATCCAGAAAAGTACACCCGCAAATTAGAAAATCTGTTTTGCCAGATGTATGAAAGAAGCCAAAGTGGCCTCATTCCCGAAAATCTAAAATATCAAAATGAACAAAGAAATTGAGCAGATTTTATTGCAGGGCGTAAATTTAATGCAGACGGGGAAAATGCCAGAAGCTGAAAGCGTTTTCAAGACAGTTATACAAAGTCATCCCGACACTGCTGAGGCATATCAATTACTCGGTTTAATTTATGCTGGACGAGAAGATTACGAGAGGGCTCAACAATGCTTCAAGGAGGCTGTAAGAATTGAACCTAATAATGCAGCCTATAATTCAAACTACGCGAATACCCTACAAGATACTTGGAAAATAGAGGAGTCACTCACGTATTACCAAAAAGCGATTGATCTTAAGCCAGACTTTGTGGACGCCCACTTTAATATGGGTAACGCGTATCGGAAGTTACAGCGCTTTCCTGAGGCATTAAAATGCTATGAGTCGGGTAAAAAGCTTAATCCACACTACCTAAAATGCTATCTTAATAGTGCGGTCGTCTATGAAGCGATGAAGCAGATGGATCGGGCTATCGCTGAAATATTTGAGGCCTTAAAGTTTGCTCCTCTATCCTTTGAATTACTCTCTTATTTGGCAGTGATGTATTCGATTAAGAAAGAGTATCAACTGGCGATGGATTATTTCAAAAAGGCATTTGAGACCGGACAGGCTGACGACAAGTTTTTCCTGAATTACGGCACTGTTTGCATTGAAATGAATCAACCTGCTGAAGCAGCTAAAGCTTTCTTAAAATCGGCTGAATTATCACCCGGAAAAAATGCTGTATTAGGACGAGCCTTGCACCAAAAAATGCTCATCGCTGATTGGTCGGGCGTAAAGGAGTTGAATGATGAGATTGTTCGCCGCCTACCGTTAGGTGAAGACGTCGCCGATCCTTTTGGCTATATGGGCTATTCCGACTCTGAGCGGGATTTGCAACTAGCTGGATTTTTGTATCTTAACAGAAAGTTCCCGACTTTACCTAACGATTTCTTGAACAAGAAATATCCGAGGCACAAGAGAATCAAGATTGCCTATGTTAGCGGCGAGTTTCGAGAGCACGCTAATGGTTCTCTGATGACTGGACTGATTGAGTGTCATGATAAAGAAAAGTTTGAAGTGATTGGACTAGACAATGGCGAGGGTGATGAGGGCGATTTGCGCCGTCGACTCAATGCCGCCTTTGATGAGTTTATCGACATCCGTAATATCGGCGATTTCGAATTGATGCAACAGTTGCGAGCCAAAGAAATTGATATTCTTTTTAATCTCAACGGCTTTTTCGGTGCCCACCGTACGGGTATTTTCTCTAATCGATCAGCTCCTATCCAAATTAATTTCTTAGGCTGTCCAGGTACGATGGGGGTAGATTACATGGACTACTTAATCGCTGATCCTGTGGTTATCCCCAAAGAGTCTTATCAGTATTACGACGAGAAAATTATTTCCTTACCTCATAGCTATCAAATTAATGATTCGAAGCGGCCTGAGCTTAAGAGAACAATCACGCGCCAAGAGTGCGGGTTGCCTGAAGGGGCCTTTGTGTTTTGCTGTTTTAATAACATTTATAAAATAACACCCGAAACCTTTAAGCGCTGGATGAGGGTCTTGAATCGAGTCCCTAATAGCGTAATGTGGTTCTATTATAACTTTCCCGAAGGCCCAGAGAATTTAAAACGTGAAGCACAGGCATTGGGTATTGATGCAAGTCGCCTCATTTTTTCGCCTTATATTAAAATGGCCGAACACATTGAGAGAAATGTCCTCGCTGATTTATTCTTAGACTCCTTGCCATATAACGCCCACACCACGGCTTCCGATGCACTTTGGGCTAATGTTCCAGTGCTCACTTTACAGGGTAAATCCTTTGCGGGTCGGGTCGCCGCGAGCTTACTCCATGCTGTAGAAATGCCCGAGTTGATTACCTATACTGAACAAGAATTTGAAGATAAAGCGGTCGACTTGGCTACCCATCCAGAAAAATTAGCGGCCTTAAAATCAAAATTATCAAAGAATCGTCTGACGACTCCATTGTTTGATACGAAACTTTACACCAAACATTTCGAAGCTGCACTCATTGAGGCTTACGAGCGTTATCAATCTGATTTACCGCCGGCACACATTCAGGTTAAGCCTTAATAAGGTATGGCACTTCACCTTGTTTTAACTTCAGCTGCAGCCATTCGAGTGACAGGTAGTGATGCTGTGAGTTATCTACAGGGACAGTGTTCAGCCGACCTAACAAAAGCTAATAAAGTTCACGCACTTTGGTTAAATCGTAAAGGACGGGTTCTCGCTCATACTTTGATTATAAAAGAGCCCAATCAGTCATTTTTAATTATTTGTCCTCATTTATCGGCGACGGATGCCATTGCGGTTATGTCATCAAACCTAATTGCTGATGACGTCACGCTTCTAGATGAGACTGCGCAATGGAAGACTGGAATCGTTTGGGGTGAGACTATGCCGAACTTTAATTCGGGTATTCATTTTTGGCCCTCAGCTCGTACAAGTTTCGAATCCTGGGGCGTTTTATTTCCTAAAGATATTTCGATAGAGGCAACCGAGTTGGACATTAGTTTTATAGAACATAACCGAATTGAGTCGGGTATTCCTTCCGTTCCTGAAGATTGTGGAGTTAGTGAATTTCCTCAGGAGTGTGGCTTGGATGATTGGGTGTCCTATAACAAAGGATGTTATCTGGGACAAGAGGTGATGGCTCGAATTCAATCCATGGGTTCGTTGCGTCGAAGTCTTCGACAGATTTCTGCGACTGAAGCACTCCGCGGTGATATCGAATTAAAATCTCCCGGTAATGGAAAAACAGTTGGGACAATGAAGTCGTTTATGGGTAAGAAGGGCTTGGCCCTAGTGTCGATTGATTGTGCTGAGGGAACGATACTTGATTCCAGTATCGGACCTGTCCTAGTGGGTCGATTAGCCAAATTACCTAAATACTCATAAGGTTTATATTTGCGAGTTTTAGGGTTTTTAGTAGTTTCATAAACGATGGCTTCCTCGTTTCATTATCAAGAACCGTTTCCGGTTGGTCCCGATAAGACACAGTACCGGCTGCTGACTAAAGATTTTGTCAGCGTCTCTGAATTTGAAGGTAAGCCGATTTTAAAAGTTGATCCAGCGGGTCTCACGCTTTTGGCGAATCAGGCCTTTCATGACATCAATTTTTATCTGCGTACTAAGCACCTCGAACAAGTTGCTCATATTTTAAAAGATCCGGAAGCAAGTGATAATGATCGCTCCGTTGCTCTCGCTATGTTGCGCAATGCTGAGGTGGCAGCGAAAGGCGTTTTACCGTTTTGCCAAGATACTGGAACGGCCGCCATTACCGCAAAGAAAGGTCAGCAGGTTTGGACGGGAGCTGATGATGCTGAAGCACTATCATTAGGAGTTTACCAAGCCTACGTTCAAAATAATTTAAGGTATTCGCAGCTCGCTCCCGCGGATTTATATACCGAAAAAAATACTGGCACTAATTTACCGGCCCAAATCGATATCGCTGCCACCGCGGGTATGAAGTATGATTTACTATTCGTCGCGAAGGGTGGGGGTTCGGCGAATAAGTGTTTATTATTTCAAGAAACCAAGGCGGTTTTAAATCCTAAGTCCTTACCTTTATTTTTAATAGAAAAAATGAAGGGTCTCGGAACTTCGGCCTGTCCGCCCTATCACTTAGCTATCGTGGTCGGTGGAACATCCGCCGAAGCCACCATGAAGACTGTTAAACTGGCTTCTACGCACTACTATGATGAATTGCCGACGCAGGGGAACGAGCATGGTCAGGCATTTCGAGACACCGCTCTCGAAACTGAATTACTTAAGGCCGCTCATCAATTGGGCATTGGGGCGCAGTTTGGCGGAAAGTGGTTCGCATTAGATGTGAGAGTCATTCGCTTACCTCGTCACGGTGCCTCTTGTCCGATTGGTATGGCTGTATCGTGCTCAGCTGATCGCAACGCTAAGGCGCGTATTGATAAGGACGGAATTTGGATTGAGCAGTTGGAAGAAAATCCCGGGAAATTTATTCCTGACGAATTAAGAAAGCATCAGGACTCATCCAAGGTGGTGGCGATTAATTTAAATCGTCCGATAAAAGAAATCCTGGCCGAACTATCAAAATACCCTGTGACAACAAGGTTAGCGTTAACAGGCACTTTAGTAGTCGCGCGTGATATTGCTCATGCCAAATTACGCGAACGTTTAGAACGTGGCGAAGGACTGCCTGAATACTTTAAGAATCATCCGGTTTATTACGCAGGTCCGGCCAAAACTCCTGTCGGTATGCCATCGGGTTCGTTTGGACCAACGACCGCAGGCCGTATGGATGGGTATGTTGAACTTTTTCAGAAAAACGGCGGATCAATGGTGATGATTGCAAAAGGAAATCGCACTCAAATGGTGACCGACTCTTGCAAGAAGTATGGCGGATTTTATTTAGGGTCCATCGGTGGCCCCGCCGCTATTCTGGCTCAGGAAAACATCAAGAAAGTCGAAGTCATTGACTATCCAGAACTAGGTATGGAAGCCGTATGGAAAATTGATGTAGTTAACTTCCCGGCGTTTATTTTAATCGACGATAAAGGGGTAGATTTTTTCCAAAATCTTCCAGCGGGTTGCGGAATTTGTTCGCCTTAAGTTTCGAGAGATTGACTCAACAAATCTAAGTAATTGTATAGAGCCATGCTTACCCCCAGTATTCTACTCGCTTCTTTATTGGCAGCGACTGCACCAACGGCAGAAACTCCCCCGGTAAAGTCTGTTGAACCTGTGGTTGCTAAAGAGGCCGCGAGTAAGACAGCTGAGCCCGCTAGCGAGGATACGCCAGCCGTTCTTAAAAAGAAGGTGGTTTATCCAACGACCGTTAAGGTGCAAAAAGACGTCGCCTACTTGGGAGAGACGCGAAAAGAAAAAGCCGATATTTATTCACCCCTGAATCATGATGCGACTAAGTTATTGCCTGGAATTATCGTGATTCACGGAGGCGGATTTAATGACGGTGATAAAGCGCGCGGTCGTGAACTAAATATTTGCGAAAACTTAACCCTCCAAGGTTATGTCTGTATGAGTATTAATTATAAGCTTCGTCGAATAAAGGAACAGGTAACTTGGCCGCAGAGTGTTTATGATGCGAAGGCTGCTGTTCGCTACATGCGAAAAGAAGCGAAGAACTTTGGGGTTGATCCCGAGAAAATCGGAGTGATTGGTTCTTCCGCGGGTTGTAATTTATCTATGATGTTAGCAACGACTGGACCAACCGACGGGTTCGACGTTGTTAAGGATGAGCCTTATCAAGATATTTCACCGAAGGTTTCATGTGCTATTGGTTTCTACGGAGCAGTGGATTTGATTAATTACCACGACATGAAAATGTTCGCTAAAACACGCGAAGAAGCACCTGAACTCTATAAAAAGGGCTCACCCATAAATTATTTAGACGCCAAAGACTCTCCCATGCTTTTAGTGCACGGCACTGCCGATGTAACCGTACCGCTCAGTCAAAGTGAGTCCTATTTAAAAGTAGCTAAAGAAAAAGGTGCCAATTGCACTTTAGAAATTATTCCTAACGCTCCACATACTTTTGACTTACAACCCAAGCAGCGCGATTTACGTCCACTGGTGACAGCTTTTTTTGATCAGCACTTAAAGGGTAAAACTCCAGTAGCTGAAATCAAGGCACCTGAGGCCAAGTAAGTAATGAATCATTTCGCTGTATCTCTTTTGGGCATTGTTCTTGGAGTGTCCGTATTAAATGCCGAACAACAAGTTGAGGTAGCAAAAAAACCTGGTGAAAAGTTCACGCTGCAAAAGACTATAACCTTGGCTGACGTGCCGTCGGTTAAAGTAGATAGTGGTTTAAACAAATTTGGCGGAGTCATTGAGCCTAAGCAAAAAACGACCGGTTTTTTCCGCGTTGAAAATATCAATGGTCGTTGGTGGATCATCGACCCAGTGGGCGGACGCTTCATTCATCGCGGTATGGCTTCGGTAAATACTATTCCGACCGATGGTGCCAAAGAAGAGTTGAGTAAAAAGTTTAAGACCAAAGAAGGCTGGGCCCGAGCCACCGCTACTCAGCTAATAGAAAATGGATTTAATGGCACTGGGTCCTGGTCAGATGACGCAACCTTGGAGTCAGTGGAACCTCGTCTAGTTTCAACCAAACTACTTTCGCTGATGGCTAGTTACGGAAAAACTAAAGGAGCTAAAATGGGTAGTGGCAATATGTCTTATCCCGGTGATTGCCCTCCAATATTTGATCCGGAGTTTTCGGAACACTGTAAAAA
>Ga0194062_1000875_pt1 | contig 12593 bp, 11 predicted proteins | sample SepL2225m_MetaG_FD_155481 | JGI IMG/M metagenome (GOLD analysis project Ga0194062, IMG submission 155481) | Anoxic zone freshwater microbial communities from boreal shield lake in IISD Experimental Lakes Area, Ontario, Canada - Sep2016-L224-25m | ecosystem: Environmental > Aquatic > Freshwater >... | reverse complement strand
CGTCTATTTACCTTGGCTGCCGGATTGCGCCCTGAACAAGTCGAAGTCGCTTTCCAGTCTCGTTTCGGACCAGAAAAATGGGTTCCGCCTTACACCGATAAAAGATTAGAAGCCATGCCTGACGAGGGTATTAAAAAACTTCTCGTCATGTGCCCAGCCTTCACCGCCGATTGCCTAGAAACGATTGAAGAAATTTGCGAAGAAGGAAAAGAAGATTTTATGCACGCCGGTGGTGAGTCGTTTGAACAGATTCCTTGTTTGAATGATCAAGATGTGTACGTGAAATACTTGTCCGACCGTGTGGTGAGTTGGAAACCGAGTCACCACTAAGCGAGTGAACGAACTGATTCAGTTTATTCTAGCTTCGGGCTCACCGCGTCGAACTGAATTACTGAAAGAAGCGGGCATTCCTCATAAAATCGTAGTCTCCAAAGTCACTGAACACGAGGACCCCACCAGTAATCCTCGTGATATGGTTTTGCATAATGCGCGCATCAAAGCTGCGGCTGTTTCGAAACTTCATCCTCAAGCATTTATCTTAGGAGCGGATACTACCGTAGCACTCGGTGATCGGGTTTTGAATAAGCCCGCAAACTTAGAGGAATCACGTGAAATGCTGCGGAGTCTATCCGGACGCGAACACACTGTACACACGGGTATTTGTTTTATTTATCCGCCGTTAAATATTCATGAATGTCACGACATCACTGCCTGGGTTCGCTTTAAGCCCTTTGGAGATGAGGTCATCACACGCTATCAATCGGTCACTAATACACTCGATAAAGCGGGTGCGTATGGCATCCAGCAAGGCAAAGAATTAATCATCGAATCATTCCAAGAACCTATTTCTACGATTATGGGTCTACCGATTGAGTTTGTGGTGCAACGGATTAAAGAATTAGGTTTAGAAAATCAGTGGAAGCTCTCGTGAGTCGTTCTTGCGGTCTGTGCATTCATAATTAGGTTATTAGCGTGTTGAACCAACGATACACCGAGGTCGTTCCGCCAGTATTCGCCTTCGCGATTACCGTTATTTTGCACCTCACACTGTGGCTCGTCGTTCCTCCTGTATTCACTCAGCGATTAATCATGCTCCATCCAGTGGAAGTGCAGGTTGCACCCGTTGTAGTGCCAGAAAATCGCTTACCCCCCTCGATGCGTCTGGCCGAAGTCAATGTTCAGGCCAACCGTACCATGCCTGATAAATCGGATTATATGGCAGCGAAAAATCAGAGCGCCGCACAGCCGATCCCTGAAAAAATTAAAACGACTTCTTCTTTGCCTCGATCGATAGGGGAGAGTGCTGATGCGATTAAAGTTTCTCAAGGTAGACCTCGTGCCATAGAAGAAAGTGATTTGTCGGATGCATCCCAAAGTGCTGGAACACCTACAATCGGACTTAAAGGAAATTTACCCAAAAAGAATTTAGCCGAGACCAAAAAATCTAAGCAAAATGAATCTATTCCCGAACGTCCGCACGCTACTATTCCTTCTGGCACCATGGGTATTCTACTTAAGAATAATGTCGGTGTGAATCGAGCAGGTGCCATCGCCGTGGATGCCAAGTTTAGTAATTATGGTGATTATTCTCAACGGATGATGGAAGCGATTCAATCCAGCTGGTGGGCATTAATTGATCGTGCGCGCTTTGAATCCGTTTCGCGGGGCAGTGTCGTTATCCGTTTTATTCTTTGTCGTGATGGTAGCGTGATTAATGCAGAAATTCTTCATAGCGATGTCGCCCAAGTGATGGCACTAGCTTGTAAGGATGCCGTGATGGCTCCAGCGCCCTTCGACAACTGGCGCGAAGATATGGTTGCCCTTTTTGGGAATGAGCAGACGGTGACTATCACTTTCCACTACCTCTAAAACAATGACGACACTGGATTGGATTCCTTTTGCCTCTGGTGTGAAAATTTTAGAAATTCACCCCGCCGGACTTTTTGCAGTCGAAAAACCGGCAGGCGTTCTGGCTCATCCTAATTCCAGCGAGAAAAAGGAAAAAGAGACCGTCCTCATCGATAGTAATTATTCGATGGCGGAAGAGGCTTTTCATATTCGTGATGGCAAGGGCGGAGTAAAAAAAATTTATCTCCTCAATCGTCTCGATTCGCCGACCAGTGGAGTTCTACTGCTCTGTCTCGACGAAAAATTAGCTGATGCAGTTAAGGAGTTATTTGCAGAATCAAAAGTTTCAAAAAAATACGCGGCGATTGTGAAAGGTCGCGGTCTGCGTAGCCCCCGTGGTACATGGCAAGATTCCCTCGTAAAATCAAGCGGTCCAGGCGGTAGCGTGCGCTCCTCTGCTAAATCAAACGGCGGCTCACAGGCCATCACGGTTTATCAATGGGTGCGTGCTGCTCAAAATAATTTACCCCTTTCATTATTACAACTGGAGCCACGTACGGGTCGCACGCATCAATTACGCGTGCAGACGGCCGAGCATGGACATCCTATTCTCGGCGATCGCACCTACGGAGATTTCGATTTCAATAAAACTACGGGTACGGCTCGAGGATTGAAACGATTATTTTTACACGCGCAATCCACGGAACTTTCTCTCGACTGGCAGGGCGAGAAATTTCATTTTAAAGCGGAGTCGCCCTTACCCAAAGAGTTTTTAGCAGCATTAGGTGAATCGGGCGATGGCCCGCCCGCGAAAATAAAAAAGCCAGCGCCTACGGGTACAACCGTTTCTCCTCGTCTGCGTATTCGCCTCTAATTTATTTTCCGCTCCAGGAAATTTTCTGTTCCTGGACGACGAGGATTTTCTGTAGATTAGCCACGTTGATATTTTGCACAGAAACTTTTTCGCGTAAGGACTGAGCTGCTGCTTGTCCGGCGGATTGACCTAAAATAATCCACACAGGTTCCATACGCATGGATGTCATGGCGATGTGGCTGGCCGAACAACACACGGGCACGATCAGATTGGTACATTCCTCGATTTTAGGAACAATTGCACGATAGGGTAGTGCATAAACACCATCAAATTCTGGGTTAGGCTTAAGAATACTGAATTCACCGCCCCCAATAGAAATCTTTCCTTGGTCAGCATACGTAGCGTAGGGCCAATCATCGATACCGTAAGAAGCCAGACCGATTGAATCGGTGATAGAGCCAACCCGACCTTCTAAATCTTTTTGGGTGATGACATAAGTCGACTGCATACGTCGCGCTTCACGAACATAGAGTTGATGTGGCCAGCCTCCCGTCTCATCAAAAACTCCCGGAGTAAGTCCACTTTCGTTAGCCAACTTTTTATAAATTTCTGGAACGGATTCATCCGTACGTAGAAACTGATACATCCCACGAATGAAATCTTGATGGAACTTCCAAATTTTTGAACGCGTCGCCCAATCACCTGTCGGATAATCCTGATTCGATCCCGCTACCGATTGCGCCCAGAGCGATCGACTGGAGTTTTCGTTAAAGACGCCACCCCCCGGATAGTCTTCTAATTTTCCAGGATGACGCATTTTTAGCCCGACATTAATTTTAATATTATTTTTAAATGCCCGACGGAAAATCTCGTATTGGCGCGGATCGTAATTTTCAGGTAAGGTAAAAGGAATGCGGTCTGGCTGGCGGCTGAGCTTCCATCTAAAACAGTACGCCATGGTCAGTTTATCAGCTTTTCCAGTGCCTTTTGGCTGGTAGTCCTGGAGTAGTGGTAAAAGCCCGCTGGAGGGCTTTCCAGGCGTGTTATAGGGGTCAATATCGTAGGTAACGAGGGCAGGGCGCTCACCCGCGAAGGATTCATTGTAGGTATCTTGGCTTTCGCGTCCGTGGGTATGCGAAACCCCGGCCCGAGCCATTAAATCACCTTCGTAACTACAATCGATAAATACGCGCGCGGCAATGCGACGAGCTTCCACTTGTTTTGCTTGGGCGGCGGGTGCACCTAAAGAATCGGGCGGAGCTAAATCTAAAGTGATGGATTGGATGCGGGTGTTTTCTTTGACGACTTTATTTAAGCGATGCTCGTAAATCACTTTAATATTTTTTTCTGCACATAACTTTGTATAAAGTTTTCGCATCGCGACGTTGTCGTCATCGATGAGTAATTTTAACGCGAGTCCGCCGACACTCGCTTTGGTACCCCAGTCGATGCGGTGAAGTCCGCCCCCACTCATGCCACCGAGCCATCGGCTGGGTTCGACAATCACGACGCTAAAACCTTGTTCCGCGACCGATATCGCCGCGGCGATCCCCGATGCCGTTGCACTGTAAACACAGACATCAAAACTTTCCGGAGAGTTGTCCGACTGTGCTCGCAGAGCTGCACCGAGTAGAGCAGTGCCACTGAGGGCGATAAAATGACGACGGGGTAGTTTCACCCCGCAACCTTAGAGTCCTTCGCAGGGGTCATACAACCCTTGACGAATAACAAATCTTATCACCCCCGCCGAATCATGAACATTAAGCTTTCTCATCAGGTTAGTGCGGTGGTTTTGAGCGGTTTTGACACTTATGTTAAGCTCCACAGCGACTTCTTTGCTGGAAAAGCTCTTCGCAATCATCACCGCCACCTCACGCTCTCTGTCTGTTAACATCATCGCCATCTGATCCACGGTCACTTCTGGGTTTTTCAGCGCCGTAATGAGTGCGTCATTAAACTCATTACTAAAACAAGTTTCTCCTTGGGCGATAATTTCTAGGGCGGTTTTTAACCGGCCGATATTTTCGTTTTTACTGACGAAACCTCGTACCCCATCGCGCACTAAGCACCGCGCAATTTTCCCCTCAATTTTTCCTGAAAAAACTAAAATTTTAATTTCGGGGTAGGTGTTCTTCAAACGATACAAAACTTCCACTCCACTGATATCGGGTAATTTAATATCTAGAATAAGAATATCGGGCTGATGCTGTAGCGCTAATTCTACTCCTTCTTTGCCCGTCGAAGCCGTAGCCACGACCGCATAATTTAATTTATCTTCAATGATGTGCATAAGCATTTCTCTGACGACCGTCTGATCTTCTATAATCATCACCGATGGATTACGCGGGATAACAATACTTTGTGGCATCATTGAGATTAAAACTAGTGGTTTAGAGCGAAAATAAAACTTAAAGTATATGGGGTGTTTACCCTATTGACATTAGGGGTCGATGGATGGGTCGACTAGGCCATGTCGGACGGCAAACCGCACCAAACCCGCAACATCATGGACCCCCAGTTTGCGCATTAAGTTAGCGCGATGGTTCTCTGATGTTTTCAGGCTAATGCTCAGTTGGCTCGCCACTTCTTTACTGCTATGACTCCGGGCAATGAGCACCGTGATTTCTCGTTCACGCGGCGTCAGCAATTCGATCATGGAATCAGCATGTGAATTAGGTTTAGCGAGTGCCTCGCGAACGGTCTGACTGAAGGTGTCGTTGTACCAGTTCTCGCCTTGCGAAACTTTTTCGAGTGCCTGTCGAAGTTCGGAGAGCGATGAATTTTTATTAACGAACCCATGCATGCCTTCTTGGATTAGTCCGCGAATAATTTGTGGTTCCTGTTTCGCCGAAAACACCACCACGCGCATTCGGGGAATCGATTTATTTAATCGTCGTAAAACTTCGATACCGCTTAAACCGGGCATTAATACATCGAGCAACAAAACGTCGGGTCTCAACCGTAATGCTAATTCCACCGCCGCTTGCCCCTCGGCTGCAGTACCTACGATTTTGAACTGATTGTACGACTTGAGAACCTCCGTAATCATCTCACGAATGGCCGCTTGATCTTCGACAATGAGAATCGTCTTACGTAAATCAGCCGCCGGGAGCGGAGGTGGGGCTGAGTCTCTGGGCTTTTTCTTCAAGTTGTCTTTTAGAGAGTTTTTCATAATCTGGTGCTTATTTCATGCGTTTATTTGTGCTAAGCAACCGTGACAACTTGGGCATTATGCTCCACAGAAAGGGTAGGGGTTTGTGGTAAAATCGTGTGAGGCTTGACTGTCCCAAAAAACAGATAAAATGGAGACTATGGAAAACACCTCACGACTTGTCGCACAAGCTGACCCCTCTGACGCTGCTCAATTCTACCGTAAAACCTACGGTCTTGTCGCCTTAGCCTTTGCTGGCTTTGCGAGCCTGCTGTATGTATTCTTTAAGTCTGGAATCGCTGAGACGTTCATGCGTGGGCTGATTTCAATGTCCCAATCTCTCGGTGGGTTTTCTTGGATTATAGTCATGTTGGCATTTTGGGGAGGCACTTATTATGCCCAAAAACTGGCCGCTAATGGTGCGTCACGTGAGTCTCAATACGCAGGCCTTGGACTCTATGTTTTATTAGAGGCGATTATTTTTATCCCCTTAATTTATATGGTTTCAATTTACACCAAGGGGAATCCAGAAGAAATTCTCATCCCGGCTTGTGCTCTCACGGGTGCCCTGGTTTTAGGTCTCACTCTCGCTGTTCAATTCACTCAAGTAGATTTCTCGTTCTTACGTATCGTCATTGTGATTGGTTCCATTTGTGCAATCGGCGCTGTGATTATGTTCAGCATTATGGGTATCAACCCTGGCACTTGGTTCGCCTTAGCGATGATTCTCCTTATGGCTACGGTCATCCTTTACCAGACCCACGTGATTAAGAATAACTGCAGCACCGATGATTATGTGATGGCTGCCTTTATTTTATTCTCAGCCTTCGTAACCTTACTCTTTTACGTGATCCAATTCTTCATGGGTCGCCGTAGCGAGTAATCACCGACGTTCTGCGATATAAAAGCGGGTTTCGCCCGCAAAGTTTTTAACGCTAGAATTTTCTAAAGCTACTTCTGATCGAAGTGGGTTTTGGATGATTTTAAATCCTGCATTCACGAGCTCCTGATGGGTTTCACTCTCCGTGCTGCTATGCATAAATACTGGCGTTGAATCGGTTTCATGCCATCGGTCGCCATTCTGACATCCCGGTAGAACAGCTTCATTTTTCCATAGGTCCGAATGCTCGCCTTTCTCACGATCGTTGGCGGTGAAAAGAAACTTCCCACCCGGTTTAAGTACCCGATAAATCTCTGCCAGTGCCTCTAGGCGGTCAGCTCGACCTCTTAGGCACATGAGTCCATTAAACGCAAAGACCACGCCATCCCACGACCGGTCAGCATAGGCTAATCGACAGGCATTAGCGATTTCGATGGTGGCCGATTGGGCCATACCCGCTTCGGTAAAAACACCTCGGGTGATATCGACCATCACAGGAGAAAAATCGGTAATAGTCAGGTTATTATAGCCCTCTTTCGCTAGGCCCAATCCGACCCGACCTCCACCGCACCCGAGTTCTAGAATCTTTGCCGATTTATTCGGAAAGGTCTGATTGATTAAAATTCGCTCCGATGCCCAGAGGCCCACCTGCACCGCCGCTCTTGCATAATTGAGCGCGGTTTGTGGATTGAGCCAGTGGGCTTGGCGGTCATCTGCCATAAACATATTTCAAGCCACTCTTGCCAATAGCGCAACCCTAGGAAAATCTTACGCATGCATCGAATTGCTTTAATCGCTCTGACCTTGGCGTTTAGTTCCTGCGATCAGCCCACCAGGCCATCCGCTAATAAAGTTATTCAAGAGGCAGGCATCGATACCGTTTTTAATATTCAACAAGGAAGTAAAGTAACGCATCTCAAGTTAGCTGGTACAGACCTCGAAAAGAGTCGTGGACTGATGGGCGTTGAAAAATTACCAGCCGATACGGGCATGATTTTTATGTATGAGGCTGATCAGGTGATGAGATTCTGGATGAAGGATACTCCATTAGACTTGGATATCGCCTTCGTGCAGGCCGATGGAGTCATTGCAGAAATCAGAACGATGAAAGCGGAAGATCTTACCGAGGTGTCCTCACAATCATCACACATTCGCTTCTGTATCGAAATGCCTGCGGGTTGGTACGCCTCTTCAAAAATTAAAACAGGTGATACCGTTAATCTCACTCAACTTAGAGAGGCTCTCACGGCTCGCGGCTTTAACGCGCAGCGGTATTTTTCTGCGACTTCAGAGCGCGCGCCAAATCGCCAATAAAAGTACACAAACCATCCAACTACTCAGAACGAACGCCAACGCGACTCTTTCGTAGTACGTGGTTAAAAATAATTTCATTTTGTGGGCGCAAGTTTCGCCGCACTGAATTTTAAATACTCAGTCAGTCGAAGAAGATAAATTGGCGATGGTGAACCGGCGATGGGCCCGAGGGCTTGTTCGGCCTGTGCAATTTCTCCATCGAGAACCCGGAAGCACTCCCTCCAAGTTTCCGAGGAAATTACTTTTCGTGGATCTGCACCCTCACGGAGCTCTCCAGCGGGATCGCCTCCCCGACGATTGCGTTCTAAAATCATCGGCAAGGTGAGTTTTCCACTCGCTGCATCAGTACCTAAAGTTTTACCCGCACGTTTGTCGTCTTGTAATAAATCAACAAAGTCGTCGTAGATTTGATAGGCTATACCGAGGTGAGATCCAAACTGCGCACAGGCTTCAATATGTTCACTGGGATGGCCCGCTAAAAGGGCACCGACGCGACAGGAGGCTTCGAATAATACCGCCGTTTTCATGCGGATTTGCTTATGGTACTCTTCCAATGTTAATGCCGTATTGCCCCGCGCAAAAGTTTGGCAGACTTCGCCTGAACAAACATCGCGCGATGCCTGTGCCACAATTGAACAAATTTCTGAGGTGCTGTGTTCACTGGCTAAGACCAGAGCGTGAGCAAAAAGTGCATCACCAAATAACACTGCGGCGTGAGCTCCATAAGTTTGATTAGGAGTATCTGCCCCATGTCTTTTATCGGCTCCGTCCAACACATCGTCGTGAATTAAGGTGGCTAAATGCACCAGCTCCACAATCGCCGCACCTTTAATGAGTGAAGCATGTGGACCCACTCCAGCACCGGAACCAAAAGCTAGAAGAGGACGTAATCTTTTTCCTGGGTGTGCTAAAACTCCACGAAGTAAGGGGTGTACCTCGGGCTCGAAGCAGCTTTCTTGTTCATTAAGAAAAATTTTAAGCGCCGCGAAGTGGGCCTCAAATCCTGCATGGAGGTCGATATTCACTTTGGCAAAGTGTCCCAGCCTTGCAACGCTGGCAAGTGCTAGGTTGAGTCTAGGGAATAATTTTAAGAGACCTCTAGATTAGTCTAAGGAACTGATATCACCATCGGTCGATGGTGGGGCTGATTTTGGCTTAGAATCAGGCCTTTTGACATTTTTTTCACTAACATCATCATCTTCCTCTTCGTCTAAATCTAGCGGTTCATCTTCTTCAGGATACGGTGTGTCGCCACGTGCTACTCGCTTGCGACGAACGAGCACGCTGCCGACACCGATCGCAATGAGATAGAAACTAAAAAGTATGCTGGTGAGAATGGCCAATGAAATGACATCTCCAATCGGCGTGAGTATTCCCACAACTAGGACGATACCAAACAGCATCCCGCGCCAATGTTTGAGCAGGGTTTTTGGACGAATAACTTCCGTCCACATTAAAATAATCAGCGCCAGCGGAAACTGAAAGGTGATTCCCGTGATTAAACTCATCATGGTCACGAGACCAAAATAGTCTGAGGCCTTCCAAATGACTTCCATACCCATGCCGGTTGCAAAGTGATGCCAGACTTGAATCGAAACAGGAGTAAGCCAGAAAAACGCCAGTGCCGCACCAGCCAAGAAAAGGAAAAAGGCTGCGATACAAAAGGGAATCAATGCTTTTTTCTCTTTCGCCGTTAGCGCAGGCCCAACGAAACGTGCCGTTTCATAAAGAAAAACTGGCGAGGCCACCGCCACGCCTGCTGAAAATGCGGCGTACATTAAAACCGACCACACGCCCATGAAGGTGAATTCTTTGAGATCACCGAGAGATTTTAATGAGTCATCACTATGACCCATAATAAAGTGTAGAGGCGAGGTTTCTGGGTTCTTGGCCCAATTTAAAGGCATACTTAAGAGATGCGGAATTTGCTGATAATAAATGAGTGCCGCAATCATCCCCACCATAAATACCGCCAAGACACGAATGACTGAAACTCGTAAATCCTCTACGTGCTCGAGAAAAGTCATCTCGCTACGCTCTTTTTTTCTACGGATGAGAGAGGAAAGCATGATTAGACAGTGAGTAGCGCTTTGATGTCATCTAAGCTGATGGCTGAGGAGACTGAGTCTGATTCGCTCAAGAGTTTGCGTAACATTTCCGACTTCGATTTCTGTAAATCCATCACACGTTCTTCAATCGTACCGGTCGCAATTAATTTAATGCTGGTGACCGTACGTGTTTGTCCAATGCGGTGTGCTCGGTCAGTAGCCTGAGCTTCTGCCGCTGGATTCCACCAGGGGTCGAAGTGAACCACCGTATCCGCCCCAGTGAGATTAAGCCCAGTTCCACCTGCCTTAAGCGACATGAGCATAACCGGAATATCGGGCGAACCGTTAAATTTATCGCAAACCGATTGTCGATCAGTCGTTGAACCATCGAGGTAGCAATATTTGATGCCTCTTTCTTCGAGTGCTTTCCTGAGAATTTTAAGCGCCGATACGAAAGTGGAGAAGACCAACATGCGGTGATTAGCATCTTTGGACTCTTCCAATAATTCGAGGAAGGCCTGCAGTTTGGCTGAATCGGCTTCATCCATTTTAGGATCCAGAATACGCGGGTCGGCACAAATCTGGCGGAGGCGAAGTAATTGATTAAACGCTGCCATACGAATGCTGGCTTCCTTAGCGCCGCTCATTTCCATTTCGAAAATTTCCTTACGCGTATTTTCCTGCATATCATCATAGAACTTCTTCTGATTGTCTTCGAAGTCGCAGTAAATTATTTGTTCAATCTTCGCCGGTAACTCTGGAGCCACTGCGACCTTCGAACGACGTAATAAATACGGCGCTGCCATTTGTAATAATCTATCGTCGTGCCATTTACGGTCATCAATCGCTACCCGTTCCTCCACCTTAGGTAAGTAGCCCGGCATGAGATAGCCAAAGAGAGAGCGAAGATCTTCGAGCGAGTTTTCTACCGGGGTACCGGTTAAAATGTAACGACCTTTAGCAATCAGTTGTTTGACGGCCTTGGTCGACTGGGCCCGTGGATTTTTAATATTTTGTCCTTCGTCGCAAATGGCTACGCCCCAATTAACCATCGAGAAAGAGCCGATATCACGAGCTAAAGTGCCGTACGATGTAATGACTAAATCGTAACGCTTTAAGAATTCGGGCGACGACTCACGGAACTGTCCGTGGTGCGGTAAAACTTTCATGCTCGGCGTAAATCTACGCGCTTCACGTCGCCAGTTTTCAACCAATGAGGCTGGACAGATTACGACACAGGGTCCATCAGCAGGACGTTCTCGGCGCACAACTTCCATGAACGCGAGGGCCTGTACGGTTTTACCGAGACCCATTTCGTCAGCGAGTAGCCCTCCTAAATTATTGCGGTGTAAGTGCCATAACCACGCCACGCCCAACTTTTGATAGATGCGTAACATCTGGTCGAGGTCTTCACGAATCGGTGCGGGCTGTAATTTTGAAAGATTACGAATGGCATCCGAACGTTTCGTCCAAGTCTCAGGAGGGGCAAAGGCGGCTTGTAATTCTTCGGCAATCGCATCGACACTCGCTAAGTCCGCAAAGCCGATTTTTAAATTCATATCCAAGTCTACATCGCGCTTGGATTCGCCAGTGATGCGACGCTGGGCATTGCGAATCGACTCAAGTAATTCAGGCGTAATCAGACGAGGTCCGCGGTCAGTATAGAAGAACATTCTGCCACTAGCTAAGGCTTCTTGAACTACTTTTGGCGTTTTGCCCTCAGGATCAATGCCGATAGCAAAACGATAGCCTTCGGTGTCTTCAGCAGCTGCACATTTTGCTTTGGCTAACTGCACATTGCGCAGCGAGTGCGATAAATTATGTGTAAAGTACGCGTGGTTATCTTCGCAAAGAATTTTATGATGTCGGGCTAAGAAATTAAGAACCTGAATCGTGCCGCCCAATCTCCACTCTCGTGTACTGGTTTCGAGAATAAATCCGTTACGTTGTAAAACTTCACGTAATTCGGCTACGGTTCCACCGGCTTTTTGTGGTAGTCGAATACGTAACCATTTCATGGATCCGTCTACCCAAGTCGTATCTTCACTGCCACGATCCTGCGCCCGAATTTCTTCCTTCTCGTCATCTAACTCTTCTCCACTGGCCGTTGTTTGCGGAGTGGGATTAGGGTCATCCAGATATTCATGAACGCCTGCGAGTTGATTACCATTCCATTCCATCGGTGTCTCCGGTGCATTCGCCATCCGGAAAATGGTAAGGTCTTTTCCAAAGGCTAAAAGTTGTCGTAAATGTCGACGCGTGAGAGGGAGGATGCCTTGCAGTTTTCCGTTACAAAGATTTTCCAGAATCGACAGGAAAATAACTGTATTAGTCTCAATCGTCCAAGCCTTCGTACGATCAATATTTTCCGGCGCCACTTGCACATCATCAATCCGCAGTTCTAGGCGACAAATGATTTCATCTCGTTGCGATGAGGTTGCGATATTCGGTGGAATAATAAAGCGGACTTCAATCGGAGTGCCTTTTTTGGGAGAAAGATTAATGGTCCGTAACTTGGGACCGGCACTCGATAAATTA
>Ga0194062_1000872_pt1 | contig 12621 bp, 9 predicted proteins | sample SepL2225m_MetaG_FD_155481 | JGI IMG/M metagenome (GOLD analysis project Ga0194062, IMG submission 155481) | Anoxic zone freshwater microbial communities from boreal shield lake in IISD Experimental Lakes Area, Ontario, Canada - Sep2016-L224-25m | ecosystem: Environmental > Aquatic > Freshwater >... | reverse complement strand
CAGCAAGGCTCTGGCTGCATTGCCGGCAGGAAAGCTTGTGGAGTTTGCCGGGCTACTTGGTACTGAAATGGGCGGTAGTTTGGCAATCAGGTTGAAGCCGGTTATCGTCTCAGCAGTACAAGGCGCGCTGGCTGCGGCTACGGGAGACGACGGTGCCTCCATGGCAAAGACTTTCGGAGATTCATTCGCGGCTGCATCCAGCGGTTCCGGTAACCGGCAGAACACAAGGGATGCAAACAAGATCAGACCGCCAGCGTCCAAGCTGTACGCAGGGCAGAACTAGCAGCGCGTCAGACGTGCACTGCGCAATCTGGACGGTTTGGAGCTACGCGATTGCAAGTAACTTGCGATCGCGGGATTTCGTGCGGAGAGACTTGACTTGATGACGGCGCAACCGGTTGTACCTCCCGGTTTGCAAAGGCTGTTGCCCGATACGCTGCTCTTGCGTTTGCAGTGCACAGGGAGCACGCAGGTTTTCCCATTCTCTTCTCGTTATGCTGGAAAAGCTATTTTCAACCGTATCGGTGCTCATACTCGTCTATCTGGCATGGGCGTGGGGTGGGTTGCAACAGGATTGGCTGATGCTGGCGGTTTGTGGTTCTGCTGTTCTCCTGATTGGATTGCTTATTACTCAGAGCAGGGGCGGGATCGAGACCAAACATAACGGCTATTTCTGGTGGAGCGATGGTTTCTTCTACGGCGGCTTGTTCTTCCTGATCTATCTAGGCGTACAGTGGTGGAATGCCGGCCGCGTTCTGTTCTTTGATGTCGGCCTTGATCAATGGCGGTATTCGCAATCCCGCCACCCCGGGTGGCCGTCTGCATTTTCCCGACCTGAAGCAGCCCAGGTGCTGTCGTGGTTCTTCCCAGCCTGGGTACTTGGGCTGGTATTGCGATCGCCGCTCATTGGCACGCGTACTGTTCTCGGCATGCTTCGTGCGCTGGTCTATGGAGCCGGGCTTCTGGCACTGGTTGGTATCATGCAATTCGTTACCGGGACAAAGGCCCGGTATTGGGTGCGGCCTGCAACGGATCAATTCTTCGCGTCGTTCGGCTACACAAATCATGCTGCTGCATTCTTTGTGTTGATGGGTGCAGTCGCGGCAGGATTGCTTTATCGAGAAGTGTTCAGGATGCGGCCGGTTGAGATCAGTGCGGTGAGCTCATCCGGAGGATCGGATGCCTCGCATGATCAGTCAGTCGGTTCAACGCATGAAGCAAACTCTCGCACAGCGCCAAGCGGACGCCAATTGTTAGTGAGAACGACTGCCCTGGCCTCATCACTGCTGCTTTGCCTTGTTGGAGCCAATCTCTCGCTAAGCCGTGCCGGGATTATTCTTGCATGGGCCATGGCGCTGTTTATCGCCGGCTATGGGCTTGTTCGCGGTTGGCAGAGACTCCATCGGGTTGCAAGGGTGAATCTGGTTGCCGCCACGTTTGCTATCCTATGTGTGCTCTACTTCGCGGTCTCTGGATTTGGTGAGAAGGCAATTGTACAGGAATTTAAGGCGAGAAGACCCATTCATCACGTGCTGTTTCCGGTTCTGGACAACATCAACCTTGCTCTGGCAGACCGGCCGTTGTTGGACCGTGTTGCATGGGAAATCTGGTGTGATAATCCGGTCTTTGGTGTCGGCGGGTGGGGGTTCCGGTATTTGTTGTCGCAGTACTTGCCTGAAGCTGAGTGGAAATCTCATGTGATGGGCTATGGTAATGCCAACGTCCACTGCGATCCGTTACAGTTTCTGGCTGAGTTCGGGCTGGTTGGGGGCGGGCTCATGATGGCTGCCGCTCTGGCATTACTTCTACCTGTATTTTGCAAGGGAGTCAGGGGTGAATCAAGTGGAGTCTCAATGCCGCATTCCGCACATGGAGTGAAGGGTAGGGGTAAAAGAGCTACGAGCCGCACCAATCCGGTTCTGGTCATGTGCAGCATAGGACTTGTGCTTGTCTGTGTATTCAGTCTGATTGATCTTCCGTTCCGTTGCCCCGCAATTCTCAGCACATGGGTGCTGGTTCTTGCTGCGCTGCCAAGATTTGTGGCAGCAAACGATTCGCGCCAGCGGAGTGGCGCTCCTACATCAGGTTATGATAAAGTGGTACAAACATGACAACACAACAGAGCCAGACGCCTGCTACTCCTCCTGACCAACATTCACCTCATTATCAAGGTGGTGCCCCGTACTATGGCGCACCATACGGCACGCCGTATTATGGTGGCGGACCGTCCGAATCACCCGGCTTGCTTGGATCCATCGATCCTCTCAGGATATTTCGCGTGATGCGAAAGAAATGGCTGACTATCCTGCTCGTTCTCGTTTTCGCCGCAGTCGCTGCATTTTACTATTTGTCCACAACTGAGAAGATATACCAGGCGACCAGTCTTATTGAGCTCAGTGTGAGGCGCCCGCGGATCATGGCACAGCAGGCTGCTGTCATCGAGGAACAATCTACCAGCTCGCAATCTGAGGAGATTTTCAATACTCGACTTGAGAAATTCAAGGGACGGGACATGCGGGACGCTGCAATGGCCAGGTATCGCAAAGCACACCCGAAATGCAATCTGCAGGACGATGAGTTCAAGACGTTGATCGTTAACAAGTTGAACCTGACTCTTCTTCGCCGCTCTCGACTGGTGCGAATTGAGTTCAATGACATAGATCCTCAATTTGCGGCCGATTTTTGCGCGGCCTTTACTGAAGCTGTTGAGTCAAGCGTATATGACGAAAACCGAGTCGCATCTGATGCTGCGGTAAACTGGCTGGAAACTCAATCTGTGACTCAGCGTGCTGAGGTCGAAAAGGCTGAATCTACGCTTTTGAAGTACAGGCAGGAGAATAAGATTGATGTCCTTGAGAGTCAGCGCAAGACAGTGGATGAAGCTCTTATGGACTTCAATAAGGTGCTGGTTGAGCTCGAAAGTCAGGAAGCCAAGGAAAGTGACCTGTTGAACACACTTACGGCCGTCGAGCTGAAGCCGGAGAATGCCGGCAAATTACCAACTTCGATCCCGAGGGGTGATGAAATCAAGGCGGCTATGGACAAGTGGTTGACTGCTGTTGCCGAACGCGATGCGTTGTTATCAAAATATACTGCGAAACATCCGGAGCTCCAGGCCAAGGACGGAATGGTTGCAATGTTCCGGAGCCAGGCACTTGACGCGCTGAATCGCGCCAGGACAACCTCGGCGACGAATCTGGAACTGTTTAGAAAGCAGGCTGGGAGTCTGCGACAGAAGAAGGCAGATCAAGCAAAACTTGCATCCGATCTCGAACTCCAGATTGTCGAACGTCGGACGCAGTTTGCAGCCATCGAGCGCACTCGTAATGCATGTGATGCTGCCTATCGCGGTATATTGGCCCGCATCCAGGAGGCGCGAATGGCCGCTGATGAGAATACTGCCACGGTAAAGGTTGTTGAGCGGCCGACTGTGCCTGAGAAACCTATCAAGCCGAAGCCGGTTAGGATTGTAGCACTGGCCGGATTTCTAGGTCTTATAGGTGGTGTGGCACTGGCTCTAATCAAGGATACCATGGAAGACAGGATTATGGGACCGCAGGATCTTGCGGCCGGAATGGATCTCAAGGTTCTTGCAATGGTTCCTCATGTCAGGGGATTGAAACGTCGCGATATTGCCTTGGCATCATTGAATCACCGCTTCAGCGAGATCACCGAAGTCTTCGCAGGGCTACGATCCATGTTGGATTCCGCTCAGTACAAGGAACGAACGAAAGTCGTCCTTGTGGCGAGTTCTGTACCGGAGGAAGGGAAGACTATTACTTCCTGTAACCTGGCAATAGCGTGTGCGAAGAATGGACAGCGGACACTTCTCATAGACTTCGACTTGCGTCGACCGCGTATGGTTGGAATATTTCCCATGCCACCATCCGGCCGGGGATTATTGGAGTACCTTAATTCTCAGGACGCTGGAAACACCAGTAACATTGAATTGACCTACGCCACAGAGTGTACAAATCTGACGGTCATTGCGAGCAGACCGGTCAAGGGAGCCAGTCCTGCTGAGGTGTTGGGGAGCAGGCGTGTTGTTGACCTCCTGGCATGGGCTCGCGAGAACTATGACAGGGTTATTATTGATGCACCGCCACTTGGCCTGGTCAGTGATGCTCTTGTGCTTGGCGGGCTCTCTGACTGTGTATTGATTATGGCTCGACCAGAGAAGAGCCGGAGAAAGGTTGTGCAGCACACTATTCATCGTTTCCGTGAAGCAGGAGTTAGTCTGATAGCCGCTGTTATGAACGACGTAAGCTTCACAAAGGGTTCGACATACTACAATTCGTACAGCCACTATAAATCATATCCTCCGGAAGGCGAAAAGCGCAGGAAGTAGTTTGGAGTGCGGCGACATGGCCACACTCTGTTGCGAGTGACCTGACACGCTCAGTCTGTGTACGTGAATGTTTGACCCTATCTAGTAGAACGATTCCCAAATAACGTTCATTTGGCGGAAGGCGCTTTCACTGTCCGGCAAGACGCACGAGCGGGTGGCATACCCAAAGGGTATGTCCCCGCTCGTGGAACACTGCCGGCAGCGAAAGCGTCTCCGTCCCAAAGGGATGCGGCGCCGTTAGCGACGGAGCCGCGTTGTGCGAGTCGGCACATACCTTAGGGTATGCGCACGACTCGCACGCCTTGCGCCGTCACTAACGGCGCTCGCACCAAATGAACGTTATTTGGGAATCGCTCTACTAGACCGTGACCCAATCTAGACCGAATTTGCTTGAGTAAATTGAATGCCAAAGACAACATTGTGACAATGATCTCACGGACTGATGCTTTGAAATCTTACAACTGAGGTAATAAAGCCATGCAAGCGATCAAGACAAGAGTGAAGATACCGACAGATCACTATCTGTCATTCAACTGCCAGGTGCCCGACTCTGTGCCGCCGGGAGCAACTGATGTCATGATCATTTTTGAAACCGTCAGGGTGCAGCCAAAGAAGCAGCGGATTCTTGGCCAGTTTGCCGGTCGTATCAAAACTGCAGACGATTTTGACGCGCCATTGAGCGATCAATACTGGTTAGGAGAAGACAAGTGAAGTATTTGCTAGATACGCACGTATTTCTGTGGATGGCATCGGAGCCGGAAAAACTTTCAGTTACAGCCAGTCAAATCGTTCAACAGGCGGATAACGAACTCTACGTGAGTATATGCAGTCTGTGGGAAATGCAGATCAAACATCATCTGGGCAAACTGATCTTGGATCTCCCGCTCAGTGAACTATGGCAAAATCAACGTGATATCTCTGACTTGCATTTGCTGCAAGTTGAAGAGACTCACGTATGGGCGCTAGACAAGATCCCCCACTATCACAAAGATCCTTTTGATCGGCTTTTGATAGCTCAAGCTGCATGCGAGAATATTGTATTTATGAGCGCAGATTCAAGAATGGCACGTTACGACATAAAGATCGTCTGGTAGATGGTCGATAGTAAGCAATGAATTGTCGATTGTCCAGACGTGCCTCGTCTGACGCCTTAATCACAATGAGCCTGAGAATGCGCAAGAAATGCTAATATCTATTCCAATGTGGGCTTGGCCCACAACCCAAAGACCATAGACCTTAGACATTAGACTCCGGAGCAGAACACAGGAAGAGGCAGGGACAGTCACCCGCAACGTGCGGAAATTAGACAGGATAACAGGATAACATGATCCATTGTCATCCTGTAATCCTGTCAACTCCGGCGCCAGCCACAACGTCGCCATAGTTGCCGCCGTTTCAATCTTGTTTGCCATCTGCAAAAGCGTTACTATTCCGCAAGTTGGTTCCACTAAATAATAAGAGGAGTCACGTATGCAACTTGTGCTCGATCTTCCAGCAAGCGCATTTTCTTCTCTACGTCTGTCGCCAGCTCAGTATCTTGACGAGATGCGCCGCGCCGCCGCGGTCAAGTGGTACGAGATGCGAAAGATCTCACAGGGCAAGGGTGCCGAGCTTTGCGGCGTCTCTCGCGCCCAATTCTTAAGTATCTTGAACGATTATCGGGTCTCGGTACTGCAGGATGATCCTGCATCTCTCTCGTCCGAGGTATGTTCTTAATGGATCTGGTTGTAAATGCATCGCCTCTTATTCTGCTCTGCAAAGTCGGCCGGGTGGATCTATTGCGCCGACTGTGTCACTCTGTGTGCGTACCCGAGGGCGTAGTGGCCGAGATCACTGCTGAGCCTGATGACCCGGCTTGCCGCTTTATCAGCACGTGCACATGGTTGCGTCAAGTTGTGGCATCAGTGCCTGATGGCGTCAAAGCGTGGGACCTCGGCCGTGGCGAGTCGGAGGTAATTGCCCACGCATTAGCAACACCCGGATTCAGACCACTCTTGGATGACGCAGAAGGAAAGTCTTGTTCATTATCGTTCGGCCTGAAGCCGCTTGGCACCGGTGGTCTGCTTGTGCTAGCGAAGAGAGAAGGTTTCATAACTTCTGTTGGTGAAGTTCTTGATGACATGCGCGCAAAGGGCCTTTGGATCTCTGATCCGGTCATTCAGGCCATTCTCCAGCAGGCCGGCGAACTGAATCCTGCCTGATTAGGCTTCAGGGGACTGTCGTGGCTTGCATCCAATGTTCGAGGTTCAACTTGTTCCGTCGTAGCTTCTGCGCGAAGCCTGATGTTCGCTCCGTCTCTTCTCCGGGTCTAGGGTCTCTCTTCCCGGGGTTCCACCCCGGGCTGAGGATGTAGCTCCCCTCCGGGGAGCAAAAGATCGCTATTCGTTACTTGGATTCCGTCGAAAAACCCCCGCGCCGCATAACGTGCAGAAAAGCTTCGCGCTACAATGGCCCTAGAAACGCCCAGAGCTCATCGGTCCTTGTATTCTGCCCCTCTCAAGAAAAGCGACTTTTCGCAAACAGGGGGTTTTTCGACGGAATCTACTTGTAGGTTTGACCCTGGTTTTGAGTACAGCCACTATAAGTCATATCCTCCGGAAGGCGAAAAGCGCAGGAAGTAGTTTGGCATGAGCTGCTGCACGGCCTCAGGTTGTTGCGTCAAGAGCGCGGACTTTCACTGCGTTTTCACATGTTACCTCTGCTTGCTACTTAAATGCATGGTTTAGTTCTGACTCTCGCAGGATGAAAGAGCAGTGACCACTGGTAATAAATACGTCTTTATGGTTTTCGATGTCACCTGAAGAGGCTGGTCAATGCTTAAGGTTTAGTCGGCGCACATGATCTCCTCTTTCAATATGTTGTCGTCAATTGCGCCATCAAGTCGGAAGAGACGAACGTATCCATGTTTAGCCTGAAGACACGCTCACAAATTGTAGCCGAGAAGATTGTCTCGTGTGCTGTTGGTTTGATAATGCTCACCGCTCAAAGGGGTTGGGCCGCTGCGCCTGATTCTGAACCCGCACAACCGGTCGCGCAAATCTGTTTTGGGCCCAGGGACACAGCTCCCAAAGGATGGATTTCGGTTTTTCCTCGTTGCGACGACGATCGGTTCTGTTGGCGTGGGATTGGTCTAGGAGTGCGGGATCGCGGTGGTGATGACTCCATCAATAGGACGCTAGTATTTGGAAGCGAGGGCGAGTTCATCATGGGTCTGGACAACGGCGAGTACTCCCTTGAGCTTACTTTCGGTGACAATGTTTCCGCCCACGGTCCGTACACAGTGTTTCTTCAAGGCAAGGTCGTCGTTGAGGCCATGAGTACGGAACCGGGCAAGTTTGTAACGAAGACGTTCAAGACCAGGATTGTAGATGAAAGGCTGAGAATAAAGCTGGTTGCTACACGGCCATCTGCCACCTTTGCAATAACTTCTCTCTTGATCGCTGGTCCGATACAGAAAGCCAAGCATTGCGCCTACGATCAGTCTGCCCCGTCAAGAATCATCCCGGGTATCAGGGAGATTGATTCCAAGGGTCTTCCAGATCTGAAACAGGTTCTCAAACTGTATTGTGACTGGTTGGTTGCACAACAGCTGCCGAACGGATATTTCAGACAAAATTCAGTTGAGTGGTATCGAGTGTCTTACGCAGTGCGCGCACTTCTCGCTGGTTATGACATTCTCGGCGAGGCTATTTACCTTGAAACGGCGACAAAGTCTCTTGACCTGTTCGTAGGCCAGCAGTTACCTAACGCTGCGTGGTCCAACTGCGTTCTCTCCAAACCTGCGTCCAAACTGACTCCCGAGGAAGCTCGTGCAATAATGGATGGTACGACGAATCTTGCTGATGTCGGTTGCATGTCTACATGTCTTGCTGTCGCATACCCTTACGTTGACAGCGAGCGCCGGAATGCCTACAAGAGTGCACTGCTGCGATACGCCAATCAGTATGTAGCATCTTTTCAAATAAACTCAGGCGCATTTCCTAATGCGCGATGGCGCGGGATTGACTATACAGTACCCTACAGTGTTGCGACGGGTACTCAGGCAATGAGTTTCTCGTCACTTTACGCTATCTCGGGAGATGAGAATTATTTGCGAATCGCCGAACGTGCAGCTGAGTTCCTTCTTGCGTACTGGGAGCCGGACGGACGACCGATTCATCATGATCATAACAGTGGAACAGCCTCCGTTCTAAACATTACCGACTTCGGAGACGACTTCTACTATTTCGAAGGTCTGCTCTGGGTTTGGTCCCATACGCATGACAAAGCTCTCAAGTCCAGAATAGAGACTGTTTTCGGGTGGGCTGTTAGAGGACAACATGGCTTGATGCGGGCGTTGGGAAATAATCCATGGTGGCCCCTAGCGAAGGGTGGTTGGGTCAACTCCAAGAGCCCGGGGATACTTCAGGTACTCTTCGTGTATGACAAGTACATGGCTCCAGGATCTTCTGCACATGAAGCGGTACGTCGCGGAGCGATCTTTCTGGCATTTCCGGAGTTCGCCGGTCGAGTTGGCGTGATGCTCGATCCGGATGCGCCGTGGGGGGCATACAGTATTATGGCCACCGGAATTGCAGTGCTCACTTTGTCTGAAATGAATTCGCCTGGGGTGATCTTTCTCAAGTCAGCGAAGGCAAGCGCGAAAGAGCCGGCGTCACGCTAATAAGGGCTGATATGAGCGATAGACACGAGCTTGGCAGTAATTTCACGTCATCTGGCGTAAACGGTAATTATACCTAAATGAGAATTACAATCATAGCGGGTGCCCGCCCAAACTTCATAAAGATAGCCCCTATCATTCACGCAATGCAAAAGGCAGCTAAGAACGGTGTCTCTTTGAACTATCGGCTGATACATACCGGCCAGCACTACGACAATGAGATGAGTGCGATATTCTTTCAAGAATTAAGCATTCCACATCCTGCTGCGAATCTTGGCGTTGGTAGTGGGACGCAGGCCCAGCAAACGGCTGCAATTATGACCACCTTCGAAAAGGAGTTGATTAGCAATCCTGCCGACCTGGTCTTGGTAGTTGGTGATGTGACATCTACGTTAGCTTGCGCAATTGTCGCGAAAAAGCTGCAAACAAGGGTTGCGCATGTGGAGGCTGGCATTCGATCTTTTGATCTGTCTATGCCTGAGGAAATCAATCGCATGGTTACCGACAGCATCGCGGATATGTTCTTCACAACCACCGAATCAGCTGGTGAGAACCTGCGAAGATCTGGAATTACTGAGGATCGCATTCACTTTGTCGGCAATGTGATGATTGATACATTGTTGAGCAATAGGCATCGTTTCACCCCCCCGTCTATTTGCGACTTGTTGAGATTGAAGGATAGAGAATACCTGGTCATGACAATGCATCGGCCGGGCAATGTGGATGAGAGTGGCAGATTGATCTCGATCATAAGTGCAATAACTGGGAGCGCGCGGGGGTTGCCTGTCATATTTCCGGCTCACCCGCGTACAGCCAGAGTTCTGAATGATTCCGTCATAGTTGCACCCAATTTACATTTGACTGCGCCATTGGGCTATCTGCAGTTTAATTATCTTGTTGAGCATGCAAAGTGTGTCATTACGGATTCCGGCGGCGTAACCGAAGAAACAACCGTTATGGGAATCCCGTGCATGACATTACGGAATAATACCGAAAGGCCTGAGACTGTTACCATAGGGACCAACCGACTGCTAGGTACTAACCCGGCCAGTATCACACAAGCCTTTGAGGACCTCTTCAACGATCGTTGGCCCAGGGGTTGTGTGCCGTATTTGTGGGATGGTAAGGCTGCCGAGCGAATTGTAGACCAGCTGATGAGGTAGTGTCAGTTGCCGCACTTGATGCCTCATTGTCCGCAGTTGATCTCTTGAGCGATCCCTCTTAATGCTTGGTGCATCCTGGATGCACTTTCCATACTCAAGTGTGGATTTTGCCCACACCACAGACCTTCAATACGAAGTACGAAGTGTTGTTTTCTCATTCTGACCTGTTTAGTGATTGTCGAGTTCTACTGGTAAGACAACTTGGTACCTGTATCTGACCCGTACGGCTAATAGCGCTGAATACCTTCTCCATTGACTTATGGTTTTCAATAAGATGTTCCTCAGTGAAGCACATAGCCGATGACTCAAAGTTCAGAGAACGACAATTTGGCAAGCCCAAAGGTGCCGCAAGCGTCAGCGACCTATTCGCGCTCTGCAAAGGTTATGATTATGTCGTCTGGCCAGGCGTTGACTGCATTAGTGGGCCTTGTCATTGCCGCAGTACTCACTCGTGTGTTTACTCAGCAGGACTACGCTAGCTATCGACAGACACTGCTGGCATATACGTTTGCAGTTCCATTTGTGACTCTTGGATTTGATCGGGCCCTTTTCTATTTTCTGCCTGGCGATGAGAAACGTTCGCGAGGGATCCTGGTTGAAAATCTTCTCTGGCTCTTTGGTGCAGGGGTCTTGCTGAGTCTCTTTCTGTTGATTGGTGGGAATCGCCTGCTAGCGATACGCTTTGCTAATCCGGATCTTGACAGGTTGCTGCTGCTATTATTGCCCTATCCAATGCTAATGTTGCCTGCAACTTCACTTGCCGCCTGCCTTATGGCTAGTAATCATACGGAAGAGGTGGCCGGCTTCAATGTTGGCAGTCGTCTGTTGATGTGTTTTGTGATTGTTGTTCCCTGTATACTCTGGGCAACTCCTGCCACTGCGATTATTGGTATGGTTGTAGGCGCTATCGTTACTACTTCGGTGGCGTTGATCTTGATGTTCCGCGCCTGCAGCAAAGGTAGTTGGCGTCCCACTGTCGAAGGGATAAAGAAACAGATTCGATTCAGCATTCCCCTGGGGCTTGCGACTCTTGTCGGTTCGGTATCACTTACTCTTGATCAGGTGATGGTTGCGGCGATCTGTACCCCAGCAGTCTTCGCAGTCTACGTCAACGGGGCAATGGAGATACCACTGATTGGGATGATAACAGGTTCTACGACATCAGTGCTCATTGTCGACTATGCAAGGCTTTACAATGAGGGCCACATTTCAGAAATCATTTCGCTGATTCATCGTGCGATGATAAAATGTGCGATAATCCTGTTTCCTTCCATGGTTTTTTTGATGTGCATGGCACCGGAGCTTATGTGTTTTGTTTTTGGCGCATCTTATGCGAGCAGCGCCATTCCTTTTCGAATTTATCTGCTCATGCTTCCTGTGCGGGTTTTGACATTTGGTGCGGTTCTTCAGGCAACGGGTCACAGTCGTAAAGTCCTGATCCAGTCCGCGCTTTCTTTGGTCACAAATGCCTTGTTTCTCTGGTGGGCAATCCATCATTTTGGGCCTTTGTTAGCACCAATTGGGCCAGTTATGTCTCTTTATCTATTCGCTTTGCCATATCTGGTGTTCACGATTGGAGCTGTTCTTCGATGCTCGGTTGTCGTCTTGTGTCCCTGGGGTGAGCTGGCCAAGCTGATGGGCGTAAGTTGTCTTGCTGCTCCCATTCTGGTGGCACTCAAGTATTTCGGAGCAGGTTTGCCCTATGGGGTTCTTCTTCTGTCTGCCGTGATTCTATATGGAGTGATTACATTAATTGGATTATTTGTTTTCGGTTGGGGTGATGTTCTCCCCTGGCGAACATGGCTGCAAAAGTTAACGACTTAGAGCCTATCCGAAAACCTATTGGCCCATGCCGCGGCGTATTTTGCGGAATCCGCAAGGCGTGACTGTGTGGGGAATCCCTAAAAGGGCTTTTCCCCTCAGCCTCAACGCCACGGAGCCGCGAAAGCTTCCCATCATGGGCTAATAGATTTTCGGATAGGCTCTTAGTGACTTGTCGTAAGATGTTGCAATTTCATTGATTGGCGTATGCAATAGAGGTCAGGCAATGAGTTTTGAAGAGAGCTACTACGAGAACCAGGAGCAATGGGTCCGCGGGAGGTTTCGTTACGCTGATCTGCAGCGTTATGCAACTCTTGCTGATAAGTTACCGTTGGACGTGCGATCATTGCTTGACGTGGGTTGTGGTAACGGGTTGTTCTTGCAGCACTTAGGCGGCCTGCATGTACGCAAGTTTGAGCGTTTATGTGGCGTGGATCGCAGCAAGGAAGCCCTAACCACGGTGCAGGTCGAAAATGTACGCGCTAGCGTTGAATCGTTACCCTTCAAGAATAGTGAGTTCGATGCAGTTTCTTGTCTTGAAGTGCTTGAGCATTTGTCTCAAACCACGTTTACCGACGCGCTAGATGAGCTAAGCAGGACGGCTCGACGATATATCCTCGTAAGCGTTC
>Ga0194062_1000871_pt1 | contig 12628 bp, 8 predicted proteins | sample SepL2225m_MetaG_FD_155481 | JGI IMG/M metagenome (GOLD analysis project Ga0194062, IMG submission 155481) | Anoxic zone freshwater microbial communities from boreal shield lake in IISD Experimental Lakes Area, Ontario, Canada - Sep2016-L224-25m | ecosystem: Environmental > Aquatic > Freshwater >... | reverse complement strand
AAAGCAATATGAGCAGATTATTTATTTAGAAAATTTTTTACCAAAAAACAAGAAATATTTTTTTGAAAAAACTGAAATTTGTGAAATTTCTTCACGACCATCTATTGTTGCTTATGATTTATTGAATTTGATTTACTCAAAAAATGGTCCCGTTGATAATATTTATAAAAAATACGGCATAAACTATAAGCATACGGACTTTTTGGTAATTATCGGCAACGAATTATTCATTGACAAGGAAAAAGAAATTCAAGGATTGTTGCCAGCGTATAGTTGCTTGCAAGGCAAAAACTTTATTCCAAAAATATATAAACTTTCGAAGTTATTACCAACAATTAAAAACCTCTTTTTGCTCAATAAAATAAAAACGAATAATTATGATGCCTTGTTTGAACACTTGAAAGCAGAAATTGAAAAAAATAATAATAAGAAATTAAACTTAAAATCCGCATTGAATTTTTTTTTAATTAATTATGCATTAATTTTCGAAACTAATTTATTGGCTAGCTTGTCAATAAAAAAAGTAAATTTATTATTAAAAAACGAGACTATGAATTTTACTGAAATTCTGAGTGGTCACTCTTTTTTTATTGATTTGAATAAATATAAAATAATTATTCCAAGAGGCTTAACGGGAAATTCCTTGGACTTGTCTGATAGATCTTGTTTTAAGGCAAATGAAGATACTGGAAAAAAAATAAATAAAAACATTACTGATTGGTGGAACAATATGTCAAAATATAAAAGAGAACTGTTTCATGCTCGAATTGTTGAAGCAATAATTTATAATAGACTTAGAGAATTTGGAAGATGGCTAACAATTAAAAACATTAGCTTATTAAGAAATTTACTTTGTGCTTATGCTGAAAAAAATGGGCTTGGTGATTCTGAAAACATTTTCTTTGCTAATCTTGATGATATATTAAATAATAAAATAAAAAAAACGGCATGCATTCACAGGCGAAATATCTACAATAAATACAATCATTTCAAGCTACCTGAAAAACTTATTTCGTCAATTATAAATGTTAAATCTAAAATGGTGGGAGTTTCTGCTGGGTTAGCTGGAGGAATATTACAAGATCAAAAAACTATCGAAGCTAATAAAAATAAAAAAGAAAAAGTAATTTTATATACCGAAATATTATCTCCAGACTTAACTAAATATTTCAACAAAATAGCAGGCATTGTTTCGAATAATGGCGGTCTATTATCACACTTGGCAATCATGGCTCGTGAAAACAATATTCCTGTGATTGTTGGTTTTTCAATTAAAAATAATACCATAAAGCTGGGTGACCATGTGCAAATTGATGGTGTTCATGGTATGATAATGAAGCGAAGCGATAAACAGCGCAACTAAATTACAATTAATTTTTTTTAATTTATCATAATCAAAACCATGAAAAGAATATTATCGAAACTGTCTCTGCGTTTTTTTACGCAACTAATTATCGTGACAATTGTGTTTGTCCTAGCGCTTACTCACCAAAAATTAGGAATAGAAAAGGCTGCTCCGATTGATGCTTATTGTCCTTTTGGAGCAGTAGAAAGTTTTTTCACGCTTATTTTTAAGGGAGTTTTTTTGCAAAGAATATTTACTAGTTCTTTCGTGTTGTTGGGAATATTTTTTATAGCTTCTTTGTTTTTGGGGCGAGTTTTTTGTGGATATTTTTGTCCGCTTGGTGCTATGCAGGAGTGGCTGAGATTTATTGGGAAGAAAGTAGGCCTTAAAAAAGATATTGAAATACCAGAAAAATGGGATAAATATTTTAGATATATTAAATATGCTGTCCTGTTTGCTGTTATTTATTTTTCTTTTTATCTGGGCGATCTGATTTTTAGAAATTATGATCCATATAATGCTTTAATGCATTTTGGCATAGAGTTTGAAGAAAAAATGATAGGTTATGGAATTTTAGTTTTAGTTTTGGTTAGTGCACTATTTTCAAAAAATTTATGGTGTCGTTATTTTTGTCCAATGGGAGCTTTCTTTGGGATTATGAAGAAAATTAGTTTTTTGGAAATCAAAAGAGATACAAAAACTTGTATTAGTTGTGGATAATGTAATATGAGTTGCCCGGCTAATTTGAAAATTGAGACTGCTGATATAATTAAAGATGCGGATTGTATTAGTTGTGGGAAATGCGTGGATAACTGTCCTAAAAACAGCTTGAAATATATAGTTTTTAATAAATCAATATCAAAAAAATATTTTTCAATTCTGGTGTTTGTTTTGATTATTTTACCACTTATTATTATGCCATATACTCCATTTTGGAAAACTAAACCAGAATCAAATATTGTTAATGTTAAAGGTGAAATAAATACGGCGGATATTCGGGGAAGTAATACACTAAATTATATAATTGAAACAACAAAAGTGCCATTAAGTGAATTTCAAAGTAAATTAAATATTCCAAAAAATATAGATATGTCTATGAAATTGAAGGATATTGGATTGAAATATAATATTAAAAACAAAGAAGGAAATTTTATAGAAATAGAAGATTTTAGGTTTGTTGTTGATGAGTATTTTAAAAATAAAAACACTAAATAAAAAACGGATATTTTTTTTGCGGGCGGGGATTCTTAAATTGCTTTGCTCATATAATAATCCACTGGTGCATAATCATCAGTTAAAATTGGTAAATCCAGATATATTTCTTTTTCCCACAAGTGTTGAAGATGTTCGTTTAATTCGGGGTCAGTATTCGTAAATTCGGGATTTTTTTTATTTTTCAATGCTATTAATATTATATTCTGAACCATGTAGCTATTATTAGGTTCTTGAACGGGAAACAAATAAACCTGCGGAAAAATATTTTTGTAGGTGGCATATTCTGCCCTTAAAAATTCTCCTTTTTCACCTTTAATTGCCGAGATAATGTTTATAATGATAACTCCATTATCATTTAATATATCATATTTTTTTTGAACGGCCTCCTTCGTTGTCAGTTGGTAAGGCAATGAATAATGCGAGCTAAAGGCATCACCAAAAATTACATCATATTTTTTTTGCGTTTTATTTAAATAGACTCGCCCATCTTCGTGATAAATATTGAGCCTAGAATTTTCTGTTAATTTGAAATATGTTCTTGCAAGTTCAGTAACTTTTGGATCGATTTCGATAACATCAATTGTTGCTTTGGGATATTTAAGTAAAAAATCCTTCGGATATGAATAGCCTGCACCACCAAACATTAATGTTTTTTTAAAATTAGGATTGAAGTGTTTTGCTAGATGGTAATACTTCGTGTACTCATTGACCAATTCATCATTATCCAAAAACATCGATGACTGATTTTCATTATTTACCCCCATTATTTTGACTAATTTATTTGTTTTTGAGTCGTTGTGATTATAAATCCAAATACGATTATATATAGTATCAATATCAATAAACCCATTTGCTTGAGATATGTGATTAAGTCTGATAACTACATACCAGCCAATAATAAAAATAATAAAAATAGAAAGTTTTATTTTAGTGTATTTTTTTGCGGAAAGTATCAATGAAATTAAAATTAATGTCATTGATAAAATAAGTAGCAGTTTATTTGTGCCAAACTGCGGAATTAAATAAAAACCCGATAAAAATGTTCCTATGATACTTCCGGCCGTAGAAATTGCGTAAAGATTGCCCACAATTGATCCGGAAGTATTTAAATTTTCTATCTTTAGTTTAACAGCATAAGGGGAAACCATGCCCAGTAACACACTGGCTGGTGAAAATAAAATTAATGATGCCAAAACTGAATTTATTCGAATATCTGTAAAGTGCATTTGCAAATAAGTAAGTAAAAAATCTTTTATAAAAATCGTCAATCCGATAGAAATTGCCGCTAAAAAAATAATTATCGACAAGCTATTAAGATTTGGTTTTTTATCTGAAATTTTTCCACCAAAATAATAACCAAAACTTAAACTCCCTAAAATAATACCTATTAGACTAGTCCAAACAAAAATAGATGTTCCAAAGTACGGCCCAAGGACTCTCGAGCCAACCAACTCAAATATCATAACGACAGCCCCGCATATAAAAAGTGTAAGCTCCAAGATGTATTTATTGATATTCATTTATTTGAAATAATAATATAAAAGCCGTAACCAGATATGCCGTGTTATGTGATGTGCATGTTTTACTTTAATCCCGATAGCAATCGGGATTGCTCTAAAAAAGAATTTTAATTTTGTTTTTTGTTTTGGATTTTGGGCAGAGGGGTTAGGGGTGAATGCCCAAAATTCAAAACTCCTTTTGATTAGCCAATCAATTTTTCTTTTTCCAATAGTTCAAAAAATCTATTAAGAATTGTTTTACTGCGTTGAATAATGTCTCTCTCGTCGAAATTGTTGCGCTTTATAATTTCTTCAATAATTTCGGTGTTTTTGCTACTATCCCTATTTCTACCTCGTCGCATTTCGCCACTGTAAATCTTTTTCTTATCTTCAAACCTATAGTCAGATGCTCTAATGTTAATTTTTTCTTCAAGCAGAATTTTATTACCTAACGATTCAAGACTTGCTTCATTTGTAAGGCCTTGCTCCATTTCCTGACGTTTTTTCGAGAAAATATGCTCTAATTCAAACGTTTCATTAATGTCTAATAATTCCTGATTTTCAAAAGTATAAGCATACCATGTGATCAAAGATCTTGTTATTGGTCTAAGGTTTGTAAATTTGTAATTTTCAAAGAAATTTCTGGCCTGTGCTCCGCTAAATTTTGACTCAGAAAAACTGACATCACTACCATTAATAATTTTTATCATTTCTGCATAAATCGGAGTTCTTAGTGCATTGACACCTGGATTGGTAATGGCATAAGCAAATATAAATGCTGTTATTTTGTCTAGGAATATCAAAAATTTATCGCTATCTATCATCCCATTTTCATTTTTATTCCTAAGAAAGTACACAGATGTAATGTATTGCCACATACCATTTGGTGCATAATTTAAGACAAATAACTTCTTTAAAATGATTTCAGAAAACACATCCTTATTCTGTCTTGCTACATTTTCCCAAAAAAGCGCGAGGGATTTTAGATTCCCAATGATAGAGTCATCTTTGAGATATTTATATTTGCCCCGCTCAAAGAACTTACGCAAAGACTCCGTTGTCGTTTTCTTATTGCCTTCTTTTGCACGAAGATAATACATGTAACGAGTAAATAATTCATCCATTGGTGAGCCAGAGCTAGGATTGAAAATTTTACTGGTAACATCTTCCAGTCCTCGCCACTCTTGGATAAACCACTCCTTTTGACCTGCGTCACTATAGTGTTTATAAAATTGCGCCTTGAAAATATCGGCATCAGAAAGGGGTAAGCCACGATTATTGAGAGTAGAGAAAATACGAAGCGCCGTGTCCTGTGATTCCGCCTCGATAGGCAACAATATGCAATTGCCAAGTATACGTGCTGGTAAATATGCAAAAAATGCAGGGAAATTATTTAGGAATTCGTCGATTTTGGTCTGGAAGAATTTAAAGTTGTTTATATACTGACTCCTACTTCTTTCTGGAATAATTCCCGTGCGAAGAAGTTCTAGAAATTCCCCCTTGTCGTTATCGGTCGCAACTTCGGAGTCAATTTTCAAAGAACTTTTATCCGCAGTACCAAAAGTATCAGTTTTCCATATACATTTTTCAATTTTTTCTCTTGTAAGTTTAGAATTTTGATCGTTCATGTGAGTAAACTTATCGTAGAAAGTCCGCAAAATGAGCATGAGTGTGGTGAGACGTTGTTGTCCGTCAATTACTTCCAATTTGCCGTAATCGTTTTTAAAAGTGACTATTGATCCCAGAAAATATTCCTCATTTTCATCAAATTCCTCGTAATTATCATTTGGAAAAGAGAATGTAAAAATATCATCCCAAAGTGTTTGACACTGTTCTTCATCCCACGCGTATGGACGTTGATAGTCGGGTATTAAGAAATCCGATTTTTTATCAGCTAACAAATCAAATATTGTTTTCTGATCTACGTTGAGTTTTGACATATATTATTTAAATTATTATTTCATTAAATTACAATTGTAACATGGAACATCAATCATGTTCGCGATTTTTTCTGTTAATTGACTTATTGTATGTATTGTTAATATTAAAAACTTGTGTCATATTTTAAATTCTAATAAAGTAATAGCATTGTATCAGTTTTCCTCTTATAAACAAATCGTTTTCGTAGCGGAGCGGAGAAAACACCTTATACCCCTCTATAATTAAAGAAAAAGAAATTTTAAAATTTTTTAAAACAATTGGGCGATAGCCCAAAAAAGAAAAGGAATATTTCAGCTAACGTCAAGAATATCTGATGTTTTTGCCTGCTTCCACATTATCATATAAATGGAGAAAAAGGCAAAAATAGGGGAGAGAAAATTTTTCATTCATTATTTGAAAAGTCTAAAAGTGAAAAATTTTGGAACCAGATATTCTTTGTTAGACGATGTAAATTTTCCATTTCCTAAAGCTACGCTAAACTTTATTAATTTCTAAAATAAAATTTTGCTTTTTCCGTTTTGGGCGAAGGGCAGAGGGGGATTAAAGGGGTGAATGCCCGAGCCCAAAACACCAAATGTGTTTTATTTCGGTGATTCCAACTTTCTTATTCCATCATTTATCAAAAGAGACTTCATCTGGATTATGGCAGTATTATTTAATTTTAAGATTCGGTCTTTTTGGGAAAGGCCGTCGCGAATCAATAATGCGTTTATGCTTTCAAGATTGGATAAAACCACCAACTGTTCAATCGGAGCGTAATCTCGAATATTTCCTTTTAACTTTGGGTTTTGGTCTCGCCACATTTTTGCGGTTATTCCAAACAATGCCACATTGAGCAGATCCGCTTCGTTGGCGTATTTCATATTCGCCTGATCTTTCGTTAATTCATGCGGAATCAATTTTTCTTTTATGGCGTCAGTGTGAATTCTATAATTAATTTTTGCCAGCGTTCTTTGAAGATTCCATCCTAACTTTTGCCTGTCATTTTCATCTTCCTTTAATCTCTGGAACTCCCTTATTAGGTAAAACTTGAATTCCGCCGAAATCCATGAAGCAAACTCGAAGGCAATGTCTTTGTGGGCAAAAGTACCACTATTGTAGCGTCCTCTCGTGGCAAAAATTCCAATAGCATTCGTTTTATTGACCCACTGCTGGACTGATAACACAAATCCATTGGCACCACTCTGGTTTTTAAAGTTACTGAATTCAGTTACTTTAAAATTAGGATTGTTCATCCTTTCCCATATTCCCATGAATTCAATAGCAAAACGAGTGCTCAACCAATGAGAAATAACCAGACCAGCCTCTGAATTTTTATGTTTTGCTATATCAGTCAAAGAAATATAATCTTCGTTTTTCTGCTTGAAGACTACAACATCTAACCCTCCGACTATAATTTTTTGTTTCTTTTTCATAGAATATTCAGTTTAATTGAAACCTGTCTTTATTTTACCATATTATGGGTCAGGAGTGAATTTCATTTTTTAAAACTTCTATTTCTAATTCGAAAAATTTAATCCTTTCATTAAAATCTGGATATTCATGTTCCAATATGGGCGCAATAATAAAAGAAAGCATATGATTCTCACTATAAAAGTTATCCACTGAAATGTTTCTTCTAGTTTTTACATTCAATTCATGTACCTGTTCTGTCAAATCAGATGATACTTTTTTTGCCTTGTCCATGTTCACATTCGCATGATTTTTTTCAAAAGTACCCAATCTTTTAGAAAATTCTCTTTGTGTCAATAATGCAAAAATTTCTGCTATTTTTTGTCTTTGCAGATCAAATTCGGCTATTGATAATTTAACATCATATTTATCAAATAATTTCTGAATTTTCTCCATGATTTTATTCTTGTAGTCTTCAGAACAGTCCGTCGTCTCGCCTTTTTTGTTGCCATTTTCATCCAAAAAATCGAATATTTCGAAATCGCCCTCTGTTTGTTTGTATGCTAAATCAAAAACATTATGACCAGTTTCGTGAGCCACAAATTCATCATAGGAGGGCCTTTCTTTATAAAATAATGTTTCGACAAATTGATGATCATTTAAGTCGTTCATATTGAAACTTTCATAATCATCTATGCTATTCAGCCCAACATAGTCTGTTTCTAATCCATTCATGAAATTGTCAACAGAATAGCTTTGCTCTTTCTTTTTTTCTTCAATTTTTCCGTTTTTGTATACCAAAACAGAGCTATCTTCTTTCTCGGGAAATAGTACTAATTTAATTTTGTCTAGATAGGCAGCGCTAAATAAGCCTACATTTTTCAATTTTGAAAGGGCATTGTTTATAGCTACTTCAGCTGTTTTTATTTTTTCTATTTTAAATTGTTCTGGTCTAGAGATTTCCGACATAAGTATTTTAATTGAATTCTTTTTTACGATTCCAGGAGCAAAAAAGACTCCTTATTCCCCTCTAAAAATAATAAAAGAAAAAGCAAAATTTTATTCCGTGAATTGCCGCTAGCCTCTTTTATATCCACAAAATGGAAAATTTATTTCATCTAACGCGGAGCTATGCGAAGTCCCGATGTACTCATCGGGATTTGGGCGTTGCGCCGCATAGCGGGAGTTGTGCGATGTGTCGCGCGCGGCGGTTACGGGCAGTTCTGTTTTAAATGAAAGCCCCCTTCGCATAGCTCCGCGTTGTGGCGAAATGGAACAAGCGGAGCGCGTGACATTTCGCCACAACGTTACTCATATCTGAAGTTTTTGAAACTCCTTATTGTAATTAATTATTCTTTCAAAAATTTGGGTGAAAGAAATTTATCCTCAATATTATTATTTCTCTGTAACGAAGTGAAAGAGAAAGTTATTATTAAAGGTAAATTTCTGTAACCAGATATGAGTTGTTATGTGTAGTAAATTTTTTTATTCCTAATTATTCTTTTCTCAATCTACTTTTTTATTCTATTTTTAAAATAAGTTTTTTTGTTTTTGATTTTGGGCAGAGGGTCGGGGTGAATGACCGAAATCAAAAACTCCTTATTGGTTTTTTTTATTTTTAATTTTATTTTCTTGTAGATAGGCCAATCTCCAATTTTATTACAGCGTGCCTTTTTTACCTCTAAATTCACCTTCCGTAGAACCATCGTCAGCCAGTTTCATGCGTAACACTTCGCAATTATTGATACCATCTTCTTGAAATTTTTCTCTTATTGCCTCAATTAACATGTTCTCGTGTCCGAATGCGAGAATTTTTACATCTTTGTTTAAATTACTAGCTTGGGTTTTTTTATTTGCGAAACGTAATAAGCGTTTCATGTTTTCAAATTCTCTTGTATACAAATCGTGAGCTGATTTTATATCGGGAAAAATTGATTGAACTTGCTCGGAATATTTTTCGAAATTTTTGGCATATGAGCCCTGATCTTCAGCGTCAATAATGGCAGTTGCCTGCTCAAAGCGTTTTTTTTCTTCATCAGAGACATTATCAAAATTTATTCCTACTCGGTATTTTTTTGGACTAAAGGCCATGTTGGCAAGTATATTTGGATGGTTTAATGATAATGTTTCTAAAATTCTTATTTCACCATCAGCATTTTCATCTGAAATTTTACTTCGAGAGTTTTCGGGGACAATAACATTGAAACCGTTTTCTTTTGCAGTTTCACGGTAGATATTTGCTGTTTCCACCGCTCGTGCCTCGTTGCTCGACACAAAAAATAAATCAGTTTTATTTGGGTCAAGGTCTTTGAAATATTCATTTGCCGCATTTTTAGCGAGCTCCATTCCGCCTTCGGTAATATCTGGGATAACTTGCTCGTTTTTATCGAACGGGGCAGTCGGATTATTTTTTAATGATTCAGCATAAGATTTGTACCCCGCTTGTGAGTGTCTGACATAATCAGCAGAAATATTATTTTGTCTCGATTGTTCAAAATTATTTTTCATAAATATGTTACAATCAATTAGCTATTTTTTCGTTTAATGATTTTTACAATGCCGTTTATAGCATCAACTTCTACTATATCTCCGTCTTTAATAATTTTTGTCGCCTGTCGAGTTGCAACAATACAAGGTTTTTTCATTTCTCGGGAAATTATTGCAGCATGGCAGGTTATACCACCTTCGTCAGTTACGAAAGCGACTGCTTTCTTCATGGCTTGCAGCATGTGAGGTCGAGTCATTCCGGTTACCAGCACATCGCCGCTTTTAACCTTGGACAGTTCTTTTTCTTGATTTTTTAGCGGCGATACTATTCTTGCTTTGCCGGTCACAATTCCACCCGATGCAATTTGTCCCTTAATAATTTCTGAATTTACAATATCGTTTTCTACTACTTCCTTGTTGAAAGTTTCTATACTATTCTTTCCGTAGTATGTTGAATATTTACCTTCTTTTACAATATACAAAGTGGAAAGTTTGCGTTCTTTTAAATTTAAAACTAATTCATTATTCTTAATAAGCCTTTTAATATCACCCGTTTCGTAAAAAGCTAATTGAGATAGCGGAATGTTGTATTTAGCTCCAATAATTCTATAAAGTTTTTCTGTAATTTTATCAAGATATGCCCAGCAAATTCTTATTTCAAACTTTAGGTGAGCTAGCATCGCCATTTGCTCCAATATTTTGCAATGTTTACTAGGCAATTTTAAATCTTTTAATATCCTATTCTTTTCAGCCTGCCATTTACTCTCTCTTTGTTTTATTTTCAAAATTTGGTCATCAAGTTCAGTCAGAGTAAAAGTTTTAGACTTTACTGTTATTTCATTTTCAAAATATTTTTTATCCCAAATTTTCCCACCTTCGGCGCCACCTCCAATTGCGGAATATCTCTCTGCCAAGCTAGATGCGGTTGTCTTCAATTGGTCTTTCTTGCTATTAAGCAGATTTTTAGATGTCTGAAGAATTTCTAATTCTACCAAGTCAAGAGAGGTCAAATTGTGTGGTGTTGCCAGTTCTTGTATAAGGTCAATGTTTAATATGTTATTTTTTTTAAACCAACTTTTTATTTCATTATAAACATCGACTTGAAATTCATCATTGCACAGCTTGTATCGAGCGAAAGATTCTTCAAAAAGATTGCATAAGACATAGAATGTTTTAGAAATTTCTTCTTGCGAATACGCTTTTTTTGAAATTATTTTAGTATTAAATTTTAATATCTTCTCCACTAATTTTGTCCCATCAGCTAAATAGTTTTTCATAAAAACATGATTATGGTGTGAGTCGGTTCCCAATTTGCCAGCCTGATTAATTTCATCACGCAAAAAGTATGAGGTTATGCCCATGTTGTATTGGTAGAACATGGTAAAATTATTTTTGCAACCAGGAAATTTTTTGTATTTACTTTTTTTTGTAAAAATTTTTAGACCCAGTTCTGAATAAATTGAAAAACGAAACGGAACTTCAAATAAATTTACCCAATCAAGTTTATCTCGATTAGTTGCCTTATTCATTAACGTGGTGATGGGTCTGCTTTGAACGATAAAAATCTTACCATTTTCTATCGCCCATTCAATATCGCAAGGAAAACCATAATGTTTTTCTATGCATAAAATATTATCAGATAGTTTTAATATTTGATTTTCTGACAATGTTTGCGATGAAGCTTTTGGTTCACTAATTTTCACCCATGTGTTGCCAATATTCTTTGATTTGTATAATCCTTTTTTCTGAGTATTTACTGTTATGTTTACTATCTTTCGTAAAGATTTATCAAACACATAACTATCAGGTGTAATTTCACCCCCAACAATTGCCTCACCGAGTCCGAATCCAGCTTCAATGATAATTTGATTATTGTCTTGAGTGACAGGGTGAACAGAAAAGGCGATTCCAGAACTTTCGCTGTTCACCATTTTTTGAACAACCACTGCTACTGATACGTTTTTATTTTTGAATCCCTGTTCGATTCGATAGAATATTGCTCTCGGCGCATATAAAGACGCCCAACATTTTTTTATGTTGTTTATCAGGTTTTTTGAATCTGAATTAAGGTAGCTTTCAAGTTGTCCTGCCCAAGCTGCATTGGCGCCATCTTCAGCGGTGGCCGATGATCGAACGGCAACGAATTCAGTATTCAATTTTTTGAATTGTTCTAATATTTCTTTTTCGATTTCCGCAGGAACGGTCTTGGAGAGAATATTTTTTCTAATTGTATTTGAAGCTAGACTGATTGTCTTGCTATCGTTTATTTTGACTTTGGCTAGATTGGTATTTATCAAGGAATCAAGTTTGTTATCTTTTATAAATTTTAAAAAACCGTTTGTTATAACTACAAAACCATCGGGGACTGGAATGCCAGAATTTAGCATTTCACCTAGCGAAGCACCTTTACCACCAGCAATTAAACTGTCACCTTCGTTTAACTGTTTAAAAGTTTTAATATATGTCATAAGTTTAAATTTTTTAATCAATTTTTTTCTGCGGCTTTCCCAGAGCAGAAAAAACTCCTATTTACTCCCTGTAGATTTTTAAAAAAACTTATTTTTACTCCTTATTAAAAAAGTAGATTGAGAAAAAATTAATAAAGAAAAAAATTTATTTCACATAACGTATCGGCATCATCTGAAGTCTCGCACTAATTTTCGTTGTTTGAATAATAACCTTAAAAGCTATTACAAGTAATATTCAGTGCTAAACTCCACCCAAATACCACAAAAATTAGTGCGGGATT
>Ga0194062_1000869_pt1 | contig 12662 bp, 11 predicted proteins | sample SepL2225m_MetaG_FD_155481 | JGI IMG/M metagenome (GOLD analysis project Ga0194062, IMG submission 155481) | Anoxic zone freshwater microbial communities from boreal shield lake in IISD Experimental Lakes Area, Ontario, Canada - Sep2016-L224-25m | ecosystem: Environmental > Aquatic > Freshwater >... | reverse complement strand
CAGTTGGCTTCGGCGTGGTGGTCGGGCTCAGTGCAGCAGTTGCTGCGAGATGCGCCGGCGACTTAACCGTAATTTCGGTCAAGAGGTGCGTGGTGCTGAAAATATGCACCACGGCGTTTGCACCAAACGTCATAAGGGACTTTCCTGCGCGCGTCACTTTGATTCCTGACGTAGCCTTTAACTTCACCTTTTCTGACAACGATGTATATTTCAGCGCGTCATCATACTGGATGCCAACCTTAATCTCCGTAGGCATAGTAATAGCGGCTACGGTTCCAACTGGCAAATATATTGAAGCCAATAAAATGACCAACACCAAAACGATTGCTAGAACCTTTCTCATTTGCAAAACCTCATTTAATTCGTATCTTTTTTCGGCTTTTTAATGACCTCTGGTTGCGTCACAACCGTCTTAATTTCTGGCATTGAAGTACTGATTTCTGTCGCGACAACCTTCTTCTTTTTCTTTACTTCACGTCTTCCTTTGCTCTTATCGCCCATGTCTAGCACCTCCTTGTCTTTAAGTACTTTCTCGTTTATCATATCAAATATTGCGACGAAATTCAAATCTTTCGAAAAATGACTGACCTCTGGAGTGAAAGGTTGCAAAAACAGCAAATCGGACTGACACCCCATTTTTTACCCAGATTTCCGGACTGTCGATGCATTTTTTACCCAGATCTAGCAGTAAAACCGATCAACTTCAAAAAATCAAAGGAGGAAAGGTAGGAGCATTAAAATTACATTTATTAAAAAGAAATGATAAGTTATAAAATCGTCACTATAGTTTGCAAGTAATTTCTCACACCCCACTCAGTTTCCTAATTCGCGCTTTAAGTTGGGTAAAAAATGAGGTAACAGTCCGAAAGTATCGAAAAAAGTCGTTTCGCAGGTTCGGCAGTGCGCCACGCCTTGCCAAACCGCACGCCGTGCGCGGCATTTCCCATTTCCCCCTTGACTACTGCCTAGAATTAAGATAATATTTAGAAAAAGAATATTTTGGTAGAGGCGCGCAATTCATTAGTAACAGTCATTTCGGATAGCAGATCCGATGAAATCCTGTAAAAGGGACTTGCGCCGAAAGTTTCCACCCGACTGCCGGGCGAAACTTGGGGGTGCATCAAACAGATGCTTCACTGTCGTTCGAATGAATGATGTGCTATCGGTATCAATGATGTTTCATTTCCCACAACTTACCGGTGCACACACCGGCTTTTTTATTTTAAGGAGGAATACATTATGAAGAAACCAATTTTTACAGGCTCTGGTGTCGCGATCGTCACCCCATTTCATGGGCAAAAGGTCAACTTCGAAAAACTCGGGGAATTAATTGATTGGCAAATTGAACAAAAGACAGACTGTATCGTCATTTGTGGCACGACGGGAGAAGCTTCTACCATGCCAGATTTCGAGCATCTCGAAACAATCAGCTTCGCAGTTAATCAAGTTGCGGGACGTGTTCCGGTTGTCGCTGGCACGGGCAGCAACGACACACATCATGCAGTGCGTTTGAGCTTGGAAGCAAAGGCACACGGCGCAGATGCAATCTTGAGCGTGACCCCCTACTACAACAAAACCACGCAGGAAGGTTTGGTGCGCCATTTTTCATATATAGCCGATCATGTCGAGTTGCCGATGATTATGTACAACGTGCCGAGCAGAACCAACTTGAATATGAATCCAGATACCGTTTGCCGCCTTGCAACGCATGAATACATCTATGGATTAAAGGAATGCAATATCAGCCAGGTTGGCGATATCATTTCAAATTGCCCTGAAGATTTTTCTGTGTACTCGGGTGAAGATGGATTGGTCTTACCGATGCTTTCCATGGGGGGCAAAGGCGTGATTTCCGTCATGGCAAACATCTTACCGACTGAGACCCACGAAATTGTCGCGAAGTTTTTCGCCGACGATATCCTTGGGAGCCGCGCTCTGCAGCTGAAGGTGTTAGCGCTTGTGAATGCACTCTTTTGTGAAACAAGCCCTATCCCAATTAAGGAAGCGATGAATCAAATGGGCTTAGACGTTGGCGCTTGCCGCCTCCCGTTGATTGAAATGTCTGAAAAAGGACGCTCGCAGCTGACCGCTGAACTAAAAAATCTAGGATTGATTCAATAAGGAGTTGGGAATATTGACAAATATTATTTTAAGCGGGTGCAATGGTAAAATGGGTCAAGTCATTTGCCGTTTGGCGCGCGAAAATCCAGAAGCCACCGTAGTTGCCGGGTTTGATCCGTTCACGGAAGTGAAAAACGACTTTCCTGTCTTCCCTGCTCCACAACAGATTGCCGCACAAGCAGACGTCATCATCGACTTTTCGAATCCGGCCTCTTTGGACGCGTTACTCGACTTTGCTCTACTTCACAAACTGCCGCTCGTGATTTCTACGACTGGCCATACTTCGGAACAAAAGGAACGGATCACCGCTGCTTCAAAAGAAATTCCTGTTTTCATGTCAGGCAACATGTCGCTGGGCATCAATCTCATGATGAACTTGGTTGCGCAGGCTGCTAAAACCTTGGAAGGGTTGTTTGATATCGAACTCATCGAGAAGCATCACAATAAAAAAATTGACGCACCGAGCGGAACGGCACTCATGCTAGCAGACGCCATCAATGACGCACGCGAAACGAAATGCGACTACGTCTTTGAACGCGCTTCCAAGCGTGAAAAACGCGGAGCCAGCGAGCTTGGCATTCATTCAATCCGGGGGGGAACCATCGTCGGGGAGCATTCTGTGATTTTTGCTGGGAATGATGAAATCATTGAAATCACTCATACCGCAATGTCGCGCAAAGTGTTTGCGGTCGGCGCATTGAAAGCTGCTACATACATGGTTGGAAGACCTGCAGGACTCTATAGTATGAAAGAAGTGATTCAAGAATCCATCTAAACTTATTCGATGAGGTCCGTTTCCGCTTCCACTTCTGCCTCAACGAGGTCTTGTTCGATTTCGAATCGTTTGATAACGGGATCCACAAAAAAGTTAATGGAGTATAGAATAAATGCAGGCAGGATGAATAAAGTGAGGACCACTCCAATTGCGGGAATCAGCGCAAACGCTAACAGTAATAGGGCTGCAATACCAAGAATCAAAAGGATATTTGGAATGAGCCGCAGAAACGCGAACGAATACGCGACCCGATAGAGTTCTTTGATTTTCATGTCATAAGATATCATCAATGGATAAATATACAAATTGACACTCAAAAAAACGAATAATGCAATCGCGATAAAGCCAATTGCGGCATACGTCAGAATACTGGAGGAAGCTGCGCTGAAATGGGTATAGGTCGTAATGGCAAGTCCCAAAAGAAAAACGACGATAATATTAATCAATGTGACAACCAATCCCTGTTTTAAATTTTCCAACGCATGATCTTTGAAATCCCACCAAACATAGGCGTGTCGTTGACGAGAAAAGTTTCTCAATACGTAAGTAAATCCTGCATGCACGGGTCCAATCGCAACGACAGGAATAAATACCATAATCAAAGCGAGGATGATTCTCGGGAGCAACATTTCTAGGAGATTCACTTCGAAGCGAAACCCAAAGTACTGATCAAAGGACTGACCAATGATCCAAAAACTTGCAAAGTAAGCCAAAATGAGCGAAGGAATACTAAAGACAAGGTATAAAAAATTCAGTCCTAATATCTGGACAAATTTACTAGTAAACTGTCTGAAGAAGAGACGCCATCTCGGCAAATCAGGCTCATCTTCGTTCACTCCGCGTCCAGGTTTGTTGAAATTAAAAATGTCAAAGTTCATAAATACCCTCCAAATCAATTACTTGCACACATTGTAACAATATTTTCATAAAAAAACAATTGACAATGGATAGCCTCAACTTTATAATGAACCATGCTAACTGCACAAACCATTTGATTTGCGGTCGTGGTGGAATGGCAGACACGTACGCTTGAGGGGCGTATGGGAGACCGTGTGGGTTCGAGTCCCACCGACCGCACCAACTGAAAAAGAAGAGATGCCCAGGTAATGGGGATCTCTTCTTTTTGTTTCTCATACGATCGCACGCTAGTAAGTGCCTTTCACTTTGACCGTCTTAATGATTTCTTGAAAGTTTTCAAGCGACACGGAATTCGGAATTGAATGGTCGGATGCGAAAATGTAACCGCCGTTTTCCTTTAGAATAGGAACACAACGCTCTACTTCTGTGATGATTTCATCTTTTTTGTCCCAAAGTACAGCGTTGATACCGCCATGCAGGACGATTTGATCGCCGTACATCTTTTTGATGCCGAGTACGTCCATTCCCGCCTTCACTTCCAGTGGATTCAAAGCATCGATCCCCGTCTCTAAGATATCAGGGAGCAATGGCATGATATCTCCGCAAGAGTGCAGATGTGCGTAAATCCCCTTATTATGCGCCCAGTCAACCGCACGTTTATGGACTGGTTTCAAGAGTGCGCAATACATCTCATTGGAAAAGAACGGCGTATTTTTATAACCCATATCGTCCGGCCAATCAATGGAATCAAAACGAAAACCGGCATCCCAGACCATATCAAATTGTGCGATACACATATCAAGATAGGTGTTGAACATATCAACGACCCATTCAGGTTCTTCTATCATCGCCATCAGAAGTGTCTCAGTGCCAACCATCCAAGAATGTGCAACGTCAAAACCAAACCAAAACCCAGCGCCAATCCATCTTCCCTCCGCCACCCATTGCGGATAATTGTTTTTCAAATGTGTCCAATTAATGCGATCGTGACTTGGGGTCATTCTAGCCTTTGCCTTGGCCCATTCTTCCGGGTTGATTATTTTAAAGTCCAGAAATTCTGGCGTCGCATCTTCTTCTTTAAAATTCTTCATCGTCACGCCCCATGACGATTTCACAATCGCATAGCGATCCGTCTCTTCCAATATCTCATTCGGATAGCGTGGCGTGATATCAGCACCAATTGACTCTGCCTTATCGACGCCAAAATAATCGCGCCAGTCGACATTATCTGGCATCCCCTCGCGCTTCCAACGTGAAATTGTCCCAGCCCACGGATAATCCAAAATAGGCACCCGATCCGCTTCTTTATGCAAATACATTCTTGAGATGCGCTCTTTCGATGTCATTTCGCTCATATCGTTTCCTCCTTAAATCCTTTCAGGGTATAATCACAAATTTCATAAAAATAATATATCAAAATTCAGAAAAATGATAGATGAAATGGTGTGTTTTACTTTTTAGCACATCTAAACGTTTTATTGGTAAAAAATTCAACTGAAAACAGATCGAAAAGTATCAATAACTGCTATTTATTTCCATTCGTTGATGAAATTTGATATTAATTTTACCAAGTGAAAGCCAATTTGATTGTAAAAAGTAAAGAATCGCAAGATGTGAAGGAATAATTTTAACAAAAAAAATGAAAATTGCAGACAAAAGTAAAATGCAACGATATAATACCTTCAAAGAGAACAATTCATTACTACTATTTGGAGGAATCATTATGTTAAAAGGGCAAGCTTGGCTACATTATTTTAAAGATATGCACCACGACTGGCGTCATGCCGAGGATGAAGGCAAGGACGTCGCGGATTTAAAAGAGGAATGCGAACGCATCGCGAACCTTGATTTGGACGACGTGGACGCCCCATCATTAGCAACTGAAATGGGCAGACGTTTGGCGCAAGCGCCGGTGAAAAGCGACTTTCACTTTGAAGAACCGTCTGATTTGGCTGGCATTCAAGCGCTTCGACCAAGTAATCGGCCCGTCGTGCTAAAACCTACCAGTAAAGAAGCTTTACGCGATAGAATGCAAGGTGCCTGGTTAGGCAGAATTGCCGGGTGTCTCCTTGGCAAACCGATCGAAGGATATCATTCGCCTCGCTTAACTACTCTATTAAAAGGTACCGATAACTACCCGCTCTCTCGCTACATTTCCAGCGATATCTCAGAAGAACTAAAAAATGAAATCAACTTATGGAAAGATGCCGCTTGGATCAATCAAATCGATGGCAAAGCGCCCGTTGACGATGACACGAATTACACGGTGTTGGGCTTGAAAATCATCGAACGATATGGGAAAGACTTCACCCCGGACGATGTCGGCGAAGCCTGGTTGTCCTGGGTTCCCGCCTTTTCGACTTGCACCGCAGAAAGGGTCGCTTACAAGAATCTTTGCAACGGCTTATTACCGCCAAATTCAGCGACCTATCAGAACCCATTCAGGGAATGGATTGGCGCTCAAATCCGCGCCGATTTCTTTGGCTACGTGAACCCTGGAAACCCAGCATTAGCGGCCGATATGGCTTGGAGAGATGCGTCGATTTCCCATGTCAAGAATGGCATTTATGGGGAGATGTTTGTGGCAGCCATGCTTGCTGCGGCAGCGGTTTCAGATGATATGATAGAAGTCATTGAAGCGGGATTAGGTGAAATTCCTCAGAACTGCAGATTGACCGAGAAAATCAAGCTGGTTCTACGTTGGTTCGAAGAAGGTGTCTCCGCAGAGGATGTCGTCAAGAATATTCACGCGATGTACGACGAACGCACAGGCCATGATTGGTGCCACACCATTTCCAATGCCATGGTTGTCGTATTCGGGCTGCTCTATGGCGAAAAAGACTTTTCAAAATCAATCTGCATTGCGGTGCAGGCGTGCTTCGATACGGATTGTAACGGAGCAACCGTCGGGTCCATTGTCGGCATGATGATTGGCGCGAAGAAGATTCCGGCGCAATGGACAGAACCATTCAATAATTTACTTTTGACCACCATTGAAGGATACAATCTCGTGGAAATCACAAAGCTCGCTGATCGTACATTGGAATTAATCGACTAAAGATCGAAGAAACTCAGTTTCATATAATACTCAAGTTTTGAAAAAGGAGCAATCGATAAGAGGGTTCCTTTTTCTCTTTCTACCACGATGCCATCCACACCGCAGTTTGATGGTTCAATCCCCAGCGCGTAATCCCCGCTGCGCAACGACTTCCACTGCGTCAACTTGGGGAGCGTGTCTTGTATGTAGGTCATGCAAGAGCCGATACCCAGTGCGCGATTCAAAAGTTTCACCGTCACCATGCCATCTGGCGCAGCAACCACATCCCTAAAATAGACGCGCTCGAACAGTTCGTCCACGGGTTTCATATAGACATCAACGACGTCGAGATCCGCTTTCGCAGCCTCCGTGCGCGGAGCGATTGTGTTTTCGGGGAAAACGACCTCCAGCGTCTCATCCAGGAACGGGAACCCATAATTGACATGATACAGAAACATAAATTCTTGTGGAGAAGGATTGTTGTTTTCAATGGTATCAAAAATTTCGATTTCGTTCGAGCCCAACTTCGTAAGTATTTTTCGTTTCAAAGAAAGACTGAGACCAAACAACGCCGTCTCGTGCATCGTGCCACCCAACTCCATGAGATAGTCATCCCCCTGCCAGTCGCATTTTGCGTAGGGGTATTGTGCTGGCGTCAATCCGATCCTGCCATGAAGCGGTTGTTCCGTGGAACCATCCATGCATCCGGCGCCGACGTTGCCGAGTCCACAAGTAAAGAGCATGCCCCCGCTCACGTAGCGTACAAAGTCATATCCTGCAGGTTTGTCCAAAGCAGGACCCACGAGCCCGTTCTTAGAAAGGAATGACAGATTGACCCCTTTATAGCGCAATGCGGCAATGTCTAAGCATTGATTCGGCAAGACATCAAATTCGAGGCCCCCACCCGTTTTGACGTGGTAAGTCACCGCACCTGCGGCTTTCCCGTCCGAAAAGGTAGAGGTATCGATGGATGCAATTTGATCAATCGACCCACAATACCGCAGCAATGCTTCCCGCCCATATTCTTGTCCATTTAATTTCGCCATGTCAGCACCTCAAATCATGATTTTTTGTTGCAAGTCCCCTTCTTTTCTTTCTTCCGCGATGCGCAACAAATGCTCCATCGGCTGTGCGGGGTCGCACTGTTGATAATACGCTGTGACCCGCTCAAACACAGCATCTTGCGTAGAGATTTTGCATGTGTTTTCGAGAAAGAGGGAAGCCTCCTGCGCGTCGTTCGTTTCCATTCTAAGCCCTAACGCGACTCCAAGTGCTACGTATACAGGGGCCATATCGAGTGATTCCATCATTTTCATCGTACCGATGAAGCGATCTTCTGGTGAAAGTTTTCTGACAATGTCCTTCCCCACTCGTTCATTGGTGTCGCCAAGCGCGACGTTTGCAAAACGCAACATCAAATCCGCCACATGCTCCAGCAAGGATGCGATATCAACGTCAAATCGCTTGGATAGCGCAACTGAACTTTCCGTCATCGCGCGTTGGACAATCACTTTAATCACTGGGTGTGCAATCGCTTGCCAGATGTATTCATAGCCCATCCGAGCGCCAAGAAACGCAGTCAGACAGTGCCCCATGTTATGCAAATATAGTTTCCTTTTGATATAGAATTCAAAGGGAGCATAGGGAAACAAATGTTTCACATCTGGAATTTCCCCTTTCCAAGCGGCTTTGTCCACGGGGAGTTCGCAGTATCGCTCTACGCAGACCCGCAGCGGGTTCCCCTCTTTCATTTCCTCTGTCATGATAGGTACCATCCGTCCGATGGAGGCCTCCACGAGGCCGATGTGTTCATCAAAGAATCGCAACTCCGATTCATTCAGTTGGGCAGATATGAGTTGATGCAACAGTTTGTCTGCGTCGATGAGATTTTCGCAAATGATGAGATTGAGTGGTTTGTCATTTCCCTCTTGCATTCTGCGTTTGATCCCCGCAACTAGATTGGGGACAATTTTCGGAAGGATATGGACGCCCACCGCGGTCGCCATTAGGTCTGCGTTGGCAATTGCCGAGATCACTGCCTCAGTATCTATCCCATCGATGCCTGAAACGCCTTCGATCCAGACCTCCGTCTCCCCATGATTCGAAAGAATGCGAACGGGATAGCGACCAGCCGCGTTGAGCGCATCAATGACCACCTGATTCACATCGATGAATTGGACTGCATAACCGGCTTCCGAAAAAACCTGGCCAATGAAGCCTCGTCCTATGTTGCCAGCGCCGTACTGTACAAAAGTTTTCATGTCTGCTCCTCTTGAAACAAATGCGCAATCGCAGCCCTTGCCAATTTGTATCGTTGATAATTTTTTTGGTAAATCTCCCTGTCAGCAGGAATCGGTTCAAATGCGTTTCTTTTTTTCACGAAAACACGGACCGCCTCCGCGATGTTTTGATAGACGCCTGTCGCCACGCCTGCCATGATAACGGTCCCGACAATCCCTGCCTCATCGACATCCAACGGCACAATGGTCTTTCCCGTCACGCTTGCTTTGATTTGCAGCCAGTAATCGGATTTTGCACCGCCACCCACCGCGCGCAGTTCTTTTATTTCAATGCCATTTTCCTTTAGGATTTCGAGATTGTACAGCATCTCATACGTGACGCCTTCAATCATCGCACGGTACAGCGTTCCCTTGTCCGTATCAAACTTGAGACCTAAAAATGCGCCTCGCGCAAAGGGATTCATGTCTGGTGTTGCCGACCCGGCAAAGTGTGGAACGACAATGAGATCGGTCGGCGTTTGCGCACCATGTGAATCCATGTATTGGTAAATGCTCTGCCCGTTTGTGTGAGCGTACGCAACATCGTCTTGTGCAAAGTTATTTTTAAACCATTTGAGAATTGCACCTCCAGTAAAATTATATGCATAAGTGGCATACATTCCGTCCACCATATACGGCACGCAAGTGTAGTTGTTTTCAAGAAACACTTTTGAAAGTTTTGGCGCATCGAAAATCGGCGTAATACACTCCACCGTACCCGTCCCGTCAATTGCCACCGCACTGTCGACGACCCCTGCGCCCAAAGCAGCACAGATTTGGTCTTGACCGCCCGACACCACGAGCATGTCTACAGAAAGACCCAGTTCTTTCGCGATTTCAGGCAATATCTTGCCAACCAACGTCCCAGAAGGGATCGGTTTTGCCATCTTCTTTTGGTCAACTCCAGCTGCTTCAAACATCACTTTAGACCACTCTTTGTGCAGTACGTCAAACGCCATGGTGCGCGATGCCAAAGAATAATCAATGACATCTTGTCCGGTCAATCTATAAATGCAAAAAGAGCCGATGACAAGAAATTTGAACGTCTTATCGTACACAGCAGGGTGATTGTCTTTGATATACATCATCTTCACAAGCGAGTACATCGTCTGTGGTTTCATGCCTGTGATGCCCATGATTGGTTCTTCGCCCAATGACGCAACCAGTCGTTTGCATTGCGTTATGCCACGTGGATCGGTATAAAGCATTGTATTCATCAAAACTTCACCGTCTTGATCGACGGTCACAAAGGATTCCCCAAACGTCGAGATGCTCATGGCGGTCACCGTTTCGTGCACGACCGATGTGCAGTCTTGAATGACTCGTTTGACATGCTCCCAAATCAAATCGCCATGTGTCTCATAGACGTTTTCAAACGGCGGATATTCCAAGTGTGCGTATGCTAACTGGGTGCCGTCTGTATCAAAAATCATTGCTTTGCATCCCGAAGATCCTACATCAAGGCCTAATAGTGCCATTCCCTTCATTCCCTTCAATCCTTAAAATTCTAAAACTAAATATACCACATTTGGAGATATTCCATCACCATTTTTTTCATCTCTGCGAATATCAAATCCTGGCGATACACGGTCGTGAACATTTGAATCGATGGCTTCTCGCCTGTCAAGCAGCGTTCCGTCAGAAACCCTTCCGCAATGAGTAGTTTGATCGTGTCGGCGTCGGCAATTTTGGATGCATTGCGCACCATATCTTCAAACAACACCGGCGTCGCATCGCGTTCCAACGCCGTCCAGATGTTCACTTTGCAGATACCATCATCAAACAACTTTTTGACCTGTTCATTTGAAACAGAAGATGTGCCATGTAATACGATACTTGTGCCAATCTTTTCTTTGATCGCACGGGCGACCTCTCCGTGATACTGCAGTTCTTTTCCCGTCGCGCGGTGCTCTGTCCCCAGGTTTGCTACAATCAAGTCCACTTCCGTTTCTTGCGCATAGCGCAACGCATTTGCTGGCGTCGTGAGTGCGTTGTGCACGTTCCCTGTAGCATCCATGATTTCGTCGCAGGCACCCTCAATCAGAATCTCGTTGCCACAACGTTTTACAAACGCCGCGGTCAATTTGATATTCTCTTCAAACGGCAACGCAGAGGCATCAAACATGATAGAGGAAAAATCGCGCAAATCACTTTGGAGAAGCGCCTCATCACGGTCAAACTGGATATGGTCCAGATGAATCATGACCTGGAGGTCTTCAAAAATACAACCAGGCCCTGCGAGCGACTGAATATCTCTCAGAAATAGTCGCATTCCGGTCTCGCTGTCGCGTGTATGAGTATAGTTCGGAGCTTGCGCACGATGATCGTAGTTACAAGTGATCGCAATGATAATTGGCAAATGTGACCTTCCGGTTTTCTTTCCATATTCCATCGTCGCTGCTAAAATCGCCTCGGTCGTTGTCAGGTTTTCGCTGCAAAAGCAAGGCAAAACCCAGCGGTTTTGATTCGCTTTGACATATAACTGTTTCACTTCATTGACGTTTGTCACAATCATTGCAAACACCTTTTCTCAATCTAGATTTTAATATTTACGTTCAACGCCATATTCGCATTGACTGCATTTTGGTATTGTTCCGGTGGTACGGGAATCAAAATATCATATGAAGTGGGTCCAGTCGTAGTGATGGTCCCATACACTACCTTCAAGACCGCCGAAGTCATGCCTTCGTAGGTGCCTGCCTGATAAAACTCACTGGATTGAAGCCGATACAGAGGTAAATCCCAGCAGTGGAATTCGCCCAAGACAAGCGCTGCGCCGCGCGAAAGCACGATGCGACCATTCGCTTTCTTCAGTTTGCGAATGCGATACGCCGTGACAATCAAATAGGCCAGCGTCATAAACACCCCAATTCCAATGCAAATGAATCGAAATAGCATTTGATCGTCGTCATTGCCATCGATGATCATCGGCGCAAAAATGGCAAACAACACGCAGAATCCAATAATGATGAAAAGGAGCCCTTTGTTTACGGTCTTGAGTTCAGTGCCTTTCTGATCAATTGTCTCTTTCAAAAGACTTGGTGAAACCAAGTAATGGAGCAGAATCCCATCCTTGGTCAGCAATCGTTTCAATTTCATTTCAAGACCAAGATACATAAAAAATGTGACGAGCGCGATGATTGCAAAGAAGATGCCACCCGCAAACAGTGCAAAATACCCCATTTCATTTTCTGATTCCGCTCTTGTCCAACCAATGAACATCATCAGTATAGACAATACGAAAAAGATTGACGAAGTGATAAACGGTTTCTTGTAAAAGACAAAATTCATAATAGCGCCCCCTTTTTTATTTTAGACTTTCTTCAAACACTTCCATGTTCTCATTCTGCAACGCTGATCTGCGCGTGCGATACGCGATAATCGGTGCATCCCCGAGAATGAGATTTTCTTTCATACGAAATTCGGTTTTTTTTGGCAATTGCTTTAATACAACTTTGCGATCCTGATGCAAAATCACCGCATTGCTGATGTTGCTGAAAAAATGCACGATATGCTTCAGCACTGGAATCTTCATGAAGCGCTGATAGAACCGCAAATAGATTTGCGTATTTTCCTCGTCGATGGGCGCGAA
>Ga0194062_1000868_pt1 | contig 12664 bp, 15 predicted proteins | sample SepL2225m_MetaG_FD_155481 | JGI IMG/M metagenome (GOLD analysis project Ga0194062, IMG submission 155481) | Anoxic zone freshwater microbial communities from boreal shield lake in IISD Experimental Lakes Area, Ontario, Canada - Sep2016-L224-25m | ecosystem: Environmental > Aquatic > Freshwater >... | reverse complement strand
ACTGGAAACGCAATTCTAATACTTCTAAATAAAGTTATCATGTTTATTTTCTCCCTCTCTCTTTGCCCATCATTTTTCTACACTAAATTCCTGACAACTCATCCAAAATCCTTTTAACCGCCTGGCATGCGTCCGTGAAAGTAATCTCATGTGCATAGTCGAAGTCTTTTTGATAATTCAGCCATTGTTGCGCCATAATTGAACTTTTTGATATTTCTAAAATGATTTCTGAATAACGTTTCATTAATTTTGCCGAATTCCTCTTCTCAGAAGTTGCAAGTAAAGCAGTCTTCAAAATTGAAAACCTAATATTCTTGGATTGCAATTTTTGCAAGATATAGATATCGTAATAATCTCTCATCCGTGTATTTTGATCACTGCGTGAAATCACTGTTTCAAGTTTTTCAGCTAACACGGTTTCAAGATTATATGCAAAAACCTGAATCTTCCGATCTTCAAATAAAAGAGCATAATCGTAAACTATTTCTTTGGGTGTGATTTTATCACCGGTAGTGACATCAATTTTCAGAGGAACTATCATCGGATGAAAAAGCGCGTTTAAGGAAATTCGAAACCCAGAGTATTCATCATCTTCACGGATTTCTCTAATTCTTTCTACTGAAAACACTATGTCATCATCAACTTTGATCTCACAAATATCCTCAAACATTTGAACAACCGTTTCTTTCGTGACAAGAAGTCCTTTTAAAGTTGCATCCATATCCATTGTGGCGCGAGAATCAAGCCCGATAATCGCAGCAATCAGAAATCCTCCCTTTAAAATAAAGTTTGGCTGATATTTTGATACAGCTATTCGCTCAAGAAGTCGCTCAAGCATATAATTTTGCATGACGAGTTGGGCGGATATACTCTTTTCACTAGCAATGTTTTTAATCAATGCCTTCAATTGCATGACATTCTTCAAATCAATACCTCCAAATAGGAACGAAGTCTCTTCTCTACCCTTAATATTTTAGCATATTTTGACAAAAGAGGTATGTTTTTTGTATGAATTTTTGCATATCTTTTGAAAGCTTCAGAAACGATTTGAACATCGGTATGGTTGCGCCCTTTTAAAAGATCACAAAGCGTTTTTTCTATACAATACGCTTTTACAAGATTACCACCTGGAGTCTTAATCTCTACTACTCCCATTTCATATATATCTTTTTTTACACGATTGAAATTAATATTTTGCGACTGAAGCACAGAAGTATTGTAACCTATTGGAAATGTCATATTTAATCTGCTTGGTGTTCTATCTGTAAAGTCAAACAAAAATAATGCAGTTCCCAAAGAAAAAACACCTTTTTTATATCTTGTCTGAAGATTGAAAAACTCATCGCCCAAAGCATCCTCTTTCATATATATTCCACGGGAAACTCGCTCTAAAAAGCCTTCTTTGACAAGACTTTGCAAATCGCCTCTTGCTAAACCAGCTTTAGAAACTTGCGCGGTGGTTATTGCCCCATTATTCTTTTGTACCAATTGCATAATTAAATCTTTGTTTGTCATTACCCTCACCGTCACTAAATTTGATAACAACCATGCACATTATTATAATAAAAGTGTGCGCGGTTGTCAACATCATTACCACCAACTCGCCTGTTCTTCGGGCAATAAAATCATCCCGCCACTGAGGACTTGCTTTGGCGTTTCGCAGAAAATGATTTTCAGCACAGGGCACCCCGCGACCGGATCGGGATTTTGATCTGGCAACCCTGAAATGAGCAGTCTTCTATCTGTTTGCACAAACGCAAGCCTTCGGCCATCTGCTAATAGTTCTATACTTTCAACTGGCGTTTCAACCCCGCCAATCGCAAACGCCGGGCCGGTCCAGCCTCTGAGCAGCCAAAAATATGCGGTGTTTCCCTTCCGGGTCCAAAACCCCGTGTTGACCCAGGCTTCCAGCGTTCCATCGATGCGGTCGACTGCGCCGTATACTGCTTCCGCATTAAGTTGCAGCCATTTCCCAAGTGAAATGAGCAGACTGCGGGCTTCGTCAGGGATACTTCCGTCGGGCATTGGCCCAACATTTAAAAGCAAGTTTCCATTGTACGCGGTTGCCTTGCGAATCATCCGCAACACATCACGGAGTGATTCCCAGTCACCGGGCGGGTGTTCGGCCCAACCCCAGTCGCCGTTGAGCGTCATGCACGCTTCCCAATAGCGTTCTGCGGGTTGTTCGGCAACTTCGCCCTCAGGACACGAAAAATCTTCGGCGCACCGCGCGCGGTTGTTCACGATGATATCGGGCTGCAAAGAACGCACCAAATCAATCAACTGCTCGCTTTCCCACTGCTCTGCGGTTGGCATCGGCCAAGGTCCATCAAACCACAGGATATCGATCTTCCCGTAATTGGACATCAGCTCTTTGAGGTTATTGCGTGTGTAAGCCACGAATCTTTTTCTCGCCGCTTCGTCGATCGCGCACAAATCGCCGTCCGGATGCCTCCAGTCCATGAGTCCATAATACAGACCGATTCTCATGTCCAAAGACCTGCATGCCTCGACAAATTCGCGCACCAAATCTCGCTTGGGACCCATTTTTGCGGCAGTGAAATCCGAATTTTGGGAGTCCCAGAGGTGATAGCCGTCGCAGTGTTTTGTGGTCAAAATCACGTATTTCATGCCGGCTTCTTTCGCAAGTTTCACCAAGTCATATAGGAAAGACGTCTTTGGACACCACTGCTCCCCGTACTTGGTGTATTCTTCAGCAGGAATCAGTTCTTGCTGCATCGCCCATTCGCCCCGACCTAAAACTGAATACGGACCCGCGTGAATAAACATCCCGAGTCGCGCATCTTTCCACCACTTCATGCGACGCTCCCTGGTTTCGTCCGGCTTGGGTATTAAGGAATTTACCTTTTTTTCATCTTCCATGTTTACAACTCCTAATCTTTTGATTTTATTGCTTAATCCCTTTTATGAATTCTTTGGTTGCCCCGTCCGGGTCGAATTTATAGTCCGAAAAATGTGCGTCAAATTGAAACAAGCCTTTTTTATAGACTTCAGCGCAAGCCAGTCCCACCCTTCCCGATGAACCTGTAGACCATCCAACTCTATTTTCTGCCTTAACCTCTTGAACTCTCTTCGCCTCGGCTTTCTTCACTATAGAATCAAAATATTTCTTTCCAGTTTGAGTATTGTTCTTTTTTACAAGATTTTGCAACTCTGCTTTCCAAGCGTTCTCATATGTATACGCAAGCCATCCATCTATATGGGGATTCTCATATTGCTTTACCATTTTTTCTAACCATGAATCAATAGGATTCGAATTTGTAGATTTAGAAGGTCCAGCAATTATGCGTGTTGAAATACCCGGCGATGTCGTTTCCAAAGGATTCAACTGCGTCTCTGATGCCACGTTTGAATTGTTCCTTGGAGGCGTGTTCGCATTGACATCCCACCCAAACAAATTGAACTTTGATATTACCGCAAAAGCTACTAATATTACTACCACTACACCGAGCCAAAAGTAATATCTTCCTCTGTTTTTAATTTCCAATATCGGTCACCTCTCCATCGCATACATTTTAACGCAGAATTCTAAATACCTCAACAAGAATCTTCGTCCCCGAAACAGGATGCTGGCGCAAAATTTACTAATTATTTTTTTACAAACGAAAAGTGTATAAAATCTGGTCCAAAAAACCTCTGAAACGGCTGTTTTCAAAGGTATTTTTACTAATAAAATTTTCAAATGCAAAAAGTGTATAAAATCGAGTGCACTCGAGCGGTTTTTGGCAATGAATTCCCCCTCGAAAACAGGTTTAACGAGATTATTTTATACACTTTCAAAAATATTTTTCAACATTAGTAAAAATCGCACTTCAAAATGAAAAAAGAGCCCGATTGACTTGCTCTTTTTATACACTTTTGTCTTTGAAAAATTTTATTAGGAAAAGAGTCCTCAACTTCCGTCAAGTTTCCCGTTTTTACGATGTCAGAGCACTCGTTTACACACGAATTCGATTGCAAAGGTAACCAAGGTTACAAATATTGGAACTAGCGACATGATCAAAGAAAGTCTAAACCTTTTTCTTTTTAGCAAAATTACTGATACTATTAAGAACGACAAATATAGTATTGGATAAATCGGCGACATGAATTCTTGCATTTTTTCTACAAATAAATGATAACTGTTGGCATTCAGAGAAATCGTGTATTGATTATTTGGACGGAAAAAAACATATAAGAATAATGAAATACAAAAAAGCAAACCGTTAACTGTATTAATAATTTTGATAGAAATTATTAAACCGCGCGAATCATTTTTCATTGCTGCAGTCTCCCTTCTACCTTCTCTGCCCGCACGGATAAGCTGTTCTCGCCCGTCGGCGCGCCGTTAAAATCCAGTTCATACAACACATGAAAGGCGACGGCCTGGTCTTCGCATGCGACCTGGTACGCTAGGGTGTGAATGGAAATGGTAAACCCGCCGTATTGCGTGTCGTAGTAGGAGTCGTTGCGCTTGCCGGCTTCAAAAATCATTTGCGAATTGATGGTGCCGGTGCGGGAAATGACGATTTTCTCGGGTGCAACCTTAATCAGCGTGCGGGTGCCATCCATTCCGGTAACTTCGCTTTCGTGATAAGTGATGTAGGTCTTTCCTTCTTTCTCATACACGATGCCTTCGGTCACAAGCTCGACGGTTTGCGGCGCGTCGCCGTTTTCGCCAGCCATTTGACCTTTCACCGTAATGATTGCTTTGTGTTTCAACGTGTGGTCTCCTCGTATTTCTCAATGTCGACGTGTGCCGTTTGCGGGATAGTTTGGCCTAGGAAAGCCTCGCCCATTTCAATGAATTTTTCCACACTATCGCTCGTGAAGTAGTCGCGGGTCGGTGTCGCGTGGTCGGCATGTAGGTCGGTTTCGCAGACAAATGCGGCAATTTCGGCCGCCATCTCTACGCCGGAACTGACTAACTTGACGTCTGGTCCCATGACCGCAGCAATGGTCTTTTCGAGGATGGGATAGTGTGTGCAGCCGAGGACGAGTGTGTCGATGCCTTGGGCTTGCATGGGGCGCAGATATTCTTCGGCAATTTTGAACGCAATTTCGTTATCCCACCAGCCTTCTTCCACAAGTGGAACAAACATCGGACAGGCCTTGGAAATGATTTCGACGGGCCTGCCTCCTGCCACCGTGCGAATCGCACGTTCGTAAACACCAGTCGAAATGGTGCCTGGAGTGCCGATGACGCCGATTTTGCCCGTTCGCGTTTCGCGCACAGCCGCTCGAGCGCCGGGTGTGACCACCTCAAACACGGGGACGGCAAAGTGTTCGCGCGCGCGCTCAAAGCCGTAGGCACTCGCGGTGTTGCAGGCGATGACAATAGCCTTGACGTTTTGCGACAGCAAAAAACGAATGTCTTGCATCGTGTATTTTTGCACGGTCTCCCGTGATTTCGTGCCGTAGGGAATGCGACCGCAGTCGCCGAAATAAACGAGCGCCTCATTGGGGCACTGCACAATCATCTCTCGTAATACTGTGAGGCCCCCGAGCCCTGAGTCAAATACGCCAATCGGGCGGTTATCCATCTTAAAATGCCTCCTTAAGAATCCAGCGATTTGTGGTTTTGTGCAAAGCGTTCGATCGCCAGCTCCAGCAGCTTGGTGATCAGGTCTTTGTACGACAGGCCCGCCTCCTGCCAAAGCAGCGGGTACATGCTGATGCTGGTGAAGCCTGGGATGGTGTTGATTTCGTTGATAAACACCTCACCGGTCGTGCGTTCCAAAAAGAAGTCGACGCGGGACAGGCCGCTGCACTGCAAGGCCGAAAAGGCGCGCACAGCGTATTCTTGGATTTTCGTGGCGGTTTCTGCTGGGATATTGGCTGGAATTTCCCCTTTTGAGGTGTTGCTGACGTACTTTGCGTGGAAATCGTAGAAGTCGTTGCTCGGCGTGATTTCACCCAGCGGGGATGCCACCGGCGCGTCGTTGCCAAGGACGGCGCACTCGATTTCGCGTCCGTCGATGAACTGCTCTACAAGAATTTTTTTGTCAAAACGTGCCGCGTCCGCGAGGGCGGCTGCCAGTTCGGTGGCGTCGTTTACCTTGTTGACGCCGACTGACGAGCCTGCGTTTGCGGGTTTGACGAAACATGGAAAGCCAAATTCGTCCCCCACTTTGCGCGCTACTTCCTCAGGCGCAATGTTGTCGCGGTCCACGCGGAAATACTTGCCTTGTGGGATGCCTTCTTTGGCAAAGATCAGTTTGCTGATTTCTTTGTCCATGCTCATCGCGGAGCCGAGCACGCCCGGGCCGACGTAAGGTAGGCCGCACAGTTCTAGAAGCCCCTGGATGGTGCCATCTTCCGAATTGATGCCGTGCAGCACCGGAAACACGACGTCGATGGACTCGTAACCCAGGTGTTGGGCGAAGGACATGACGAATTCGCGTGGCGAACTGACGGGCAGGCCAATTGGTAAATTCACGGGCGAAACGAGCGTATCCGCCGCCATCTTCTCTGCGTGTGTTTGCCAGTCGCCGTTGTCCATGAGCTCTGGTGCGCCGTTGAACAGAAGCCACTGGCCCTCTTTGGTGATGCCGACCTTGACCACGCGGTATTGTTCGCCATCGATATTTTCAATTACATTTCTGGCCGAGACCCTCGAGACTTCATGCTCTGAGGACTGTCCGCCAAACAAAATCAAGACTGTTTTCATGGGTTCCTCCTGCTATTTTTGATTCGTGATCGGTGCTTTTGGCTGGGCGTCATAAAAGAGCGAGATCCCCAAACCGGTTAACATCGTCGCTGCAAATATAATCGCCATAATCAGTGCAAATATTCTAACTTTTCCCCTCAAGACGGTTCCCTCCATTATTTCGATTTATTTTTCCTACAATAGTCAATCATCTGCTTTGACGCCACTGCGCCCTCTCCGACCGCTGTCGCAATCTGCCGAAACCCGCCGATGCAATCGCCCGCCGCAAAGATGCCTGGGAAGTTCGTCTCGCATTCCTTGGTCACGACGATGTCGAGTCCATCAAACGCAATGCCAAGTTTCCGCGCAAAATCCGTCGCCGATGCCGTGCCGACCGCAATGAATATGCCACTGGCCGCAACGACGCTGCCATCCTCAAGCGTGACTCCAGTGACGGTCTCCTCGCCGTTGATGGATACGATTTTGCCTGTGTTGATTTCCCAACCTTCCTGCGCAAAAAGCGGTTCATTGCCATTCGTTAGGATCGTGACTTTCGATGCGATGTGTTTGAGCTCTTCGGCTTCCGCCAACGCAAAGTCGCCGTTCCCGACCACAATGACTTCCCTTCCTTTATAGAAGAAACCGTCGCAAACAGCGCAGTAGCTGATGCCTTTGCCCTCAAAACGCGACTCGTCTGGAATGCCGGCGTTTTTGCGGGCCTGCCCAGTGGCGAGCAACGCGGTGACGCCTTCAAAGGTCCCGACGCTCGTTTTCACCATCAGGTTTGCGTACATTTCGATGCCGGTGACTTCCGCATCGATGAGTTCGGCGCCGAGGCGTGTCGCCTGCTTTTCGCCGTTGGCGAGCAGGTCCACGCTGCTAATCGGTTGCTCGAACCCGTAGTAGTTCTCTATCTTATGCTCTTTCGTCAGCGTGCCTTTGCCTTCGATGCCGATGACCAGCGTCTTCAGCCCTGCTCTGGCGGTATATAGCGCGGCGGAAATCCCTGCGGGCCCTTTGCCGATGATAATGACGTCATACATGTTGATGCACCTCGTTCCTTTTGAAATCCAAATACTATTTTAACACAATCATACTCGTTTTGGGCATCCCTGTCTAGATTATGTCACGCAAGGGGTTCTCTTGGTAGGGTTCTTGTCGACTTACTCCCTTCGCGGGAGTAAGTCGACTAAAACCCTACCAAGAAAGGGAGTAAGTCGCTCATTTTCCTACCATCCTGCTTGTCGACACTCGAAATCGCAAGATTTCGCACCTTCTAAATGCTCTTTCAACAGAAAAGGATGTCTTATCGCAAACAAAAAGGCAAAAGGTAAATGCAATTGTCTAAAAAACCCCTTTTGTCGCCTTAATAAATCCAATCTTGGTAGGGTTTTTTGCGACTTACTCCCGCGAAAGGAGTAAGTCGCAAAAAACCTTCCAGGCACGCGGCCGGGGCCCCTAAGCCTACTGTGAACAAAGAAAAAAACGCCCCCTGCTGAAGGCGTTTTTTCTTTGTTCACACCGTGTGTGATGAATTGGTGGGAGTTACAGGGCTCGAACCTGTGACCCTCTGCTTGTAAGGCAGATGCTCTCCCAGCTGAGCTAAACTCCCGGGTTGGTGACCCATAGGGGAATTGAACCCCTGATTCCGCCGTGAAAGGGCGGTGTCTTAACCTCTTGACCAATGGGCCGAACTGGTAGCGGCGGTCGGACTTGAACCAACGACCCTGCGGGTATGAACCGCATGCTCTAGCCATCTGAGCCACGCCGCCATATGGCGCAAACATTCCACCAAACTGCACTACTGAAATATAGCGCTTTGCTATTATAGCAATTGAGCATAGTTGTGTCAACACCTAAATTCGCAAAAAAGACGGTTGCGCCTTTGAAAATTTTATGGTAAGATGTGTTCAAGGAATACAAATGTCCACCTACGGCGCACACCGTTCTATCGCCAAAGGAGCATTTGAGTTCAAATAAAAAATAAAATTTCACAAATAGGAGTGGACGAAATGACAAAGAAGTTAAGAGTAGGCATTGTAGGCGGGACTGGCATGGTGGGACAACGATTCATCACGTTGCTTGACAATCATCCATGGTTTGACGTAGTGACCATTGCAGCGAGCGCGCATTCTGCGGGCAAGACGTATGAGGAAGCCGTTGCGGGGCGTTGGAAGTTGGACGCAAAAATACCAGAGTCGGTCAAAAAGTTGATCGTCCTCGACGCGTCAGATGTTTCTGCGGTAGCAGAAACGGTGGATTTTGTGTTTTGCGCCGTCGACATGAAGAAGGACGAAATCAAAGCCTTAGAAGAGGCATATGCACGGGCTGAAGTGCCGGTTGTGTCAAACAACTCCGCGCACCGTTGGACGCCAGACGTCCCTATGGTCATCCCAGAATTGAACCCCGAGCACCTAGAGATCATCGCGGTACAACGCGCTCGCCTCGGTTGCAAACGTGGATTCATCGCCGTCAAGCCGAACTGCTCGATTCAGAGCTATGTGCCTGCGCTGCATGTGTTGCGCGATCTTGGCATCAAAGAAGTGGTCGCTTGCACATATCAGGCCATTTCTGGCGCCGGCAAGAACTTTACCGATTGGCCAGAAATGATTGACAACGTGATCCCCTATATCGGTGGCGAAGAAGAAAAAAGCGAACAGGAACCGCTGAGAATCTGGGGCTCCATCGTGGATGGGAAAATTGAAAAGGCGACCGCCCCTGTCATCACCGCGCAGTGTATTCGCGTGCCTGTGACCGACGGGCATATGGCGGCGGCGTTTGTGAAATTAGACAAGAAGATTTCGAAGGAAGAGATCATTGCGCGTTGGAACGCGTTCAAAGGCATTCCGCAGATACTCAATCTGCCGAGCGCGCCGAAACAATTCATCAAGTACTTTGAAGAGGACAACCGTCCGCAGACCAAGTTGGACCGAGATATTGAAAACGGCATGGGCGTCACAGTCGGTCGCCTAAGAGAAGATCCCATTTATGATTTCAAGTTCGTGAGTCTTTCCCACAACACCGTTCGTGGGGCAGCTGGCGGCGCAGTATTGATTGCAGAGTTGCTCGTGGCGCAAGGGTATCTCTAGAATCCCTTATGCACGAGGCGTTCCACCATTTCAATGTAGATTTGTCGAATATCGAATCCTGGCGTATCCATCCTTCTCAGGTCAACTGAGTCCGCATGTGAGACGCCTCGATTTTTTTTACCCGTGACGATGCCTTGAAACTCGCCCCAAGCGGCAGATTCCACGCCAACAATACCATCATTGTCGCCTTCGAACTGCTTCAATACGAGGTACGGAATAAAAAGGATCATGTCGCTTGATGAATTTTTCATTTTCGTCGCGTAACTCTGGTAATAGATACCTGGTTGGTCCAAAATCTCTTTGTTGAACGCGGCGCACCCGTCGGTCGAAAGTTCCTTTACAAATGTAAAAAAATCAGCCTTTTTGTCGCCCAGCATGTGAAAGTATGCGTTGATGAAAAATCCAACAAATCGCAAGAGAAATTTCGGAAACCGCCAGAAAAAGGCCAAAGTTTTCGAGCCAAGATGGGGCGTCGCAATCGTCGTCAAGGAAGCGACCCGATCTGCCATGCCAAGCTTGGAGATCATGTATCTGCCGTCCAATCCGCCTTTTGAATGTGCGATCAAATTGACTTTTTCAAAGTCCCCACACATCTTGAAAATGGATGCACGAATCAGTTCTGCGTTGTTTTCGATTGACCCAAACGCATCGCTTTCGGCATAATACACCGTCGCCCCGCGCGACTCGAGCGCCTTCGGGATGCGACCCCAATAATTAAATATTTTTCTGTGTCGAAACCCAGTCCCGTGAATCATCACGATGGGGTATTTGGTTTTACAACTGTCATTCATGGAGGTACCTGCCAATTTCCTCGGTCGATACAAACCCGATTTCCGCATGCAACGCATTGGACGCCGCAAACGCCATGCCACGCGTCATCATCTGCGCTATCGTCTCCCCCGACACCAAGCCACAAGCCAACCCCGCTACCATGGCGTCGCCACAACCGAGGGTGTTGACTGGCACGAGGTCCACCGCCGTCACGTCCTGAAATGAAACCGCCCCGCCCGGGTCCAACTGCGCAAGCAGTGCGCCCTTTGCCCCACGGGATAGGACGAGTACCTGGAGGTCCGTATCCGTCAGGATTTGTTGACACGCCGCTTGGATTTCCGCTTCGCTTTCCAGAGCATGGCCCACCAACTCGGCAAGTTCCCGCACGTTCGGCTTCGCCAACGTTGGCCCTGCGGCAACCCCAAGTTTCAGGGCCGCCCCGCTGGCATCCAGAATGGATGGGATGTTTTGCGCGCGCGCAAGACGAATCATCTTGGCATAGGTATCCGACGCCATCCCTGGAGCCAACCCGCCCGACAGCACCACAAGCGATGTAGTGGACAGCAGGAGCTGAAACTGTGCGAGAAGGGTCGCACAAGCCGCCTCGGTCGCGATGGGCCCTGCCTCAAGAATTTCGGTCTCTATATTTGGACTTTCACTAATAATGTTGATGTTGGTGCGCGTTTCTCCGTCGAGCCAAATATAATCAACCGCGACGCCGCGCGACAGAAGGTCTGACGCGATCCAGTGACCAGCTTCGCCCGCCGCAAATCCAAGCGAACGAACGTTGGCGCCAGCCTGTGCACACATCCGTGCCACATTGACCCCTTTGCCCCCTGCAGACTGCACCACTTGGTCTTGCGCCGCACGATGAATGCCCCCCAGCAAAAAGGTTGGGAGGTAGATGATTTTATCGACTGCAGGATTGCAGGATACCACGAGTATGCTCTGTTGCATTGCATCACCACCTGTAAGGATTATAGCACGAAACGGGATAATGTGTTAGAATGTACCGACGGAGGAATGCAAATGCGATCATTTAGAGTACCGGAGAAATCCGACCAGAAACCAATCGATAAAGCGATTTTAAACGAGTTCAAGTACGTGCCGAAGAACTCCCTGTTCAAGGCGTTGCGAAATAAGGATGTGAAAGTCAATGGCGGCCGCGTGCGCGACAACTATGTAGTGCACCAAGGCGACCTCGTCGAGGTGTATCTCACCGATGCCATTTTGTTTGGTGAGACCTACGGCCCGGGCTTTTCCGTGGTCTTTGAAGACGAGCGCTTCCTCATTGTAAATAAGGAACCTGGAGTGCCTTCCCTGCCGGAAAAAGACCACAAAGGCATCTCTCTCATAGAGCGTGTCCGGGAGACCTTCCCGAACGTCAAATACGAGCTTTGTCACCGCCTGGACCGCAACACGGAGGGGCTTGTCATTCTGGCGAAAGATACGGAGGCCAAGCAGTTCATCATTGATAAAATGAAGCATCGTGAGATTCTCAAACACTACAAGTGTACCGTCGTGGGCCGCCCGAAGAAGAAGAATGCGGAGTGCAAGGCGTTTATCTACAAGGACGAGAAAAAGGGCTTGGTGTACGTATCAGAGACAAAAAACGGCAATGCGAAGGAAGCCATCACTAGATATAAGGTGTTGGGGCACGACGATCGGACCGTCGACGGGAAAGTCATAGAATTAACCCTGCTTGAAGTGCAAATTCTGACTGGCCGCACTCATCAAATCAGAGCGCATCTAGCGTTTGAAGGTTTCCCACTGCTGGGTGACGGCAAATACGGCAACAACGAAGTCAACCGCAAGCTCAAGCAAAAGTCACAGGTGCTCCAGGCGTTCAAGTTGGTGTTCGCCTTTTCTGAGGATAAAGAAAATCCGACCGCGTTTGATTATCTCAGCGGCCGAACCTTTCAAATCTAATCTTTAAATTGCTTTTACAATCTTGGTGCCACTTTTCTGTCCACCTGCTGTGCAGGAAACGGAAACTGCGGTGCCTTTTTTGATTTTCGGAATTTTCACAGAGAAAGCGCCTGTTGTTGCACTGGCCTTGGCGGTGTATGTTTTCGAAGAAATTTTTGCGGATACGACGGCCCCCTTGGTTGCCGTTCCTTTGACTGCGATGCTATTCGCTTTGAGGATGCTTACC
>Ga0194062_1000867_pt1 | contig 12676 bp, 8 predicted proteins | sample SepL2225m_MetaG_FD_155481 | JGI IMG/M metagenome (GOLD analysis project Ga0194062, IMG submission 155481) | Anoxic zone freshwater microbial communities from boreal shield lake in IISD Experimental Lakes Area, Ontario, Canada - Sep2016-L224-25m | ecosystem: Environmental > Aquatic > Freshwater >... | reverse complement strand
CTCACATTCTAATCTAACCCATTATAATTATTCAACTTATTGTGTAATATTAGCATTAACTTGTGGTTGGTAGCTTAAGCGCTCATAATTCGTTCACTTTAATGCGTGTTTAACAGGTAAAGTATGGCTCAATGAAGCGGTTGTTTCCTATTGCTTGGATCGTGTTGATAATGGCGGTGTCACTTTTTGTTTGGTTAAGGCCAATGTCGGTTAACGTTCTGAATTATTTAATTTGGAGGACTTCCACCCCAACACAGGTTGAAACGGGTAATATCGATTATCAAGGAGCAAAGATACATTATGTATCTTATGGTCAAGGTGATCCGGTATTGTTGCTTCATGGTGGTTTAAGTAACAGACTCAGCTGGTTTTCTCAAATCCCTTGGCTGGTTGCTTCTGGGCGAAGGGTTATTCTGATCGATACCCGAGGGCATGGTTATTCAACAAAGGGGCATTCAAAACTCAGCTATCAAATTTTTGCTGAAGATACACTGCAAGTACTGGACAGACTGGGTATTCAGCGTACTGATGTGGTGGGTTGGAGCGATGGAGGCATTATTGCCTTATTGTTGGGTTTAGAGGCGCCACAACGCATGGATAAAATTATCGCCATTAGTGCTAATTTTCATCCTTCAGGTGTTATTCTTGAAGCGCAAAGTCCGCAGGAGGCACTTTCAAATACAGGCTTTTTCAAGGCAATCCGTGACTGGTTTCGTGGCGTGTGGTCAGGAGCAGGTGAACAGCATCCTTCTCTTGAAGCAGAGATTATAGAGCTATGGCGGACTGAACCTCAACTTGAGCATTCTGATTTACATGCTATTACAGCGCCTACGCTGGTTGTGGTAGGAGAAAACGATATTATAGATTTGAATCATTCAAATGAATTGGCTCGCATGTTAGCGAATGGCCGGATTGAAGTGATTCCGGGTGCTGGTCATGCGGCTCCTGTAACGCATGCTCAAGAAATTAATCAATTGATCGCCTCGTTCCTAGGGATTTATTAAAGAATTATTCTTTACGATAGAAATTATAATGAAAACAATAAAACGTTTGTTGATTGGTATTTTATTTGTCGTCACCGGATTAGTCATTTGGAAGCTAGCGCCCATTGTTCCGCCTGTTCTAAATAACACGCTTGATTCTGAAGTATTTGGTTCAATAGAGATTGCCCAGCCTGCCTGGGGAGAACCACAGGGTTTAATTCTGGCATTCGTTGACAGCAATAAAACGCCGGCCAGAGAGCTTAGTAAGCAGTTGGCTACTAAAGGTGTTGTCGCGAAGGTTGTTGATGTGGGCCACTTTTTTAATAACTTAAAATCTATATCTGGCCAGTGTGTAGAGGCAAAACAGGTAGTTGATTCTATCGATGGGCTGTTAAAAGGGTTACCGGAACCCAAGGGCAAGCCACCCATTATTGCCGGCATTGGAGAAGGTGCCTTAATACCCTTTTTAAACGCACAAGTGTTATCAGGCAAAATAGTGATTAATCTATCTATCGGTTTTTCAGTCATCTTGCCTGATAATCTTGTATTGTGTTCCCCTCTATCACAGAAACAACAAAGTTTGGTGTCATCACCCAAGTTGAAAAGCAACTGGCGTTCTGTCTGGGCGGATCAGCCTGATTCAAAAACGGGGGTCTTTATTAAATCCTTAGGTGATGTTGATATTCGTATTGCTGCTTATGATACTCCGCTGGAAACCTTACTGGTTGATGAGTTGAATATCAGTATGGGGTTAGCAGATACAAATGCACCACCGATGCCCGTCGTAGAAATGAAATCGAGTGAATCGAGTAATAATGTGACCCTGTTTTATTCGGGAGATGGCGGGTGGCGGGATTTGGATAGAACGGTTGCTGATGAAATGAATAAGTTGAATTATCCAGTAGTGGGTATCGATGTTTTACGTTATTTCTGGGAGCATAAAACCCCAGAACAAGCCGCAGCGGATCTATCGGCTACGATGGCTTATTATCGAAGACAATGGCAAGTAGACACTTTTGTTTTAACAGGGTACTCCTTTGGCGCAGATATTTTGCCGGCTTTATATAATCGCTTGCCTCAAAAAGATAAGGACAGTGTTTCACTTTTGGTGTTGTTGGCATTAGCCGAAAGCGCGGATTTCGAGATTCATGTTTCTGGTTGGCTGGGTCATAGTGCTGGTGAACTGCCCTTAGCACCAGAATTGGCAAGGATTCCGAAGAGCAAGTTATTATGTGTTTATGGTCGAGATGAAAAAGCCGAAACCGCGTGTAACAGTTTGTTAAATAGTGAAGCTAAAGTTTTAGAATTGCCTGGGGGGCATCATTTTGATCAGGATTACCCCAAATTAACCCGTCAAATTTTGGATGTTTATCGGCAGCATCATATTAATTAACGTTAGCTTTTATAACCTACTCATACTATAGATTATGACTCGTGAATTGTTAAGTCGATCATTACAAAAAATAGCGCATTGGTTACCGGTCATTTTGTTTGCCTGCGCACTCTATATTGTTCATAAGCAAATTAAAGCGCATGATTTGAGCGATATTCTGTCTCGATTGGAGGCTATGCCGTTCAGGATTGTCATCGCCTCAGTTGTCTTGACGGTTATAAATTATTTTGTGTTGGCAGCTTATGACTGGTTGGCTTTACGATATACCGGTCATGGACATATCCCCGTCCCCAAGATGATTGCCGCCGCACTATTGAGCTATGCGATTAGTAATAACACCGGCCATGCCTGGGCTGCAGGTGGGTCTATTCGTTACCGGTTTTATTCAAAATGGGGGGTTCCAGGCTGGGATATCTTAAAGATTTCGCTGTTTCAAACCATCACTTATCTTTTGGGCGCGTTAAGTCTAGGCTTAATCGGTAGTTTAGTATTGCCGCATTATTTGTCGCGTACTGTTCAAGTACCCTATGCCATTCATTGGGTTAGTGTTCTTTGTTTGGGCTCTTTGTTATTTTACTGGGGAGCCGTTTGGTTGTGGCGTAAGCCATTAAATATTAAGGGTTTTGAAATTTCTTTGCCTTCACCGAAGATGGCATTCTGGCAAACAGTTGTTTCCAGTATAGACGTTGTTTTGTCCTCCCTGGTTTTGTGGGTACTTCTGCTCGGCAAGATCGACATTGATTTTGGGGCGTTTGTCGTTGTTTTTGTCGTGGCTCAGGTAGTCGGTGTTTTGAGTCAGGTGCCTGGGGGAATAGGTGTATTTGAAAGTGCATTTCTTTGGTTAATGTCGGATATCGAAGCAATAGATCAACATTTAGTTTTGGTTGGTGCTTTGTTATTGTACCGGGTAATTTACTATTTCATGCCGTTACTGATAGCCGGTATCAGTTTGTTGGGCTATGAAATATACAGTCGAAGAGCATTGTTGAGTGCCAGTGGTCATGCGGTATATCACGTCTTACTCGCTTTTTTGCCTCAGTTATATTCACTTTTATTGTTATTGGCAGGCGCTTTGTTATTGATTTCAGGCTCAATCCCCGCCGATCCTAAAATTCTAGAGACATTAAGAGAAATAGTACCATTGCCAATTGTTGAATTATCACATTTAAGTGGTAGTTTGGCGGGTATCTTGTTGTTGTTTTTGGCCCGAGGTATTTTTCTTAGAATTGATGCGGCTTGGTTTGGCAGTTTAGGTTTACTCATAATAGGTATTTTTGCTTCGTTGCTAAAAGGCTTCGATTGGCATGAGGCATTAGTGTTATCTGTCATATTGCTCTTAATATTACCTGCTCGTAGTTATTTTCAACGGCGATCATCGTTATTACGTTTGTCGTTTTCTCGGACTTGGTTGGCAACGGTCACGATGGTTTTAGTGGGTTCAATGTGGTTAGGTTTTTTTGCCTATCGTGATGTCGAGTTTTCACAGGAGTTGTGGTGGCAATTTTCTTATGATGGCAACGCGCCCCGATTTTTACGCGCAGTGTTGTTGATTAGTGTAGTGATTGTCAGCTACGGCTTATTTCATTTATTGGGGGTAGCGCCACCACAGGTCAGCTTGAAACCAACTGAACAGGAACTTTTGGAGGCAAGACAAATAGTCATGAAATGCCCGAGTACAATGGGCTATTTGGCTTTACTCGGTGATAAATTTCTATTTTGGAACGCTCAACGAAATGCTTTTATTATGTACGCCATAGTCAACCCGTTTTGGATTGCGATGGGTGATCCTGTGGGTGAGCAAGAAGGGATCGAGGAGTTACTGTATCAGTTTTTAGAGCAGGCAGACCGTTATGGCGCCAAGATTGTTTTTTATCAAGCGAGCACTGAATGGTTGCCCACTTATCTGGATTTGGGTCTGTCGCTATTTAAATTAGGTGAAGAAGCACGCGTCGATTTATCCACGTTTACTTTGCAAGGGAAGCAGCGTGAATCACAACGCAGTGCGCGTAATAAATTCGACAAATTGGGTTATCGTTTTGAAATATTATCGGGGGTGGACGTTGATCTTGCATTGCCAAGGTTACGACAAATTTCTGATGAATGGTTATCGAATAAGAATACTCGGGAAAAAGGATTTTCATTGGGTTTTTTTGAGGATAATTATTTGCGTAGTACTGATGTTGCGGTCATAAAAGATGAGTCTGGGGTGATCAGAGCGTTTGCCAACCTTTGGCAAACGCAAGGACGTGAAGAATTATCCATTGATCTGATGCGTTATAGTCCAGAAAGCCCGAAAGGTATTATGGATTATTTGTTTGCTGAGCTCTTGATGTGGGGGAGGGAAGAACATTACCACTGGTTTTCTCTAGGGATGGCGCCCTTGGCTGGGTTGGAAAGTAGACCATTAGCTCCTTTATGGCATAAAGTGGGTGCTATCATTTTTAAAATGGGTGATCAGTTTTATAACTTTGAAGGGCTTTATGAATACAAAGCCAAGTTTGCTCCGAAATGGCATTCTCTTTATTTAGCAGCACCTGCGGGGCCTTCGGTCCCCGTTATTCTTATGCAAATTACCCGACTAATATCAGGTGGTTGGCAAGGAGTTTTTAGTAAATAATTTTCCCTGAGGTTACTGCGAACACCTGAACCGGAACTTATTAATTGTGGAAAAATTTGGTTGTTATTTTTGTTTTAAAATATCTTTGACGACCCGTATAGCCGAAAGAGAGGCACCATTGGAATGGGTGTCCTCTGTAAAATCCCCCGCAAAATAAATACGGCCCTGTGGCTGCCTTAACGAATCAGAAAGACTATCAAAGCGGGATCTACCCACAGGCCACGAAGCAATAGCATGTGGGTGATAACGATAAAAGGTCATTTGCTTGACCGATGGCCTGAAACCAGGCCATTGTTTCTCAAAAGCCTCGATCAGTGCTTCCTGAACATCTTCTGGCCCACCACTAACTCTGCTATTGAACCGTTCAGCATAAGAACCATTTATCAGTAAATTTAATACGGCATCATTGTTGGATTCAGTCTTTCCCTCATAAATAACCCCCAAAGGACCGTCGGAAATAATAGGCAGAAAGCTGATGTCTTTAGTTTTCCAAAAATGGCTAGCCTTATTATCTACGAGCACATGAGCAGTAAAATAGGCGCCACCTGATTGTGTTTGTATTGCCTCTTTTCTGTCTTGAGAAAGTGGGGGGCTAAACTGAATATCGTTCAATCTGAATAAGGGTACTGTCGTGATGACATATTTTGCACGGTAAATTTGTTGTTGAAAATTCCCCATGTCGGAAGTAGTTACTTCCACACCCGTGTCAGTAGATTTGATATGGGTGACGAGTTTGTTAAGACGTATGTTGTTAGAACCGATAAAATCAGCTATGGCTTGTGCAGCCCTTTGATTACCACCAACTACATGATATGGGGCTTGTCCTTCTGAAAGAAAATTCCATTCTGCAATGCCATCTATTGCACTAATTTTAGTCCAGGATGTCGCATACTCTGGCTCGGTTTGGATACGCACAAATTCTTGGGTTTTGGGTGAGAGTCCACTGGTTTCATGTAGCCAGTCAGCAAATGATATTTCTATTAGCGGTAATAAGTTCTTTGATAATGGGGAACTTTTAATTTGCTTGTATAGCTCGACCATTTTTTGATCCCATTTTTTGTACGCTTTCATTTCATCAGTGCTTATCACGGACTGGAGAAATTCCAGATTGCTTTTATGCGTGAAGGGATAAAGTTTGCCTTGATAGTAAAAACTTGAAAAACTGGTATAGAAAGTTTCCAGCGGTATTTTAAGTTCACGCATAAGATCAACAGCGGGATTGCCTTCCCAAAATTCTTCTAACCCAATCTCTGCGTGAGCGTTATCAGCATAATTAGCAGTACGGATGCGCCCCCCGATATGTGGGCTCATTTCCAATATAACGGCTGTTTTACCCGCTTTTTTTAAATAATAGGCTGAACTTAAACCCGATAAACCAGCACCAACAATCAAAACATCAGCGATATTTTCATCGGCATTTACCCCAACAGAGCACCAGCCAATCAAGAGAATAAAAAGAGAGCGTGATACAAAACGGGGTAAACTTTTGAGAGAAGATATTGTCATTCAAATCGCCATTGAGTTAATTTTAAAAGCTTATAACTATTCGCCATTTTTAAATAAGATGAAGAATAACGGGTGTTAGAGTAAACTTAAATACAACTTTAATACGGTTATAAGGTTTGCTGGTCAGGTCGGATGTTGTTCTGTTTTTTTGATGGCTTTGTTTTCATTAAAATGATGACCAGTAAGATGACCATGTAATTATATTACACCATTGATATATAATTTTTATTAAATCTTTTGGGGTTTGGATTACAGTATTTTGGAATGATTTTATATTTGGGTTTCCTACAATAGTGAATTAAATAATGATTGATAGACGACATTTTATTTTTCAACTGGGTGCTGCTACTGCGGGAGTGGCACTTGGGTTTTCTGGGTTACAACGTCGAGCCATGGCGTTTGCAGTCGATAGCTCATTGGTTTCATTACGTGCCTCTGGCTTTGGTGAGTTGATTCCTGCCCAGACAGAAAACACCGGTGAAACTTTTCTGGCTTTGCCAAAGGGCTTTAAATATAAAGTGTTGGGCAAGGCCGACTCTCTTATGGCTGATGGTAATAAAACACCCAAACTGCATGACGGGATGGCGTGCTTTACTGTGGGAAATGAACTTCGCCTAGTGCGTAATCATGAAGTGACTAATGGCGAAACGCCTAAACCCAATGCTGCGATTGGTGCTCATCCTTATGATGAAACAGCAGGTGGAGGAACGACAACTTTGGTCATTAATCCTGATACCCTTGAGCTTGTTAGAGATTTTGTCAGTCTAAGTGGCACGTTAGTGAATTGTGCGGGTGGAAGAACGCCTTGGGGAAGTTGGATATCGTGTGAAGAAACAACGTTAGGACAGGGAGTTCGTCAGCTAAGTGCTACTAAACAGACCGGTGGATATCCCAAGTCACATGGCTATTGTTTTGAAGTCTCAGCCTCAGCGAATGCACCTGTAGATCCAGTACCCCTTAAAGCAATGGGACGATTCAGGCATGAAGCGATCGCTTGTGATAAGCAGGCCGGAATTGTGTATCTGACCGAAGATGCAACAACGGCAGGTTTTTACCGGTTTTTACCCAAGAGCAGGCAGCAATTGGTTAAGGGTGGCACATTGCAGATGTTGAAAATTAAAGGCAAGGGCGCTTTTGATACGCGCAAGGGTTTAAAAGTCGGTCAACGCTTTGAAACCACTTGGGTGACTATTAATGATCCCGATCCGCTTGCAGCAGATCTGGATGAAAACGCAGTCTATAAACAGGGCTTGGAGCAAGGCGGTGCCACTTTTGCTCGTCTCGAAGGTGCGTATGCTGACCAGCATGGTCGGATTTATTTTGTATCGACCAGTGGTGGTGATAATCAGGGCGGCCAAATTTGGCGCTATGAGCGTAAAAGCAAAATGAGCGGTTCTTTGACCTTGGTCTTTGAATCCCCGAGTCGGGAGGTTCTGGATATGCCGGATAATATTTGTTTAAAGCCCAATAGTGATTTGCTCTTTATCTGTGAAGATAGTGATTATGCAAGTGCGGGTGGTACTGCCGATAACTATATACGTATTCTTGCGCCCAATGGAAAAATAGCTGATTTCGCCAAGAATGTAACGAAAGGCTTAGAGGCTACCGAGTTTGCTGGATCGACTTTCTCTGAAGATGGAAAGGTGTTATTCGTTAATTTGCAAGCAGTCGGAGCCACTTTTGCTATTTGGGGGGATTGGGATAGCTTTAATGCACAGTAGATCAAGGTTAAATGCAATGGTTAACCGATAATTCAAATCAATTATAAAATACTGTTGGTGACTAATCGATGACAACTCAAGACGATTCTAAAACCGAAGAATTACTCAGTCACTCGGATAGCGCGGTGATTAAAACCATGGAGATGTACCAGGCCATTATTACTCGCATGGCAGGCAATAGCGCAGCTTGCAAACAATGGTGTATTCCGCTGGTCACAGCCATTTTGGTCTTTGCAGTGAAAGAAAAAACATATCAATTGATTTGGTTGACAGTCATACCGGTATTGATTTGCTATTGCCTGGATGTCTATTACCTGATGCTGGAGAATCGTTTTCGCGAAGGTTTTAATCAAGCCGCCAGCAAGATTGCCCAACAAACGTTTACCCGAACTGATTTATTCAAGTTATCACCGGCAGGCTGTCAACGCCAATTATGGTTTAAAGCCTTCACTTCTCTGGCAACCTGGCCGGTTTATCTGGGCTTATTGGCCTTGGTGCTGGTTGCTTATAAACTCGCGTTCTGCCATGCTTAATATAGAATCATCATCTCAACTGGAAGAAAACTACCCCATTCACGCTTATTTGTCCTATCGCTGTAAAGAAGATCTGGATATAGCCGAACGGGTTAAATTGAAAGCCCTGTGTTCAGCAGCAAATATTACCCTGCGCTATGATGAGAATTGTACTGAGAACGGTGATAGCTTAATTGAATTCATGGAGGATTTAACCTCTGCCCGTTGCGTGTTTTTGTTTCTCAGTCCTGAATATTTTCAGTCTGCTTATACGCTGTATGAACTGATCAAAATTAATGAGCAAGCTGATCTTGATAAAAGATTCATTATTCCGTTACGACTTTCTGATGCAATGGTAGATAAATATCGCACTCAGGCAAAAAACTTTTGGATTAGTCCGCAAGCCGAAGCTGATCGCAACAAGCTAGCCGATCTTCTGAAGGAAGATAATCATGAGGTACTTTGGCAACGGATAGACGCGGCTTGGGGAACTATTGTCAAACCTTATCTTGATGAATTACATCTTTCGCTGGAAAGTTCTAAAGATGACGAGTTACTGCTTGGCTTGCTTGTTGCGTTACAAGATAAAGTAAAAGCGATAATAGATGAAGCGAAACAACAAATGCATAATGTTGTTTGTAGAAATGTCGAACAGATACTTAAACAGCAACATATTCCTATTGCTCAGTTAGCAGAAAAATTGAAACTGGATTCGTCAGCAGGTTCAAGTGAGACAACAAAACAATTGCTGGACATCAAAATGGTGGGTGAGGCGCTTGATGTTTTATACGACTTGTCTATCCAGCAAGAAGAAAGATGGTTAGCGCGTGCCGAAGAGTGGAGAAACTATCTTTATGACATTGAACAGATAGGTGGCTGGTTGTTACTTAAATCGGTGAATTCGGTTTGGTGGTTTCATAATCAACAGTCACTGGAAAAGACCAGGAACCACGGCATTACTGATGAGTTTACTTTGCAACATCCTGCTTATGTTGAAGTGATTATCGCTCGAAGTCTGTTACAAAGAGCAGAGCACAGTCTGGATGAATTCGGATCAATCAAAGCAGCAAGCGAGAAACATCAAGAAATTATGTTGTTTGAGGCGATTTCCACGGAAGCATCAGATTATCAGTTATTAGCCCCCATCTACAAAGATATAAGGCGGGTTGATCAAGCACCACAAAATATTACTCGCCTACAAGATGATATAGCCATAACGCTTCGGGCGCTAAAGGGATCAAGAGATGTAAAGCAAATTTATTACATTGTCCCTCAAAGCTATTTGGAACTATTGAAGTCGAGAGACTGGTTTCCTGAATTTGAGAAAAAGCTTGTTGGTTATCTGCAATTTATTTGTTGTATACAAGAATCTCATAATCAAACACTTGACCCTTGCCAGGAAGAGCAGAGCCTATTACTGGAAAAGCTGGCAAAGATATTACGTTTAAAAAATAAAAAGAGAACGGTACATGACTCATCCCCCCAAACTTGAAGACTTCCTCCCCCCACAATTAAAAGTCAGTAACCCAAACCGTAAGCTTCATCATATTTTTAACGAGGCCGATTGTTACGCGCTTTGGGCGGCTTATTCAGCGGGGCGGCCTTTATTGGTACGAGGCAAGGCCGGTACGGGTAAAAGCCAGATGGCGAGGGCGATTGCCGAACAGCTTGGTTGGGCTTTTGTCAGTGAGGTCGTGCGCGGCAGTACCGAGCTGTGTGATTTACATTGGCATTTCGATGCTATTGGCCGATTGGGTGAAGCACAGGCCTTAGCTATACCGGGTGGCGCTACTGACGATGATGCTAAGACCAATACCAAAGACAAGCTTAATCCTTTGAACTTCTTGGCACCCGGTGCTTTTTGGTGGGCATTTAACTGGCAGTCTGCGAAAGCCCAATACGATCAATGCGCCACCCATTTACGCCCTGAGCCAGACCAGCCCGACCTCGATCCCCATAAACCAGAAGAAGAACCTTGGCATCCAACAACTGGCGGAGTTGTCTTATTGCTGGATGAAATTGACAAGGCAGAGCCGGATTTACCCAATGGTTTACTGGAAACATTAGGCTTGTATCAATTTACTGTGCCTTATCTCGATCACTCAAACCGACCCGAAGAAAATATAAACCCTATTAAAGCCGATCCCGCCCGGTTGCTGGTTATTATTACCACCAATGAAGAGCGTGAACTGCCCAAGGCTTTTGTGCGACGGTGTTTTGTCCATACCTTAAAAATGGAAGACGCTACAGAGCAGGTCAATCATCCTGAGGAACCTGACATAAACATACAAAAACGCTATGCCTGGCTGATAGAACGAGGGCGTTTGCATTTTGGTGAGAGTATAGACAAACCGGTTTATCAACGTGCGGCAGAATTATTATGGAACGATCGCGAGGCTAGTCCAAACAATCAATATCTACCCGGCTTGGCAGAATACATTGATCTGTTGAACGCAGTGCAAAGTTTACCCCATGAATTGCAATATCAACGTTTGGATGCTATTGCCAGGTATGCCTTAAGTAAAGGTTTGGAATTGTAGCATGGCTTGGGGACGGCTGGCCTTGTTACAGGCAGAGGATGAGCAGGCGCTAAGCAAGCTGGCCGAGGTCTTCGGTTATACAAGGTTGCCAGAGGATGCTATTGAAAGCAACGTACACGTGAAAGTGGACGTACCGTCAATAACGCTTATTAGCCCGCAGACCACTACTGCCCCTCAGCGTCCCCCCGCCCGTTTCCTGCGCATTAATAAACTAATCAAGACCGAAACCGACCGTAATGATGATGTAGAACCGGCTTATTTGTCCGATCCTGACATGCGTTTAACAGCACAGGCAGGCGGCACTTATCGCTTTGCGCCACCGCGTCCACTCATGCCTATAGCCCGCTTATTGCCGTTGCTGTTTAATAGTTTGGCACAAGCAAGAACGGGTCATAGTCTGGATTATCGGCAACTGATAAAACAGCTAGGGCAGGGCAACGCCTTGCAGCGCTTGCCTAAACGACAACACCGACGTTGGCCGCAACGTTTGCAAATTATAGTGGATGCCAGTTCCCGACTGGAACCGTATTGGGCTGATTTTGAAGGTCTGGTTCGGCAACTGCAAACTCTGTTGGGTCAAGAAGCCGTGCAAGCGCTCCGTTTTGACGAGGACACGCTGGGTGAACAGGCGTGTTATTACTTACCCTGGCCTGCCGCTGATACGGATCAATGGCAGCTTTGGCAAACGCCGCCAGCGGATGTGTCCGTCTTGATTCTAGGTGACTTGGGGGTGGGTGATGATCGTGCCATTATCGCTTGGCGGCGGCAGTTGGCGTGTTTGCAATCCCATCCCAGCCCGATATTAACCCTTAGCCCTGTTTCTGGTTCGTCAGAAGATCGGCTGTTTTGCCAACAGTTTAAGCCCAACGCCTTTAATGATCAGTATCCTGTGTCACGGCATCCTGTTCGCAACGGTTTTTCCCTTAAGCCATTACCCACCGCATTAGCCCTAGACGATATGCTTATCTGGTTATCACCGTTACCCTTAATCGATACCGGATTATTGCGCCGCTTGCGTGTGGCAATGCAATGGGGAAGTAGTGACCTGGAAGCTGTGCTTTGGAATCATCCCGCTATGCGTGATATTGGTTTGGGTATTTGCGTACAGCCGGAGGTCGCAGGGGACTATCAGCAACGTTTTCAAGAACAGTATGCGGGAAGTAAAGAGGCCAAGCTTTTTTGGCGCATTGTTGACGATCATCACACGTGGGCTTATGACGGTTTGCGGCAATTAGAGAAGTTTAAGCGGAGTGTATTAGAGCAGCAGGATGACTCAGCGGTGCGTGAGTATTTTAAACGCCTGTGTGCCATGGGTCTTCGGAGTGGTAGCGATTCAGCACAACAACACGCCTTACGGATGCAATGTCGCACGGTGTTGGCTTCGATGCCAACTACTATCTGGAA
>Ga0194062_1000865_pt1 | contig 12707 bp, 10 predicted proteins | sample SepL2225m_MetaG_FD_155481 | JGI IMG/M metagenome (GOLD analysis project Ga0194062, IMG submission 155481) | Anoxic zone freshwater microbial communities from boreal shield lake in IISD Experimental Lakes Area, Ontario, Canada - Sep2016-L224-25m | ecosystem: Environmental > Aquatic > Freshwater >... | reverse complement strand
ACTGTAGTCCAGCATCAGTGTGGTGCGGGTCGGTTTGAAAGCAAAGTCGCTGATGACATTGCCTGTGTTCAGAATACCAACTTGGGCAATACCAGGATCTAACTGGTCATATCGTGCGCCGACTCTCCAGCGCGCTATGTACTGATAAACGCTTTGCACATACCAACCGCTTTGCGCCACGCTGAAAGCGTCGGTGATATTGGCGGTGGCTGTGTCGTAGGTCAACTGCCCTTTTTCTTTACGGCTGAAATATTCACCTTGTAGTTTTAGGTAGCGGTTGTTGATGTTGCCGTTGGGTGCGTATTTCCACACAAAATCCATGCCAAAAGTTTGGCTATCACCGGAGAATTTATTGGTCACTGCATTTCCATTTAGGTCAGGAACGTCCACACTTTTTGCATCTACGCGTCGAGTTTGATGCGTAGAAGCGCCCACTCGCCAACTATGTTCGATGCCGATATCGTCACCGATGTGTAAGAACAGCACGCCCATGCCGTAGCCGTTCTTTGGGGTGTCCGTGCCTGGAAAGCCGCGGCCTTTACCCAGCTCGCCACCGAGTTCGACGAATAGCTCAGTGGGTGCCAACCATTTGAGTTGCACGCCATCTTCGCCTAGCTGGTTATTCCACATCGTGGAGTAGGCTAGAGGCTGGTCAACAAAGTCCCAAGCATGGGCATGTTGCTCGTTGAGATAACCCAAGCCGGAAAAGAAACGACCGAATTTGAGCTTAAGGCCTTCACCTAAAGAGTTGGTTTGTACGAAAGCATTTTCAACGCTGAAAGTACCATCTGCGCCAAGGGCCATAGTGGCCGTACCCCGAAAATCAGGGTCGATATTGGCGGAAATGCCCAATTCTGATTCGCCAATATTAAAGCCTTGTTCGTGGCCAGGGTTGGGGTTCATGGCGAAACCGGTGGCTGGCAGAGCGGGGTCGCGCTGTAGCTCTGCATAGGTGCCAGACAAAATCAGCGACATCGCTGGGTTAAAGGAGGTGTCGTTTGCTGAAATGGCAAACGGGCTATGGCACAACAGCACAGCAAAGGCTGTGCGAATTTTTGTATTCATTTAGGAGCTCCGAAAAAATATAACCAAAAATCTCGCCACATCTTGGGCGAGGGGAATGATTAAATCTTTAAACGGAATAGGGTGGGGCGCGTGCAGTAAATGCAGTGAATAAAGACTTTTCGTATCTATATGAATAAATTGAATTATATAAAAACTCACTAGATTGGGCGGCAAAGGTAAGGGGGGTGCTAGCTAGTGCGTTGCCGGTCTGCGCATAGGTCGCGCACAGATCGCAGAGTTTGTCCTGTGGCTGAGTCTGATCCTGTGATTGCTCGGACAGGATATGTGAAATACCGTGCGCAAAGCCCCCAGCCTGCACGAAGAGCAAGGTTAAGGCCAGTAACAGTAGATAAAGATTTTTGCGTAGATTCATCACGGGCGCCACTTTAACATGACACCTTAGGTTTCAAGAACGCTTGGCATAGCCGCTTTACTAAAGATTTTATAAATATTTATAAATTACCCTAAAGTTTTTCTAAACCCTGCCGATAGTCTAGACAACGACCGTTGCAAGTTCGGTCTCTTTTGTAAATATGGAAGGGTTTTATCATGGAAATCAGCTCAGGAAATTCTGGCGTGCAAATCGCCATTGCTGTCCAACCGCAACAACAAACGTCTCGTCCCAGCGAGATGGAGAACGATTGGGCAACTGCAAGCGCGGCTGTTGAGGCTCCCCCTATGCCGTCGGTAAATACCAGCGGCCAAGAGGTGGGTAGTATTTTGAATACGTGGGCTTGATTTAACTTGGGGCATATCGCCATCGGTTAATCAGAAAGATTAGATATGAATATCTCATCAATAGCTTCAAGATCATTCACTGTTGCTTCAGGCGATAGCGCGTGGAGTCAGTCGCAAGTTGTAGCCACACCCAATTTTGCGGCACCTAAAGCACAGGTTGCGCAAGAAGATGCGTTTGTAGCTCAAGCGGCAACACCTGAGCGAGTGGAACAGGCAGTGAAACAGGTTAATGACGCCTTTAATCAAAAAGGCCAAAATCTGTATGCGGCAATCGAGCGCGACAAGGCGACGGGGATTAACGTCGTCAAAGTGCTAGATAAACATACAGATGAAGTTATTAGCCAATTTCCTTCTAAAGAAATTTTAGCCATTGCGGAAGCGATCGATCGGTCTCTGGAAGATCGCGGCCAATTGTTAAACGTTCGAGCGTGAAGTAGGAGTTAGTTCTCACACACTTGTTGACCTCAATCAACAAGTTAAGGGTTTTGCTGTGTCATAGTTTTAACGCTGCAGCAGTACAAAAAATATAAAAAAAAATATAAAAAATAGTTATTTTAGGATTAGGAGCCTCAAGATGAAATCCGTAGCCCATTCGCTCACCATTAAAACAAAGCTGTCGCTCGTTATTCTTATTGTGATGGCCGGTTTGCTCATCCTCTCTGCTTTTGCGCTGTACACCGAGAAAACCTCTCTGCTTGAAGACCGACAAGTTAAAACCCGCCATTTGGTCGAGTCTGCGCATACCGTTTTGAGCCACTTTTACGATCAACAAACAAAAGGTGTGTTGACTGAAGAGCAAGCCAAGGCAGCCGCGATGGGGGTGATCAAAGCGTTGCGCTATCAAGAAAAAGAATATTTCTGGATCAACGACATGACGCCTCGTGTCGTAATGCACCCGATGAAACCAGAGTTGGATGGTAAAGATGTCAGCGAGGCAAAAGATCCGACAGGTAAAAAACTATTCGTTGAATTTGTCGAGGTGGTTAAAAAAGACGGTGCTGGCTTTGTGGCGTACATGTGGCCCAAGCCCGGTTTCGATAAACCAGTGCAAAAAATTTCTTACGTGAAAGGATTTGCGCCATGGGGCTGGGTGGTTGGGTCTGGCATTTATATCGACGATATCGAAACGATTTTCTGGAACACCACGCGTTGGATGATTGGCATTATTGTCGTGCTCTCCCTCATCGTATTTGTAATGTTACAGATTATTATTCGAAGCATTACGCGCCCGCTATCTGATATTCAAAATGCAATTAGGCGTATTCAAACGTCAAAAGATTTGTCGCAACGGGTAGCTATCACGCGTCATGACGAGATTGGCGACATTGGCGATTCCTTTAACCAAATGGTCGAGAGTTTTCAGCAAATTATTCATCGTGTCATTGAGGGCGTTATTGAAGTGCAAAAAAGCTCTTCACAGTTGTATCAGTCATCTAATCGTGTTTCTGAAAGTTCACAAAAGCAAAGCGATGCTGCTGCTTCAATGGCAGCGGCTACGGAAGAGATGTTAACCAGCATCGAGCACGTCGCTGAAAATTCGCGTCATACCTACAACATTGCGAATCAATCGGGAGAGCTTTCCTCGCAAGGTGAACGCGCCGCGAGCGATACCGCCGTGGAAATGAGCAAAATTGCCGATGCAGTCAATCTCTCTTCAGTGTCGATCACGCAGCTGGGAGAAGAGTCGAAGCAAATTTCAGACATTGTTAAGACCATCAAGGAAATTGCCGACCAAACTAACTTGTTGGCACTTAATGCCGCGATTGAGGCGGCGCGTGCTGGCGAGCAGGGGCGTGGCTTCGCGGTGGTGGCGGACGAAGTGCGTAAATTAGCCGAGCGTACGAGCAAATCGACGGTTGAAATCACCAGCATGATTGAGAAGATTCAATCTGAAACAAATGATGCCGTTGCAGGGATGCAAGAAGGCACCGCGCGCGTTAAGGGCGGCGTGGAAATGGCAGAGCAGGCGGGACGTTCAATGGCGGATATTCGTGCTGGGGCGCAAAAAGTATTGTCTTCTGTTAATGAAATTACGACTGCACTTAGTGAGCAAAGTAGCGCGGGAGGACAGGTTGCGCAAGGTGTTGAGCAGATCGCTCAAATGGCTGATGAGAACGCCACCGCAGTGAATGAAATTGCGGTGACCGCCGAGCGCCTAGCGCATTTGGCCGATAGCTTGACCGAGGCAGTGACGCAATTTAAGGCTTAGTAGGAAATGTTTTTTAGTACCTCTCCCTTTTGGGGGAGAGGTAGGGTTTCAGGCCGTGCGGTTAGCTGCAATTTCAGCGAGCTGTAGCAAAGCTTTTTTGTAGGGCGAATTAGGGAAGCACGTGAGCTCTTTGCTGGCCAAATCCGCTTCGCGCTGTGCTTGTTGGCGGGTGTAATCTAGTGCCCCTGTTTGCTGAACAATCTGTAGAACTTCATCGAAACGATTAATGTCGCCTTGCTCAATCGCCTCGCGAATCACTTGAGCCTGCGCTGACGTACCGTGGCTCATGGCGTAGATGAGCGGCAAAGTAGGTTTGCCTTCCGCTAGATCATCCCCTAGGTTTTTACCAATTTCTTTGGCATCGCCGGAGTAATCCAGCACGTCATCAATTAATTGAAACGCAGTGCCTAAGTGCATGCCAAATTTTGCAGCAGCTTCTTCGATTGCAGGCTCTTGCTTGCCGAGAATGGCGCCGAGACGCATTGCTGCCTCAAACAGTTTTGCGGTTTTGCGGTGAATTACGCCGAGATAGTTTTCGACATCGACATCGGCATTATTGCAGTTGAGAAGCTGCAACACTTCGCCCTCGGCAATCACATTGGTCGCATCGGCTAATGTTTGCATGATGCGCATATCGTTCGCCTCCACCATCATCTGGAAGGCGCGCGAATATAAAAAGTCACCTACCAGCACGCTGGCAGCGTTACCAAACATCGCATTAGCGGTTTCGCGGCCACGACGTAATTCAGACTCATCCACTACGTCGTCATGCAGCAAGGTGGCGGTATGAATAAACTCAACCACGGCGGCCAAATCAAAATGATGCTTGCCAGTATAGTTGAAGGCTTGTGCTGAGAGAATCACCAGCGTTGGACGCAAGCGTTTGCCACCACTGCTGATAATGTATTCGCCAACTTGGCTGACCAACACGACGTCGGAATGCAGACGGTCGCGAATGACTTGGTCCACAGCAGCCATATCAGCCGCGATCAATTGATTAAGATTTTCGAGTGACACGGGCAATTCCCAAATTTGTAATAGCAAGATGGCGCGTTAACCACGCTCTTTTTGAGGCACGCATTGTCGCACAAAATTTAGTCATGCGATTTACTGCGGTGCCAAGAATACATTCCGATCATGATGCCAACTAAGCTAAGTGCCTCGACATAGTGGGCGGGCGCTAATTTGTCTAATGGCAATAACAGGCTAATCAAGACAGGCGTTAGGCCGCCAAAAATGGCGTAAGCTACATTGTAAGAGAATGACAAGCCAGAAAAACGCACCACCGCTGGAAACGCTTTGACCGCCATGCTGGGCACAATGCCAATTACACCGACAAAAAATCCGCACAGCGCATACAGTGCATTGATGTTTTCAGGCGCCACGGCCATCTGTTGATAGAACAATGCAGAGGTTAGCCCTAACATGGCGCATCCCACCATCAACATTCGTCCTGCTCCAAATCGATCGGCCGCTGCGCCAAAAGTGATACAGCCGATACTTAAAAATAAAGTCGCAAGGCTATTGGCTTGCAAAGCCACTGCAGCAGGGATGGCGTAAAGCTTTTGAATCAGCGTGGGGGTCATCAAAATCATCACCACAATTGCCGCCGATAACAGCCAAGTGAGCAACATGGTGAGAATAATCGCCGGGCGATGTTCACGAATGACTTTGCGGAGCGGCAATTCGTTTGCCAACTCTTGATTGGTCTGCATCTCTTTAAACACAGGTGTTTCGTGCAGCCATTGCCGTAGCCACACTGACACTAGCCCAAATACTCCGCCAATAATGAACGGCAAGCGCCAGCCCTCAGCCAGCACTTCGGCAGGAGAATAAATTTTGTTGATTGACATGGCCACAAGTGAACCAAGCAAGATGCCACCGGTGAGGCCTGCGGTCAGCATGCCGCAGGCAAACCCCACATGACGCGCCGGCACATGTTCTGAAACAAAGACCCACGCACCTGGAACTTCGCCGCCAATCGCCGCACCTTGCAAGACGCGTAACGCCAGCAATAATAAGGGAGCCCAGATGCCAATGCTGGCGTAGGTGGGGAGTAAGCCAATTGCTAATGTCGGGATCGACATTAAAAAAATGCTCAGCATGAACATTTTTTTACGGCCGAGTAGGTCGCCAAAGTGCGCCATCACAATGCCGCCAAGTGGCCGAGCTAAATATCCTGCGGCAAAAATACCAAAGGTTTGCACTTGGCGTAACCAGTCCGGCATATCAGGCGGAAAAAAAAGTTGGCCTATGACGACTGCAAAAAACACGAAGATGATGAAGTCGTAAAACTCTAACGCGCCGCCAAGTGCGGCCAGTAGCAGGGTTTTATAGTCTTGGCGCGAAAGAGTCTGCATGCAGCAACCTTCAAAATTTAATTGGGTGGCGATTGTATCTTGAAGAATATTGGCTGCTCTATGTCGTCGCGAAGAGTTTTGCTTGAGAAATGCCAAAGCCTATGTATAATGGCGCCGCTTCAAAGCATGCCGATTTAGCTCAGTTGGTAGAGCAACCGCCTTGTAAGCGGTAGGTCATCAGTTCGAATCCGATAATCGGCACCAAATAAATAAAGACTTGCAGTGATGCAGGTCTTTTTTATTATCCGCCCTTTACATAGGGGGAAAATGGGCACTTGGGACATTTCTTCACCTATCGGTACTAGACCTTTTTGCATATTTTCACAGCAGAGGAATAAGTGTAGGATTTGATACAAAGAATATATCCAAATACTCGGCTTCATCTAACCTCTCGTAGAGAAAGGTTGTTGCTTGAAATCTCTGACATCTAGTAAATCGGTTAAAACGGTGATATTCGCCTTCGGCATTGCTTCCTTTATTCTGGGATCTGCTGCAATCGCAGGGTTTGGCTATACCGTGGTATTGGCAAAGCGTGTGGCCAATGGGATAACTCACTCAGATAACTATAACAATGCAAAGGAAGCGGTCGCTGAAGAAGAGTCTCTCGAGCGAAAATACCGATTAGAACCGAGCAAAGAGGTTCGAAGTAAATATGATGCGGCGAGTGCTCGTTTGAATCGCTATTTATTTGAAATAGCACTCACAGGTGAACCCTCCGACAAGCAGTTAAGTGATGAGGTAATGTTCAATCACTCTATTTATTTACAAGCATCTACTCGTATGTTTGAAGCCGTAGATAGTGCAAATTGGAAACTGGTTCAAACTATTGATACCTTTGAGGTTGACCCGTCATTTGAAAAAATTGTGACGCAGATTGATCGTGCAGCGGGGTTGCATCGAAGTAAATCACTGGAAAGTGTTTCCGCATATCTCAGAATACAGTCTTTGCTATTTGGTGGCTTAATTGCAACTGTCGCCATTATCTTGCTGATGTTGCTGGGTTTTGCTTGGATGTTTATTCGTGAGGAAAAGCTCGTAAGAAGCGCCAACGAAAATGAATACCTATCTCAACACGATCCACTCACAGAGTTACCTAATCGTTTATTATTTACACGGTTCTCAGAAAAAGTATTGAAAGAGAAAAAAGGTAACTCACTGGTTGCTGTATTGCTACTTGACCTTGATCGGTTCAAGGAGATCAACGATACCTATGGCCATCATATTGGCGATGAACTTCTTCGACAAGTCGCATCCCGACTTGCAGCGCAAATTAATCCATCTCAGATGTTGGCGCGACTTAGTGGGGATGAGTTTGCAGTTATTTTGCCAGAGCTAAAAGATCGCGCTATCGCTACTCAGCTTGCCACAAATATTGTTAGCGTCATTAAAGAGAGTTTTAACATCTCTGATATAGATATTTCAATTGGAGTCAGCGTTGGAATTAGCTATGCACCTGAGCATGGGGCAGTAATTTCAGAACTATTAAAAGCGTCTGACTCAGCCATGTATACCGCAAAAAAAACTCGTGCCGGCTACGCAATATACAACCGAAATTAATTTCGCCTTGCCCTTTAGTCTCACACGCAAAATCATTAGGGATGATCGGCAGTCATTCAAAATACCCTAGCTAAGCTAATTTAGGGGCAAAAAGAGTCAAGGTTCCTGCTGATATTACATTCAGCCTCAAGCCAATCTTCGAGTTCTTAGTTTGGGGCGAAGCCACGTTTTTCAGCAATGAAATATGCGGCTATTGAGATCATCTGAATTCTCTTCGCATAGTCATCATGTACTGAAGTAGAAAGCGAGTTACATGAAGATTCATTTTCTTTATGCTCGTTCGACATATTACCCCCCCCCATTACAATGATCGATGTCCGACTTGATTTTTTATATCGTAGGCAAAAAGAGCACTCAAATTATTTTTTCATAAAAACTAATTTTTTTGGCAGATTAATCCTACTCCTTTCATGAGGTGATTCAAAGGCGATGGCGAGGTCTTATGTCTCTTCTGTCTCTTCGTTAAATAAGGGGCATCGCATTGATTGAAAGCCTTAGTAGGTATTGGGCATTCGTGGTTAAAATCCGACCATTAGTTTTTAGATAGGTGAAAAATCATGCAAGACCAATTTGAAAAAATTGCCAAAAATAAAGCATTGGAGGCGGGAGGAAAGCAGACCTTCGAAATGCTGGACAAGGCAATTGCGCGTTTCAGTGAGTCGCTCAAGTATTCTGAAGCAGGTGGTCAACAAATTCGCTCTGAAATTACGGGCTATAGAAAAGCGTTGTTGGAGCTATACCGCGCACAAATACAAAGTGAGGTGCAGGCTGAGCAAAAAACTGCCGTAGCGGTGGTGCAGAAAGCGCAGCAAGAGCAAGTTACTCGGCCAGTTGAACGAGTAACTGATTTGCTTGAAGCGAAGCGGGTATTCAAAAAAGAGATTGCCGATGTGATGGAGCAATTCGCTGATTCTTATATTGAGCCAGACGAAGCGACGGTTTTGATTATGTCCGCTGCAGATTCTTTTGCAGATAAAGTGCACAAAATTACAAACACTTAAACTGTTTACGTGCTTTTACTGCCGTAAAACGTCAGGTCAGGGCAGGTCTGTTTTTGTAACCAATTGAAAAAATTGACTTATTGTTGTGGCACGCGGATTGCACTTATTGTTCCGCTAGTTGCTTTATTGAGATAACGTCAAATTGAAGTCTCCGCAAGCCCATTGTAGGACTTGCATTTCATCCGTGCAATCGTGCCGCTTATTCCAGTTTATTAACCGTTCATCATCGGTTCGTCTGAGTGTTTCTACGGACTTGAGTTGAGCGATCGCTCCTTGTTACTGTCTCTCCCAAGCAATACCTCTTCAGGTAGACGTAAGAAATAAGGAGATGATCATGGCAAATCTAGATACATTGAAGCAAGAGTGGGAGCCACTTTGTGAGGATAGTCCCTACACTATTCCGACCGAGCGTCCGGTGATCTGTATGGAGCATAAGAAAACCAAAGAGCATGCTTATTTTGATATTAAGCTGGATCGGTTACTTTCACCGCAAGAGGCTTTTGATGTGTTGCGAGGCCACAACTTTGGAGTTTACTCGTAAGCTGCGTAATAAATAATTACTCGCTTTCCAAATGGTCGTTGCTGGTAAACATCCACGTACGTGTAATGCTCAGCACATCGATATCTTTGCGTATGTTGGGCGGAAATGGCGCATAGGGCGCGGCGAGTTTCACAATGCGCATCGCAGACGCATCAAGAATACGCTGCCCTGACGAGCGATTCACTTCTACACTTTCAATGCTGCCATCGGCACGAATCGACACGGTCAGTGTTAATTTCCCATAAATTTTTTGATCGCGAGCTTGCTGCGGGTAATTCATATTGCCCACGCGCTCAACCTTGGCGCGCCAGTCTTCAACATATTGAGCATAGCGATACTCTTGCGTGCGTGCGCCGATAAATTTGCGCTTGGGCATCTTTTCGTAAGTGTCCATGCTTTTACTGATTTCAGCTTCGAGACGGGCAATTTCAAGTGAGCGTTGCACTAAATCTTGGCCGCTGAGTTCAGCGCTGGTTGGATTTTTGTTGTTCTTTTCTTCTGGGATGCTGTAGTTGCTTTTCAGTTGAGTGAGCAAGCGTTTCGCTTCTTGTTCTAATTGCTTAACGCGCTGTGCAGATTGTTCCGGTGAAAATTGTTCGTCGTCGTTTAAGGTCGGAAGTGGCGTTTTTGCATGGCGCTCATCCGCTGTATTACCGCCCCCATCGAGATTGTTTTGCGCCATTTTTTCCGCGTTCATGGGGCGAGTTTTTGATTTGCTGTTAACCAGCACTACTTCCAAAGGCCGCAAAGGCGCGCTGATTATTTTGCCGAAGCCGGGAAAGGCAAAGCCAATGCCAAAAAAGACGAAGGCGTGAAAACCCAGTGAAACGAACACCGAAATAGCGATGCGCTGTGAGGGCCTAAATTCAATCATGCAGGCGTTGCCTCGATGGCTGAAACGAAGCGTGCATTGAAATTTAAATCAAGCAAATCTATTTCTCCGATTTCCAATATCGCGCGAGTGTTGGGGGCTAATTCGGGCAAAGAAGGAATTTTACTGGTCAGTGGAATGTCGACAAGTTTGACTAAATTCTCGCGCAAAATCCACACTTCGGTTTGTTTGATGTCTTCTTGTTGCAACCAGCGCAAACACCAGTAGCGCTCCATCTGACGTTGGAAGTCGTTATAGACGGTGTAAGCTGCATCGAAGTCGCGCAGGATGGTAAATAAGGCGGTGTCGTTTTGGCTATAACTCGGTGTTTCGTGGCGCAGCAGATTGATGATTTGTCGCTGATTTACGAGGTCAATGTAACGGCGCAATGGCGAGCTTGACCACATGTATTGCGCAACCCCTAAACCTTGATGTGGCGCGGCAACGGTACTCATTTTTACCTTGCCATTGTTTTGAGTGCGGTAGATGCCCGCTACTTCGTGATCGGCCAGCAACTTGCCCCACGTGCTATTCACCAAAATCATCAGCTCGGCCACCACCTTGTCGATGGGCGAGCCGCGCATGCGGTTGCTAATGGTGACGCGATCGTTTTCAACATAGAAGTTGTAGTCAACTTGTGGCGTGCTGTTTTCCCCTGACTTGCCGCGCAAGGCCTCTAGCTTGTTAGCAAAATTCCACAGTACGGTCAGTTCGTTGGCGTAGGCGTAATCCAGCTTGCCATCCGCGATAGTCGTTTCGTTGAATAAAGGTTCTAGCGTGTCGTGTCGCAAATTGGCAGCGATGTGCAAGCGCTCAATGCGGCTTTCGCTATTCACGATTTCAAACGAGGTGGCTTCTACCTCGACGTAAAGCGAGAGTGCGGGGCAGACTTTATCGGCGCAGAGCGTAAAAACCTGCACCACGTTTTCCGGCAGCATGGTGATTTTGTCGCCGGGCATATAAACCGTGGAGAGGCGCTGAGCGGCAATGGCATCAGCAGGCGTGTTCGGCAAAATACCTAAAGCTGGCGCGGCGATATGAATGCCGACACGCCAATTACCGTTAGCTAATTGCTCGAGCGAAAACGCATCATCAATTTCGGTGGTGGTCGCATCATCAATACTAAAAGCATTTGCAGCGGCGAGTGGTAACTCTGGGTGATCTTCTACGCTAACGTCAGGAAAGCCTGTGCCACGTGGGAAGTTCTCAAACAAAAAGTGTTGCAGATGGTAGTCGTGTGTGGAGGGCAGTGCGCCGCAGCGGTGAAGCAAGTGCGCAGGCGAAAGATGCGTCGCTGCACAGGCGGCTTCGAGTGCTTTAACCTCAATCGTGTTGCGATCAGGCTTGTATAAAATTTGCTGTAGTTTGTCGCTAAATTCAGCAGGCAATGAAAACTCAATTAATTCAGATGTATAGCGCGCTTGCAATGCGGCTTGTTGGCGCTTTTTCTCAGCCCCAGCCAGCGCAGACTTTAATGCGTCAGCAGGCGCAGCTTTGTAGCGCCCTTTGCCCTTTTTATAAAAGTGCATGGGGGAAGAATGCAGGCGGGTGAGAATGCCGGCCGATTCAATCGGTGTTGGCGTGTGCCCAAAATATTCTTTCGTTAACTCATCAAAATTGAATTCTTCTGGGGGGCATGATTCCCACAAAAAATCAACATCAATGTCAGCGGCGGCGGCTTCAGTCTGCGCCAAAAAGTCACTCAACCCGGGTTGCGCAAAACGTAGCATCACATTCGCGGATTTGATTTTGCTGCGCTTGCCGTGCGTGTTCTCCACTTGCAGCGAGGTGGTATTGTCTTCAAGGATTGCACCGACCTTAAAGCCGCCGTCTTCTTCGTAAAAAATATTCATGAGGAGTTACACAAAAATCGAGGCGCGATTATAACGCAGCATAATTGTCGTGAACTTTGTTCGTGATAAGCTGTCTGTGTGCCGGTAGCTTGTCCCATCACCTAACTTAATTTTTACGGAGAACACATGAATAAAATCATTAACAGTGTCATCGTCGCATCAATCACCGTGTTGGCAACCTCTGCAGCGTGGGCGTGTAAGCCAATGCATGGCGCACCCTGCCCAACCGAACGCGGAGGCATGCCTTGTGAGCGCCACCATGCTGAAATGGATGCTAATAAGGATGGCGTGATTACCAAAAAAGAATTTGATGTGTTTCATAGCGCGCACTTTAAAAATTTAGACACCAATAAAGATGGCAAGCTTTCTCAGCAAGAGATGGAGGCCGCTAGCCCAATGTGGGGTGGTAGGGGGGGGCAGATGGGAATGGGCAGGGGAGATTTAATTAGCAATCGTTTTGAGGCTGCCGATGCCAACAAAGATGGCGGTTTGTCACGCGAGGAGGCGAAAGA